>ERZ1370068.9384-contig-8167_pt1 | contig 36794 bp, 63 predicted proteins | sample MGYA00561227_ERZ1370068 | MGnify/ENA primary metagenome ERZ1370068 (study PRJEB38410, sample SAMEA6850437) | metagenome | study: Metagenomic assessment of the ecological functions of the soil: analysis of the soil microbiota associated with the...
TCAGTTACGTATTGCTGGATGGGCATGCGGCTGCTGGCTGGCGGCAACATGGGAGACGCTCCGAGAACGGCGGGTCCACGCCCCGTCCTTCGCCGTCCAGATCTGCTCCAAAAGACGTCGCCGACGCGACTCGATTACGCGCACGCCCGGGGCGCGGCGCATCGGAGATGCACAAATCAGACCGACCAACATTCTTCGCGAGGCGGGATCCGGCCGGATGTGCGCCGGCGATTTCGGCCTCGCGCAGATGTTGACAGGGGGCCGCGGCCTGGCGTCGGACCGGAACTCTCGTCGGCACGCCGCAGACATGGCCCCCGAGCGAGGCATCGGCAATCAAGCCGATCATCGCTCCGACATCTGCAGCCTGGGAAACAAATCAGTGGCGCGTATGAAATGTTCGTCGGACACGTGCCGTTCTAAAGGCGATTCACCCGTCGCCGTGCTCTTGAAACACGTGAACGACTCGGTGCCCACGCCTCGCGACGGATTCCTACCCTCTCTGCTGATGCCCGCCATTCAGAAGGCCCCGGCCGGGCGATCCGGGCGATCGGTGGCCATCGGCGGGCGCGTTTGTCGCCGCCCTCGAAGCGGCTGTCTGGCGCGGCATCGGGCGATCCCGCGCCGCACGACGTCAGAGGGACTGAGCGCGTCGTCCAATCGAGGAAGTCGGTCGGAATGGGTGCCGCGGGCGGCGCGGCGGCGTTGACCGCTGCAGGGACTCGCCTGGTTAGTGGCACGAGTTGGTTTCCGCCGCAATTGATTCCAAGCCCGCAGTCCCCGCCATCGCCCGCAGCGGAGCGGACGATCGACGCCAGGTCTTTGCCAGCGGCGTCCGCACCCGCCCCGCCGGCGACCGGCACACCAGCCTCCTGGTCGGCGCGACACCACGCAATCGTGCGGGATCCCGCCCCGCGCCTGTGGAGCCGAAGCCGCCGCAATATGGCCCCAAGCCGCAGAGGATCGATCGAAGCCCCGCCACTGCTGGTGCGGCCTGTTGGAATGGGCTTGCTAAGCAAAACGCCGGTGCCGCAGCCACGCACGCCCACCGACAACGCCCCTGCGACCGGTGGTGCGGAAACGCCGCCGACCGGCAGGGCTGCTTTCTCAGCCACTTCGTAGAGCCGACATCGTGACCCCGCCCACGCGAACTCGAACCGCGAGCCCGGAATATCCGACTGCCGTGCCCGCGCCAAGCTGGTGCCGAGGGCGACGTGTGCCTGGTTCAGGCGATCGTGTGACGCCGACGGAAAGGTGAGCGGCGACCGGGTGTGCGCCAGGCAGGCGGTGCACCCGCTCCCCTGGACGAAGCCGCAAGGAAAGCGGTGCAGCAATGCGAATGGTGCTCCCGGTCGGCGAAACGGAGTCCCGGAGTCAGCCGTCAGTGCGCATCACGGTGTCGTTCAGATTGCGCTGAACGCTTCGGTGCCACGCTGGTCGATCGCGGGCCGTCGCAGGCGTGCGAGGCAAAGGCGGCCAACTGGCTGTTCCCGAACTCAAGTCATTGTTCCGATTTTCACTGGTGAAGCCGACAGTTGACAGTTCACAGCCGACAGAGCGCAGGCGTCGACTGGATGTTGATCCGCTTTCGTGATATCTTGCTGGCGCAAAAATGCGCCGGAAGGGGAGTTCACGAGGGTCTGACGGCGACGACGCTCGTTCAGTCCAGAGTTTAAGGCGGAGGCAGTCCGCCTGGTCCAGCAAACGGACGCACCCATGGCGGGATCGCGCGCGGCGCTCAGCGGCGCACAGCCCACCCTGAAGTGGGTGGATGCGGTGCGACCTGCGCCGCGAGCTGCCATCGAGCGGACGAGCGGAGTGAGCCCAGCGTTTGCGGCGGGCGCAGCGAACCGCAGCTGCAGATGGAGCGCGACATCCTAAAGCCACGGCCTTCTTCGCCCGGCCACAGCGAGTGAGGTTCGAGCTGACGTTGGCGGAGAAGGGGCCCACTTTCCGGTGCGGCTGGATGGCAAAAGGTGCCGGGGGCGACACTGAGTGGCCATTACGCGTGGCGGGGCGCCCCTGATCACGCCGCAAATCCGCGCTGATCGCCGGATCGCGGGTGCACATCCGACGATTCATGCCCAGAGTGCGGGCCATGGCAGCCTCGGCGGACTATCGCGCCTGCGCGACGCGGGGGAATTCCGGCCGTCGCAAGCGGGTCATTCGTTTGATGCAAGCCGATCAGTTGCAGGCCGACCGCGTCGCCGGTTTCGGCGCACGACCCAGAGCGATCCAGCAGCGCAGCCGGCGCCGAACTGCCTCGCCCGGCAATTTCGCGTGGGCGGGCCGAATCGTGGTGTGGGCGGGGATATCACGGCGCTGCCCACCACCCAGGGGTACGCAGATGGCCGTCCTGCTCGATCTCTGGTCGCGGCGGGTCGGGTGTGGGCCGTGTGGTCACGCTCGAGACCGAGCTGGTGACCGCCGCCTGGCATCTCGCCGGGTCGGCGGCGGACCACCCCCGCGTTGCATCAGCCCGGATCAGCGCCCAATACACCAGCGCGCGGTCTACCAGCGGTTGCTCGCGCAATACGGCGTGCGCTGTAGCATGAGTCGCCCCGGTAATTGCTGGGACAACGCCGTGCTGGAAAGCTTCTTCTCGCACGCTGAAAGTCGAACTCTCGCCAGCGGCCCTGTGGCCGACGCATGCCGCTGATCGCCGCCGTCCACGACTACATTGAGCGGTTCTACAACACGCAGCGGGTTACATCTGACCCTGGCATCGGTCAGCCACCGGCTCGCTTTGAGGTACGCTCGTGTCGCGTAATCTGTCAAGCATGTCCACGAAAAAGCGGATCAAGATCAGACGTCAACGAACTCCCGTCGGATCAGAATCGCTGATCAGAACTACGCCACACCTGAGTGGAAGACGCCAGACGCCTCACGTCGACCGATCCTGCTTCAGGCTCTGCGTGGCGGGCTCACCGCCACGGCCGCCGCGCGGCGAGCATCCCGCACGCGCACTCGCCACGCAAGACGCCGCCGAACGGGCGAGCAGCAGCCCCAGGTACACGAGAAACGGAAGCAACCCAACGACAACGAGGCCGGCGATCGCCCGTCCTGGCGAGCCCATAGACCTCTCCCGTAGCGCAAAGCGCAACCACGATCGGATTTTGCCGACCGGGAGACAGACAGCTCGCGAACGGTTCCCATCGCACGACTTCCGCTGTCGACCGATTCAAACGTGAGGGTCGCGCGTTTTTGAGGCCGCCGCCGGTGCCTTCGTCGATCGTGAAGACCAATGGGGGCGTCCGCCGGTGTCGGGAGAACGACGTTGTCGATGCTCCGCCAGCCCGGGACCCGCCGTTCCGCGCGAGCCCACAGCGTGTCAATCCCTTCCGGTGGTCTCCGCGGGCCGCCCCGGCCTGGACCGCTGCCGTCACGCTCACGCGCGGCTCCAGCGTTCTGGGTCGCGGGGCGGCACCACTCTGCGCTTCCGGCCGGCGTCAGCCGGCCGCTGCCGGACCGGCGGCGCTTCCCCCACGATCCGATACACCGCGTCCGTGGCCCACGGGTAGGAGCATCACCACACGGGAGCCCAGAACGATCACGAAGAGCGGAATCGCCGACCAGAACTGACCGGCTGCACGTTGTGCCAGGCTGAAATCACGGGCTTCGCCGCGCGCCGAACGGTCTGTTCACGGTGAGGCTGGGGCGCAAGTGCCGACGCTGGCCCGTAGGTCCGCGGCCACCAGGAGATAGAAGCCGCTGTGCGACGCATGAACAGGCGGAACACCAGGCCGCATCGCGCCTGGCGATATCGGCGCCGACCGACCGCGCAGCCGCCCCCCGGCAAGCGCGAGCGTTCGATGCCAATCGTCTCACCAGGCGGAAGAAGCGGCGCGCACCGACGGCGAAAGCCATCGCCCATCACCTGCGCCGTGTATGGATTTCGACGGTAGAGCCATTACGCGCTGCCCCGACCGAAGCCCCAACCGGCGCGGACGGTATCGGCGCGGACAACTCACCGTGGTGAAACGCCGCGGCCGGCCCCGCGTCGTAGGCCCTCGCGATGATCGTCTTCCATCGGCAGGCGCGGCGCCCCGCCGAAGCTGATGGGGTGGCGTGCACCGTACTGGTGCGTGTCGGCCCACGCGATGACGTCCGCCGTTCATATGTCAGCAGCGCCCCGGTCACGGACATGATGAAGATGACGATGCCGTGGCCGATACGCCGGCCGCGAGATGACACCAGAACAGGCACTCTTTGCGAAGAGTCAGCGCGTGGTCATACCGCCCAGCGACGCACGAGGTTGTGGTCGACCCAACTTTGAAACCGAGACCAGTCTCACAGATAATTGCAACACGACCCAAATAGTCGGTCACAACCTTTCCGGAAAATTTTCAGGAAGTCAAAAGTGAAGAACGTGGGCGAATAGGGGCCTCTAACTTCTCAGTCAAGTCACTCAGCGCGTTTTCAGGCCGCAGACTCCCACCCACTCGCGGTCGGGCAGTCCTTCGCGAGAGCCAGCCTGCCGCCGACGCGACCAGACCAGCAGCCTGCCAACGGCGACTCTTGTGTCCGGCGGCCATGGCGCATCGCACCGCGCATCCCCTTGATGTCTGCCGGGAACCGAAGGAGGGAAGCGTCTGCGCGGGCGACGGATCAACAGCGGCGCGCGGCTACGCTCGAGGTCGTGAGCGCGCCGAATCGGCGACGACTGATTGCCTCGGATGGAGCCGCCACTGAACGTGGGGCCATCTGAAAACCGATCCCGCCGCACCGCTCCCCAGCTCGCAACCGATCGGATGACGCAACACGTGACAGAGCTTCCGCCCCGAAGGACGGGAGTCCATTACGCCCGAGTCATGGAAACGGCGGCGGCGAAGATCCGTGTCGGCGGTGGAGATACGATAAGTCGTTGAATCGCAGCCGATCGGGCCGTCACTATTCCAAATGTGTCGCCAATTGCGTCAGTAAGAATTACATCCCACTCAGTTTCGACAATATTGGCGGGCCGACCCGCGGATCCCACTGCGCCAGCGCTGCAGCCCCCTGCCAAACCGCATTCCACCATCTGGCCACCAAAGCCGCAGCCGTCGACGGCAGGAACCAGCGGAGAAGAGATTCAGCGAAACACGCGCCCACGCCGACCTTGCAGTTCGGGCTGTCCAGCGCGCGACCGCGACTCCGCAAAGAGACTCGTCTCAGTGGAGCGCGCCGCCGCCGAAATTGAGCCTTCTACCGAGCGCGTATTGTCCGCTGTGTGGATGACGTTCGGTGCCGGACCGCCGCCTGCAACGGCCACGTTCACTGCGTCCGAAACCGGCGAGACTGAAGGATGTCAGGCCCATGAGGGTGACCCCCGTCGCCCAGGTCAATTTCAATATTCGGCCTGACGCGCACCACGTCTGCCAGCGGCGGCGTCCTCGACGCACCTACCGAAATAGAACTGGTTCGGCTCCAGCGAGACGCCCGCTTGTCACGCCGAAGGTCTGCGCGTTCGCTAGTCGTGCGACACCAAGTGAAGACTGCATCGGCTCATTTGAAGTGTACGCCACTGTATGGGCATCAAACTTGCGGTGCCAGAGGGCAATCTCCATGCGTGCCCGCGCACACTCATCAACGCCTGTCATTCTCCTCGCGCGCCTGTCGCAGAACAACCGGGTCGCCAAAATTGCCGTGAACACTGTGCTTCCTACCGGCGCAGATGCAGACACCTCTCCCGTGCGCAACCTCATTGCCGGTATGCGTCACGGCGACCAGCCGCTCCGGTTCTGCGTTGCCCCTCACGCCGACGAGTGCAATCTGGACTTGAACCGCGCCGCATATGTGTACTCTCGGCCCAAGAGTTTTCATAACCTTCCCGCCGCATGGGGCCGCCTCGCCTGCCCGAGGTTGCGCGGTGATCGTTCTTCATGGTTATGAGAACCACCTGGTCCTCTCCTCAATAACCCAACGCGATTGCCGCTGGCCGCCTGTTCGTGGCCCGCGAGGTGTGGCATGGCTGAAAGTTTGGGCACTCGACTTCGCCAGCAGCGTGAACGACAGCAGATTGCCCTAGCCTCCATCGCGGAACAGACGAAGATCAGCATTTCGCTGCTGGAAGGGCTGGAACGCGACGACGTGTCGCGCTGGCCGGCGGGCATTTTCCGCCGTGCCTTCGTTCAGCGTACGCGCACGCGGTCGGCCTGGAACCCGACTCGGTCGTTCGCGAGTTCTTGGAGCTCCATCCCGATCCGGTTGAAGCTGATGCGACGGCCGTGGCGGTCCCGCCAGGCACCGGCGATGAGCCCGTGAGCCAGGGACCGGCGACCAGGCTTGCGGTGGCTGTTTGACCGGGGCGATTGGCTTCGCTTCCCCGCCGGCGTCTTCAACTGAGTCTTACGGGGAGGAAGAACCCGCACCTCGACGGCGCCCTGCCGGCGATCGCGACTCGGCGTGCGCGGCTGCTCCAGCTGATCCCGAGCTTGCCGTTGCCGCGCGGCTATAGTGCCGACTTTGAAAGCGTTGGCAATTTCAACCTTACCGTATCAGTCGTAATGCAGGATCTTCATCGTTCACGTCCGCCGATTTCGCCACCAGTGACGGTTCGCCTCCCGGCGGACGGCGGGCACGGACTACAATTGCCACTTCAGGAACGATTAGCTGCCGGTTCTCGGTCAAGATGACGAGAACTTCTCGTTGTCATTCCAATTCTCAACGACAATGTTTTCTTTGAAAATGCTTCTGAGACTTTCACCGTCAATTTGAGTAATCCCGCCACAAATGGCATTAATCACTGGCCCACTCCATAACCGTCAAGCAATCTCTGATAGTCAAGTTCAGCCATCCGGAAGACTATCCTCAAGTTCCCCAGGCGCCACGGCAGCAAATTCAGGCACTAAGAATTTCGTTTTCCGGGTCACGTCCAATGCGTCAAGTTCAGACGATCACTGTTAACTTTGCCACGGGCAAAATGGAACCGCGCTGCAGGCAGCGACTATCAAGCAAACGTCCGGTACGCTCGTCGGGCACCTTCAACCACTGCAGACTCTGCAAACATTACCGTGGCTGCCACGGCGATACTACGGTAGAGCCTGGACGAAACTTTCACAGTCACTCTTAGTAATGCCACGAATGTAAATTTCATTTCCAACTCACTAGCTACGCGACAATGCAACCGACGACACTGCCGTACAGTTCTCAACTGCGAACTCAGCCCGTGGTGGAGAACGCTGGTGGACTTACGTGTTCAAGTGAATCGAGTCGGTGATCCAACTCGAGCACCAATGCGACGGTCGTGAGTACGCAACCAAAGCGATTTGGCCGGGACTAGTCCGTGCTCCGACCGTCATCAAACACAGTCGCCCCTCAATGCGTTGCGACTATCTTGCGCAACGAGTGGAAAAACTGACATTCACCGCCGGGCAGACTTCGAAGACGATAAACATTTCGGTCGTCGACGACGCCATGCCGAGGGCTCAGAAAACATTTACCACTGACGTCGCGCAGGTAATCCTTCGGGTGGTGCGCTCGGTGCTGCCATTCCTTACCACGCTGGACCTTCCGCCGTCGGTGACAACGACAGCGTCTGACCGGGGCCAAAATCCACTCGACGGCGCGGTCGTCTCTTTGTTCGTCAGCACTACCTGGACTTCCTCAATCGCGAACCTGATGTTTCTGGTTTCAATTTTTGGACAAATCAAATCAACTCTTGCGGTGCCGATGCTCAGTGCCTCGAGATCAAGCGGATCAATGTCTCAGCGGCGTTCTTCCTGTCTGATTGAGTTTCAGGAGACGGGATACCTCGAAATCTACCGGATGCGCAAGACCAGTTTCGGCGATTTGGCGGGCACGCCGGTCTCCGGTTCCGGTTGAGCGGGGAGTTTCTCAAAGACCACGCAACGGATCGGGCAAGGCGTTCAGGCTGGGGTTGAAGCCGGCAGGCTCAGCTCCGGGAGGACTAACAAACAGAAGCGTACGCTCTTGGACCTCGTGCAGAGCCCGGAGTTTGTTGCGGCCTATCCCGGATTCAGTAGTGCCGCCGATCAATTTCTATCTCCAAGTTGGATACAAATGCGGGAGGTGCGCCGCTCACCTGCCGAAAAGTGTCACCTGCTCAGGTTGACTGGCTGGCGTACCTCAAGACGTTCCGGGTCCAGAAGCACTGGTGGTACGTGCAAGTTGCCCCGAGGATTCTGATTTGAAGAATGCCGAATTCAATAAGGCGCATTCGTCCCGATGCAGTACTTCGGCTACATGCGCCGGAATCCAAACGACGCACCCGATACAAACTTCGACGGCTTCAACTTCTGGCTGGCGGCAAGTTGAATCAGTTCAATGGCAACTTCATTGACGCTGAGATGGTGAAGGCGTTCATTGGTTTCAGGTGAGTATCGCCAGCGGTTCGGCCCGTGAGTGCTGGTCTCGGGTAGTTACGATCGACATCCAGTCTTGATTTGCGAGATTTGAAGTCTGTTGAGTCTTTACAATCTCCGAGTCGAGACTGATACTGCACTCCCTCCCAACACATCCCTCGCGTTTTCTATTAACAGACCAAGCGGTTGCATGAAAGGCTTCGCTCCATGCTGCAATTCTACTTCCCGCCGGAGATCTCTTGTTTGTTCCGCATGTTCTGATGCTGATGTTCACAGGCATCCTGACAATGTCGAGATGGGATTTTGTTGCTGTCGGCGTCAGAGTCTCCAGCCCATGAATAGCGCAACGCTGAAGCACGCCGCTGTCGTGGCAGGTCCGAAAATCGTTTTTGGTCAGCGTTCGAAATAATGGCAACCACGACATCTTCGTAATGGACTTCGATGGTAGCAACGAAACGAGACTAACTACGCACCTTGGCTACGACGATCAACCTAAGTGGTCGCCCGATGGATCCAAGATCGTCTTCATGAGCGGAAGAGACGGCAACTTCGAAATCTATTCGATGAACGCCGACGGCAGCTCCCCAACCAGGCTAACCAACAACCCAGCGGCCGATGGGTTCCCGGCGTGGTCACCGGACGGCACTCGTATCGCGTTTGTCAGCGGCAACCTGGAAGCTCCGAGTACATTTGAGATCTTTGTGATGAACGCCAATGGGACCAATAGAACCCAGTTGACGAATGACAATCTTGGTGGATGGTGTTCCAGCCTGGTCGCCTGATAGCTCGGCAATTGTTTTCATGAGCGGAACGACGAGCAGTGTTTCGATCCAAATAGCTTCGAGATCTTTGAAGATCAATGCAGACGGAAGCAACTCGCACGCGACTTACGACCAACACGGTCGTTGATGGCCAGCCCGCTTATTCGCCGGATGGTACGAAGATTCTATTTGCCAGCGGCGATGCGATGAATCCAAACGGTATCGAGATCTATCGTGATGAACTCAAACGGTACCAACCGCACCCAACTTACCAACAACTCAGTAACTGACGGCGTTTCCAGCCTGGTCACCGATGGGACAAAGATTGTCTTCGCATCGGGAAACATCGCTGATGAGACCACCGCTGAATTGTTTACGATGAATGCGGACGGCAGCAATCGAACCAAAATTGGCAACAATGCATTGCTTTGATTGGTTCCAATCTGTCAATCGTGGATAAACCGCGACGTCCGGTTAGTCAAATACAACTCCAGTGCGGCAACTTTTACTGCCGGTGAAGGCGCGACCACATTGAATGCTGGCGTTAATCGGACCGGCGATGCATCGACAGCCGCGACAATCAACTATGCGACGAGCGACACGGTTGCAAACGCATGCAACACAACTAACGGTCAGGCGTCGTCGCGTTGTGACTATTTGAGGGCGCTTGGCACATTGACCTTTGCTGCCGGCGAGATATCGAACAGCATCTCGATTCAATCGTTGATGATGTCTATGCTGAGGACCCGAGAGCTTCACCATCACGCTGAGCAACCCCATTAATTCAACGCTCGGCGCCTGCTTCCGCCACCTTGAACATCACGGATAACGAGTCGGTCACGGGCACGAATCCAATCGACCAGGTCGGATTCTTTGTACGTCAACACTACCTCGATTTCTCTGAACCGCGAACCCGACACAGACGCGGCCCAACTTCCGGACGAAGCAGATCAATTTCTTTGCGGCGCGGATGCGCGGTGTGCATTGAGCCAAAACGTATCAACGTTTCGTGGGAGCATTTTTCCTCTCAATCGAGTTTCAGGAGACTGGCTATTTGGTTTATAGAGCCTTACAAAGTCGCGTTTGGAAACTCACCACGCCGCCTGGCGCGCCGGTACTGATTGTGCTGAGTGATTTCCCTCGCGCGACACAGCGCATCGGGCAGGGCGTGCAGGTAAATGTCGGCAATTGGCAGCAGCAGTTGGAGGCTAAACAAAGTGGCATACATGCCGGCGTTTGTTCAAAGGCCAGATTTTGGTTCAGCCTTCCGGCTGGGATGTCGCCGTCGGATTTTGTGTGACGCAGTTGAATACCGCGGTGCGTGTTGTCGCCGGCTGAACAGGCGAACTGATTAGCATATTCGGAGGCACAACCTCAGATGTGAACAAGCGCGCGCAAAGTTTTGGTGAGCGTAGCGGAAGACACCGACTCTGAGAAACGCCGGTGCCCAATAAGGCAAGCCAGTTGATGCAGTACTCGGTTACCAGAGACGGAACTCAAACGGAAGCTCCGACACCAACTTTGACGGCTTCAACTTGGCTGGCAAGTTGAACGTTCGGAAGCGGCACCCTGTCAACGCTGAGATGGTGAAGGCGTTTTATTTCAGGCGAGTATCGACAGCGTTTGACCGCATGTCCGGATAAGTGCTCAGAGCCTGTCGCAAATGAGCACCCATCGGCGATGAAAACAAGGCCGAAACGCGGTAGCGTCGGGTTGTCTCCTGACCCTCAGCGGACCTGACGCCAACGCGTTTGCAACACTTCATCGCCACGAGTAAGCGAATTTCCGCACAGGCTCTTAGCCTCGTCGCCAGATTTGACGGCGGCAAGTTTCATCACTACATGAATCCCCGAGTCTCGTCGGATGCGATCCCCGCAATCCAAACCAACTCACCTTCTCCCGCACTAAATCAAGTTCAATTAGCGTATTCGCCGGGATTAGCCGGGGGCGCTCAGGGTTAAATCCATAGTCGTCGTTTGGCCGGGGAGCGAGATCTGTTGGCAAGGGCGATCTACCTTCATCTTTCGTCCAGTTGCGCTTCACTCGAATCCAGCCAGTGACTGCCCAGGTAAATTTGAAAGTCTCTCGCGCCGTGTTGGCAGCCGGGCCAGGTGACGTTGCTTTCATCTCTAATCCAACGACGCTGCATCTCGATCTTTTCTCCTGCGCTGGAACTTTCGCCGGCGCTTCCACAAGACAGCCCGTGCAGCATGGAACGCGCTGTCAGGAAGCGGTCCTTCGAGGCGACGTTTGATGTGCGATGAAGAGCGTCGGTAAGGTCCGTGTCCCGAGAAATAACATCCTTCGGAACACAGCTCTCGTCGTTGGCGATAAACCACTAGCTCCAGGCAGGTGGAGCGGACGTCGTTTCCCAGTGCGCACCGTAGATCTGTTGGTCCGAAATGGTTCGGGCTGTGCCGTACCAGTACGCTCCGGACGTAAGGAGTGTTTAGCGGGTCAATGGAAAACGTAGAAGGGTTTCTGAACCCCGGCTCAAGGCTACGTCGAAAAATCTGCTCACGATAGTCCGCATCAAAGAGGCGACGTCGCCACGGGCGAATTCAAACTGTTCTGATACTGGTACTGAAAGACGAGACCCTGTCCTAACGTCAACAAGACCAGCATCACCAACGAGACATTTCGTATTACTTGCTTGCGTTCAATCAACCAGACGAGTGCCGGGATAGTGGAGCACCAAAGGAAACACTGGCAACGCCGCAAGTCGCAGCATGTGCAAGTAGTCGACCGTGAGCGATGCGGGCACGACTGGAAACCACCGCTCCGTAAATCACAAACCGCCACCATGAATCGTCAGCGATGATGTTTTCACGACAAGCCCGGATCCCTAGTGCGAGTAAGAGCAACGTCGCAATTAGCAACACAGGTTTTCCGTGAGAGATGACTGACCTGGTAGATGTTTGATCGCCGAGGATGAACAACCGGCGCGGGTCGATGTTGCCGAGATAGTGTTTGACGAAGACCCAAACACTCGAGAGCCAGGGGTCGTCGGGTTTTGAATTGCTGATCATCCTAAAGCGCCCGGTGAGTGCACTCGGGATGTTCCCGCTGGTAAGCGATCAGCGGAACCAGCGTGAGAAGGTAGATTGCCCAGGTCCGGATAATCCCCGTCCACCGTTCTCGAGTTGCAAACAAGATCAAATCCAAAGGCAAACAATGGCGCAAGGAGTCGTCCTATCGAGTAGGAATAAGTCAGGAGTGCGAGCGTGAAAGAAAGACAGAGTACAGTTGACCACCGCCAATGTTCCTGTTTTGACGCCTCGTCTTACGCAACAGAGAAACAGCACAACGATCAACGGGTACAAGGCAACTTCTCAAAACGACGCGACTCATTTCAAACAACCACGGCGTGAGGAATGCCATTGTCATCAAGATGAGTCCTGACCACACCCGCATGTCGCGTCTGGTCGCGTGCTACACGGTGAGCAAGTAATCCGAGCAAGAGTGCGGTTAAGATTCCGGAGAATTGCGCTTTGAGTCGCGCGGCTAGGATGCCTGGGCCAGTAACCTTGAACACCAGGGCGAGCAGATAGATGTAAACCGGATTCTTGTAGTCGCCGAATGCTTTGAAGAAGAGCGGCAACGACTCTGCCGGATTCATCCGTCCCGTTTCTTGAGATCGTGTAGGCGTTGAAGGCGATTGAAGATTCTGTCAACAAAGAATCCGGGTGGATTTACGCTGCAACGAAAGACGTAAAGGAAAGAGCCGAGCGCGATCGACAACGCGAAAGGACAGGCAGAATGTAGGAGCTCTTTTTGCGGTGACCTGTTAGTGATTGAGTCATGTGGTAACTGGGCGACCGCAGGCTTTCGCCTGGACGCGTTGTGCGAAAAGTCGATTCCCTTTAGTGACGCCCTTGATGCTAACGGACGCGCTCTTCTGGGACCGCAGGCGTCCTCGCCTGCCGACGTTAGCCAAAGTAGTCTTAGTGGCGACGATGCAGGCGAGGACGCCTGCGGTCCCAGAAGCGCGTCCGTTGCATCAAGGGCGTCACTAAAGGGCTGCTGCTTCACTTTACGCGGTAGACGTAAACGGCGTCGCCAATAACAATTTCAGGTTGAAGATTACGATAGGCGGCCAGATAGTTGATCCGTTCTTCGTCACTCAAAGACTTTCCGTTCTCATCTGCGTGGAATTGAGTTGGTTGAGCCGTTGAGAAAGCTGGCACCTATGACCACGTATTTCGTCTCGGGGATTTTTTGTTCCGGGCCGCGGGAAGATCTCGTGATACTTGATTCCATACAAGAGCCAGCGTTCCCCAAGCGCCCATCATCGCGCTCGCACTTCGGTCTCGCCGCGCGCGTGCAGGTAAGCCGCCAGTGCCTGCCGGCATCATCGCCCCACTCGACATTTGAGTCCGAGAGATACCACCACTTCGGATGACTCGCTGCCAACTGATTCATGTACGGAACATAGTTTGGATACGCTCGAACATCTTCAACCGTCATCCAGCCAAACGCCACAACTAAAAGCGCCACGGTAACCGGACGCAGTCGTTTGCTGCGTAGTAGCGCGTCCAGCAAAGCCGCCACGGCGATAAAGAAGAATCCAAACTCCGGAAAGAAGTGTCTGATACCGATGTTGATGTGACTACTCATCGATAACAGCGCGTAAATCAACATTGGCGCCAGCAACCAGGCATAACGCCAGTCACGTTTGCGGATGAGTTGAAACAATGTCCAAAAGAGCGCTGTGGATTGTGAGCAGCAAAAGGGAAGCGATGTCTTTAGTGCGAAGGCGACGAGGAAGTAGTACCACCAACCCCTGTTGCTGTACTGACCCAACAGCGATGAAGCATGTCCATCGCGGTTGTGGAGCATGACGTTGCATTGTCCGAACAAGTAATAAGTCGGGAACAACCTTCGAGCCAAACTGGAAAAACGTCATCCAGCTGGCGGCACTCTCCTCGTGATTGTGTTTGCACCCACTGCACATCGCCAGGTGAAATCGCCGGACTTTGAAACCGATAAGCTGCGTTCACAACCAGCCACACAACCAGAAAAACAAGAGCGGTATGCAGAACGATTCGCTTGCGTTCTTCACCGAGTCGCCGAGCGAAAATAACACCAACAACGGCAAAGCGCCATCAGTACCGGCAACAATACAATCATCGAGAACTTTGTCATCAAAGCGACACCACTGACTAAACCGGTAGCAGCGCCCGCTTCGCTGTTCGCACCTGAACGTATCTCCCTCAAAACGGAGAAGAAGAGCAGATAGACTAACAACGCCGGCAGATCTGTGGTGAACAATGCGTCCGTGCGCCAGGACCGTCGGTTCTAAAACGAAGAGGGCTACTGCAAGCACAGCCACGCGCGCCTGCCAAACAAGTCGCGTCCGAAACAGAAGATCACGACGCCGAGAATGCAACGTCAACACGATCATCATTGCGCGCGTCCAGAATGTGATCGTCACAAACTGCTCTTTGTTATCGGCCCAGAAGTTTTGGTGAAAGCCCCAGGTAACGGCCCGGTAGTCACTTGCCGGATCGTTACTCGTTTTCTACAGACTCTTTTGGTTGGATAAAGAGGAGTGGGAGAGCTGCCCACATCTTAACCAGCGGAGGGTGTTCGTTATTGAATTGGAACTCGCCAGCAACCAGATGGTAGTATCCAGCCGGAATGTGAACAATCTCGTCGTTGGTGATGTTCTTGGCGCGCTATCACTGCAAAGAGCTGAATACTCATGATCATGAGCAACGCGCCGCAAAGAACTTCCGCCCAACGCGACAATGCCCACCGCCACGCTTGCGCCAATATTGTCGCGGCTCAAACTCAATAAAAGCTGCCGCTGGCTCCTGATTCAATGACTCGTCCAAATGTTCCTCGCGTAAGGTTGAAAGACTGACAACGTCGCAGCGTTCGCGGTTACGATTGGCCCAATCTTCTACTTCCTGCCGGCGCTCTTAAATCATCTGAAACTCGGTCCGTATGACGGAATGCTTTTCAACATTCCGCTGCGTGGCGACCGCTCAAATCATTCGTTCCGGGCACTTACCACTCTGGAATCCTTACATCTTTGGTGGCATGCCGTTACTTGCGCCCGGCCCAGGGCGGACCTACTGTTTCCGCCGAATTGGTTTTATCTAATCTTCACTCACCTGCCGTCGCTACAAACTTGATGGTCATCTCTGTCTCACATGATTGCCGCGCTCGGTGCGTATTTGTTTGCTCGCCGCACTGGAGCTTCGATCGCAGGAGCAGTGGTGACCAGCATTGTCTGGCAGTCTGGCGGATTTCTCCTGGCGCAGATCAGCCATATCAATATCGCGTTCCACACAGCTGCAATTCTGCCTGGGTTCTGTGGTCGCTCGAACGATATGTTGCGAGCTGGAAGTCGTGCACGCGGCGCCTTGCTCGCTCTCTTCATCGCGATTCAAATCTTTGCCGGTCATCAACAAACATTTGCGTATGCGTTTCTGCTGGTTTGTGCTTACGCGATCGTCATGGCCATCGGCAATGCGCCACAACGAAAACGCTATCTGGGTTCACTTGCTTACGCTGGTGCGGGCGTTCTACTTGGAGCGGTCCAAATCCTGCCGACGCTTGAGTTGCTTCGCAACAGCGTTCGCGCATCGGCAACGTACGAATTCTTCTCTCGTCGTTTTCGATGCCGCGTTCATTCGTGACGCACTCTGCTTCAGCGCCTTTATGCTTTAGGCGGAGGCGACACTCGGCTCTTCCGTGCTCCATACATCCGGTCAACTCTTCTACACCGAATACGTAGCATATGCCGGCGTGTTGGCGATCATGCTGACTATCGTGGCGTTGTTTCGAAAACCCGACAAGCAGACAAAGTTTTGGGCTGCTGCGGCGGTTGTTGGTTTCATTCTTGCGCTGGGTAGTAATGCTCCTCTTTATCTCTATCGCCTGATCTACTTCGTGCCCGTACTGAATTTGTTTCGCGTTCCGGCCCGGCATCTTCTGAATTTAACTTCGCAATCGCAGTACTGGCTGGTCGTGGATTAACAAGTCTTGAGGTGATGCGAAACGACAAAGAAGGACGACCCGTTTCGTCTTGATACTTTGCTGGCGTTGTCTTCCTGCTTACGTTCTTGATTGTGACGTTGGGGCGTCCATCAAACTTTCAACTGGCACGCGCACTTCCCGTAACGCTTCTACGCGCACTCCGAGTTGTTCGTGCCGATCGTTGTTGCGGGTGTGAGTGGATTTGCCATCTGGTTTTGCACGTGGTCGACGTGGTGCGTTGGCACTGCTTCTGATTGTGCTGGTTGCTGATCTTTGGTTGTGGGGCCAGTTTTGTGGTTGGTACACAGCGAGCGGCGGCATTCCGAAAGAGTTTTGGACAGCACCCGAAAGCGTTCAACTCCGTTTGCGTGAGAAAGCCACAGCGCCGACGAGTCATAGAATTTCTAACCACGCATCAGGTGTTTCCATCCGGGAACTCCAGTGTCGAATGCACCACCTAACGGCTGGACGCTTTGGACCGAGCCTGATGTTTACATGATGTACGGAATTCAGAATTCCAGCCGGCTACGATGGTTTTGGTTTGGAGCGGTATAGCGAGTTGGCAGGGCGGATGAAACTTTGGGGAGAAGCTGACTGACGCGAGATGCCAGCACTGCGAGGCAACGGTCGGGGAGCTAGACATACTAAACACTCGCTGTATCTTATTTCGCGACGTGAACAAGCTAACGATCTTCCGACTGCCGCTGTCATACCAGAAAGCCCTGGAGTCGATTCCAGTTTTCGCGCCTGCAACCGAAAAGTACGGCGACTACTTGTTTGGTGCTAATGACCTTTCATTACCAAACGTCGGCGCCGGCAAGCGGCTAACAATCAAAAGTGCCGCCAACGGACGCGGACCACGTTGCGCTGATAACGAACCTGACATTTGCTGAGGACATACCCGACAACACAGTCGTTGCGCACCTGCACTTACGAGCAAAGGGCGGAAAGGATTTTGACTTTCCTTTGCGAGCCGGCGTCGAGACTGCGGATTGGGCTTTCGATCGCCCGGACATTCGGGCACGAATCAAACACAAGCGTGCGGTTGTTGCTACCAGTTACGACGTTAGCGACGTGCAGCACAACTACAAGGGACACACCTACGTCGCCTCTTTTGCTCTGCCTGAAAAGGCGACGATTGAGAGTGGTTATGTTGAGCTTGATCCTCAGTCAAATGCCTCGGGTTCTACCTTCAGAGTCTTTCGAGTTTCACTGGTTGATGGAGATAAGTCATATCCACTTAGTCAGAAGATGATCGAAGCTGGTTCAGACAGTTCGCAGTCTGCTGAGAAAGATGAGCGCTGGACGCTGGTTGCGGAGGGCGAGAAAGTAAGGATTTTCGAAAATGCTCGAGTACTGCCGCGCGCGTGGCTCGCTTCGGAGAGCGCGGGTGCTGGATGAGAATGCGATGTTGCGTGTGATTCGTTCGGGTGCATTTCCTGATGGATCGAAGTGGGATCCATTGCATACCGTGTTGGTGTCGGATCCACTGCAGACTCCATTGACGAATGCACAGCAGAATTCACAACAGCAGGGCAAGGTTGACATCACGACAGTACGAACCCAACCGAGTCGAGCTTTCTTCGCAAGCAACTGCGAATTCGATTCTGGTGTTGAGTGAGAATGATTATCCGGGTTGGCGCGCATACATTGATGACGAGTCGGCAGAAGTGCTTCCGCGTGAACTATGCGTTGCGCGGTGTGTTGGTGCCAGCCGGAACGCATAAGATCAGTTTTGTATATCGTCCCTGGTCAGTAATGGGTGGGTTGTTGATTTCCTTGCTGACTGCGGTTGGGCTGGGAGTTTATTGTCGGCTTGGGTGGCACAAACTTCAGTAACAAGTTCTTTAACCGCAAAGCGGTTGCGACCCAAGCCCAGGGTTGCCGGGCTTTGGCGGCTACCCTGGGAAACGACGGGCAAGCGATCCAACCCCGAAGGGGGTTGCGCCAAACCTAGCGCTGCACACGGTAAACCGGAAGAGAAACCGACGCAACCTCGATAAATCGGGGTAGGAAACCGGAGTTCTCTTTTCCCAGGGTAGCCGCCAAAGCCCGGCAACCCTAGGGCTCTGGGTCGCAACCGCTTCGCGGTTAAGAAGCTCAATCAGAGGCTCTAAAGTCTGTTCCACATAAGCACCAAATGAACGCATTCCACATCGATCTCGTAAAGCCGCGCTACGTCGACAATCTCGCCGATTGTTTCTTCTACCACACCATGACGCTGCCCGACCTGGGCGAGGTGCGTGGGCATTGGGACTTGCGTGGGCGATTCAGCGAATACATCGGTGGAGTCGATCTCACCGGGAAGTCTGTAGTTGACGTTGGTGCCGCGACCGGGTTTCTCAGTTTTGAAGCGGAGAAGAGTGGCGCCTCCAGGGTTCTATCTTTCGACATAGGCAATGCCCGTCAGCAAAACTTCCTGCCTTTCAAAGATAAGCTCTACTACAGCGACCCTGAACGTTGGTTTGAACAATACGAAGCCGAGATCGAGCAGTGGAAAAATGCCTACTGGCTCTGTCATCGATTGCTCGAATCGAAGGCCGAAGTCTTTTACGGAAATGTCTACGAACTGCCGAGTGAGTTAGGACAGTTTGACGTAGCGATTGTCGGTTCGGTTCTGGAGCATCTCAGCGATCAAGTCAGCGCCCTTGCTTCTATAGCAAAACACACCACCGAAACGATTGTGGTTGTTTCACCTTTGCTCGACACTGACGATCGAATCGCGCAGTTTGGCGCTTTAGCAGCTCATCCCGAAAACGATTTCACCTGGTGGATCTATTCAAAAGGTGTTTACCAGGAAGTCTTCAAGATGCTTGGCTTCACAATCAAAAGCATCGCGGAAGGTCGCTACTACTATCACTACGGCGAGCGGTTTGAGACGCGTCACACGATTGTGGCGGTGCGGGACATCTGAGGCCGCAGAATATTGGAACAAGCAGAAAATAGAACAAGTAGGAAGGGGCGGTTTACCCCCGCTCTTGGACCTGAACAAACTCAACTGTGAATTTGAGAAGGTCCAAATCCAAGAGCGGGGTAAACCGCCCTTCCTTACTTGTTCTGGATCCCGAAGACTTCTGATTCCTGAGGACATCTTCATACTGGTACAACCCTCAAACTCAACAACCAGCGGCTTGGATCCCACTGCTTCAAACCAACAGATATGCTGGTCCACCAGATCAATCTTCAAGGTGTACCTACCGACGCGATGAGGCACCACTCTGATCGATCCTCAGTCGAACAGTTTCTCCAGGCGCGACTGATCGAGGCAAAGGCGGTTCGCCGTGAAATTCCCTCACTAGTGTTCCCGCACCGTCGAAGATGCGCACGCCGGGCATTACAATTCCCATTCGAGTTTCCTGACCTGCGAGCCATAGCGTGTCACCCTGGTTCTCGATTTCTATTTCGACGGCCAGTACCTCACCAGGTTCCATGACCAATGCGCTGGACTCTCAGATTAGATATTCGCGCGCGCAATATTCCGGACTGCGGCTGTCTGGCGACAGTCGAGGCAGCTGCACACTTCCGCTACTTTCTTTACAGCTTAGATAGTGATAGTTGAGCGCTATATCCTTCAGGGGAAGCCGATCATCGACGATCGTTTCACGCTCGAACAATCCGTTGATGCTGGCGTAGTCGCCAATCACTCTGAAACCGTGCTCGTCCAGAATCCGACACAAGTGACCATAGTCAAACGGTGATTCAAGCGTTCCACACTGAGTCATGACGCCGAGTAGCTCTTCCTCGGTTGCGGAGCCAAGCGGGTGGACGTTCGCCTTCGAGAATGAATAGCACGCCACCCACGTTGAGCATCGCGGCAATGTGACGCATGACGGCATCTTCGTTTTCGAAGTGATGAAGTGAGTCGTAACAAATAACTCGCGTCAAATTTTCTCCTCGAGCCGGGCGCGCTTCAATGTCGTGCACTTCAAAGGAACGTTGAAGACTTGTCTGGTGATCGACGTCGTAAGGAATTTGACCAATGCGCTCGCGCGACATTTCAATCAAGTCAGGACTGATATCGATCCGCTTTAACTTCGTAACCGAGGCGCGCGAAATATTCACTTAGCCAACCGGAACCACAACCAACATCCAGAATCCGACTACCGGCAGGCAAACCGACGCGCGTACGGCAATATTCGCGAAGTCGCAAAAGTGTCGATGCGTTTCTTCGTCCAGGCTGTCGCCGCGGTGCTTATCGGGTTTGTTAGCGAGGTTGTAGAAAGGCTTGGTGCGGAGGTAATGGCTACGCTCGGCGTCGAGAAGACTCGGATAATCAATAGCGGCTTTTTGTAATCGATACCGGCGGGCTTTTCCCAGTCGACCGGGTACGGTGGGCTTCTTGTTTCCGTTTGGAGAAGTAGCGTGAGTTGAAGGTGGGAAACAGCAAGGGAAATAGTCGTGGAAACTTCCCTGGCGAAGCCCTCCAGGAAACGCTCGTCGGAAGCCTTCACACCCAGCGACGTTAGTTCTGCGCGATAACCCTCCGATCACTCTTCGTCGATCCCGTTGATTGATGACGTCGCTGATAAACGTGATGTAGTCGGCGGCGCGATGTTCAGCGCACTGAACTCGTCCAACGCATAGCGACGAGCGTTTTCACCAATCTGTTTACAGCGGCGCGTCCCCGAGGAGTCGCTCGAGGTAGGCCAGCAACAACTTATCTCCGAACGCGTTTTACCGGAATCTTAACTACGGAATCGTTTGGGAGCTCATGCGTACCACGCTGCTTCGGAAACTATGCTGCAAACACCCGCGGCCAATAAGTCTGACCGGGCTGGCGCTTGTTTCTCCAACAGTTCGTTCTCGAATGTTGAGTGCAATATCAGTTTGATCGATGCGGCGTTTGAACTCGTCGATCGAAACGTGCTCGGTGATTTCAACGCGGTCTTCCATGCCGTATCCGTCAGAAGCCAGGTCGCGTCACATCGAAGAAAGAGTTTGTTTCCCTACCAACGTATGGCGAAAGCGAAACTTCTCTTTGAGATTTGCCAGCGTTCGTAAGCTCTGCTCGATTCCTTTTCCAGGGGTAATCAGACTACGCAAAGGTTGGCGATCTCCACAACGTCAGAATCTGAGTGAGGATCCTTCGCCTGCCGGTAACTTAACGGGCTAATGACAGGCATGCCGATTCGGGCAAGAGGAATGTGCGGAACGAGTGCTTCGAAACGAGAACGGCTCCATTCTGAATGGACGATGATTCCTTCGGCCGATTTCGGCGAGCCGGTGGTTCAATGGAAAATCGATTGGACGGTTTAGCAACGCCGGCAACGCACCTCGGTCCAAACTTTCGGTAGCCTCGTCGCGTGCCTGCCGCCCATGACAGAACTCAACTTCATTCAGATACAGTTTCAGGTCGTTGCGCTCGCGCGCGAGACCAAGAAAGAATTCCTGTAACGCAAAAGTCGCGAAAGACCACGATGCCACTGCGTTGTTGCATGACCGTCGTAGATCCCGGCGTGATATCGATGGTCGTTTCCCATGTGGTAAACGACCGCATCGTACCTGTCGAGTTCGCGCAACTGGGAACGTTGTCGTCGATAATCGACGATAGGAAAACGAGAAACGAGCTCGCGATTAAGAGGCTGGAACCCATCAACGAAGAGAGTGATTTCCGCCGCTTCGGCAAGGTGCGGCAGAAGTTCTTCGCCGTAATCGCTGATCCCTGAACGTTGCGGACCAAGCGGGCTGAAATAGGCTAAGTTCATTTTTGGAAAAGCTGGTTTTGGTCTTAGGCCTTCGGCCTTAGGTCTTTAGTCTTGCGATGTGGGTCGTGATCTAGGAACAGTCCCAAGATCAAAGGTCCAAGACCAATCCTTATTTCACCACAGTCACTTTAATCTTCGTTGTAGGGAGATCCCTTTCACCCAAACCAGGTGACCGCTTCCCTGGACCATATCAAGTTCCAGTGTCCATTCGCCGGAGGTTTTGGGGGCAGTGATTTGGAGGGTCATTTCGATTTCTTCGCCGGGAGCAATGTCCTTAGGGTATTCCGTTGTGACCTTCAGTTTCGGAGGTTGGCTTTCCGTCTTTGTCCAACCAATGATTGCCTGCAGCTATATAAACTTATTGTCGCTCCGGTCGTTGATCTCGCCCCTCGCTGAATCCACGGAACGGTACTCATGTTCTTTACTTTGATCTTGATTGTTTCGACTTGGCCGGCACGCATCTTGGTCGGGCAATCGGGACACGCGATTTGAACTTTGAACGCTTGGTCAGGAAGCGGTCCAGCGGTTTTCGACAATACAGGCGCTGTTGATCCGTTCGCCGAATTGGTTGCACCAGGGTTATCAGTTTTGTTGGTCGTTGCGGTCGGTTCCTTACAAGACAGTATGGTTGGATACACCGATAATTGCTACGACGAGTACAGCAAACCTCAACCTCATAAACAGTTGTTCCTCCTTAGTATACAAATCGCACTTCCTGGTCTTGCGGGCAAAGCAGCCCGAGAATAGACTATTAAGGCACAACGCGAACGGGAATCAACAATGGCGTTGCGCCACGTTCCTCAAACCATGTGATGCCTTCGTGAACCATGTCAATCTCGAGCACGTATTCACCGGGGACCGAAGGAGCATTCACGACAAGTTGGATATCGGTCTCCGCGCCGGGCTGTAGATCAGCTTTCATTGTGGCCCGACTGTCTTCACTCCTAACTCCGTCTTTGATCCAGCGGTTGCCCATATTGACTTGATATCTGAAATCCTTAGTGCCCACTGCAGGCCACGCAGCCGTACCCAGGTTTTTTAGCTTGAAGCCAATTTCGATTTTCTCGCCGGCGTGTAGTTCTGAGGGTGCATTGAGAGCTACGATCTGCTCGCGGTAAGCGCTAGCTGCGAGCGCTCCTTTTATCCATGCCGTCTCAAAACGTTCTCGGGCCTCAGTTTCTTGTGGGATGCGAACTTCAATCAGCATCATACTGATCCGATCCCTGGGTGAAAAGAATGGAAGATCGATACTCGATACTTCCCCAACTTCGAGTCCGCGTTCTGCAAGCACCTTTTGCGCATTTGGTAAATCACTACTCAGGCAAACTGAATACATGCCTTGTCCCTTAGCCGCGTTGACTGTCTGGATAAAGTGCTTCATTGCCTCACCCGTCGTGAAGTATTCCCGTTGACCGGCTACGATGATAGGATGCTTGGGGTTGATTAGTACCTCAATGCCGGTCGACTTGGGACACGTATGGACCCAAACCTGAACTTTGTCGAATCGAGCGCGCTCTTCGTTATTGAGGAAAGTGCTTAGTGAGTGATCACGCAAACATCAACTTTGCTTCTTCAAGATAGAGATGCGGATCATTTATCAGCGTCTTTGTGCCGCCCCACCCCTGTTGTAAAACATAGTGACAAGCGATGCACGCCTGAACGATCAAAACTAAGTAGAGCGCCGAAGCGAGCACCAATCGCCAAGAAGAACCTGGGCCACGATATGTTTGTGGTTATGACGGACGCCACAACGACAATCGTTAGGCCCGCCAAGATTTCCTAGAGAGCGTAGCGACCATTCCCGGTAGCCGCGAAGCTCCAAAGCAGCAGGCTCGCGATAAGAATCAGGCACACGCTGCGCGCCTCGCCGATTTCGCCACACAAACAACAGTCCAACAACAGCGATGACGAAACCAATCGAAAGGCGGCCCGAGTAGACCCCTAACTCTGATTGTCGTTCTGGCTCGAACCAGATCAGGACCGGCCAGAGAACCGTCTCCCACAGCTTGAGAGGTCCAAAGCGAGTATCCCAGCCGCCGTGTGTTGGCCAATAGGGTGACTTGAAGAACGTATTCGCGGCCGGGAATATTGGGTTACCCGTTTTCCGGTAGATATAGATCGTGAATGGGAGGAGTGGAGCCAGAAAGGCGGTCACCATCAATAACGAGTCTGTTAAAAACTGCTTGAGATCAAGCTTCGAAAGTGCCGTGAGTCACTACCATCTTGTAAGCACACATCGCAATGAGCGGTAACGCGACCGCGAGGTTCGTAAGTTTGAACGCTACGCTGGCGCCAAGTAGCACTGCCACGTGAATAAGGTTGGCCCGTCGATTTCTGGCTTCGTCCGCGTGCAAGGTGAGGTGAGGTCGCCTCGAGCAAGAGTGGGAGCGTAAGCAGATCAACCATATAAGCGCTGATCTCAAAAGTAAATTCTCCTGACAACACAATCAGCAACACACTCGCAGAGCGCAGCCACGAATTCTTGATGAAAGGTCGTAGGAGCTTATCGGAGATCTGCGCCGCACAAACGAGTGCTACAAGGTTGAAGATTGTGCCGAGCCTGAATCCCAGAAAGAGACGGCTGATACCTGCCAAGGTATCGGCGGCAGGATTGAAGGGCATCAGCGAGGGGAAGTAATCGCCGGGTCCGAACAGTGGCCCTCGCAACGTACGCTCAGTTTGAAGTAGGTGGTAATTGAGTACATCGTAGGAGATGATCGGGGAACGCCGCTCTCGCAAGGTGTAGGTTGCGACCAGCGGTAAAGCTACAACCAACCAAAAGCTCAGACCATACTTCTTAGCGGAGAATTGCTTGGTACTGACGTAAAAGTAACAGCAAGCGATAGCGAGCCCCACGCTCAAAATCCAGTGCTACGGAATTGTTTGGGGACAATCCATAAATACTGTCTCAGAAAAACTAGAGCGCATAGAAAGAGGAGCGCGTCGGCAAACTCCGCGTTTCCGAGGATACGCAAATAACGGTTTCCGGAAGGTAAATTCGTCTGTCCGTTTAGCTCTGTCATTCAGAGTGAGAAATATTCCCGAACCATCGTCATTTCCGACCCAAACCAAGCACACTCAAAAAGAAACTACTGAACACTATTTCGACATCCCAACGTCAGACAGGTGACTGCCGGAATCACCAGTGCGCAATGTTTGCGATGGATTGAGTGCACCAAAAGAATGTTCTCCCCAGAAGCCCAGTGCATAGATTGATCCGCCCAGGCCGATCGCGATGATGACACATCCGACAACGAGTCCTACCTCAAGCGTTATCCACTGAAATAACTTATTCAGTCGCTGGTCTTCAGGCAATAACCCTTCACTGATGGCAAATATCTTGGTGAATAAAGCAAATGCAATGGCTTCTGAAACCAACCAATACTGCCATGGCGGAATAGAGCAGAGTATGCATCGTCAAAACTGACGCGACCAATTGTTCTTGGCCCAGGCAATAACCACACGCCTGTGATGAGACTCGCAAGCATGAGCAACACGCCGGGGTAAAGGAAGAGCCAGCGTGGGCTATAGAGCAACAGGAATCTTAGATGTCTCCAGCCATCCCGCCACGTGCGCAAGTGTGGTGGTCTATTGCGTCCGTCGGGTGAGAGTATTGTTGGCACTTCCGCGATGCGCAGTTTATTAAGAGTCGCCTTCACCACCATCTCGCTGGCGAACTCCATTCCCGTTGTTCTCAGATCGAGGTTGATGACGGCAGTCTTACTGAAGCCCCGCAAGCCGCAATGAAAATCGCCGCAAGGACTTTCGGAAAGAAAAGACGGCCAATTGCAGTGAGCACTGGATTGCCCAGGTATCGATGAGATGCCGACATGGCGCCGGCTTTGATGCCGCCGCGAAACCGATTACCCATTACGAGGTCATAACCGTCGCGAAGTTTTTCAACGAAGGGTAAAGAGGTTCGAGAAATCATAACTATCATCAGCGTCGCCCATAATGATGTAGCGCCCCCGGGCTGCGGCTATGCCACCCATCAATGCATTACCGTAGCCTTTGTCGCTCGACATGAACTACACGCGCGCCGAGATTTTCAGCGAGTGCTTGTGAGCCATCGGTGCTGCCGTTATCGGCCACGACAACTCTCACCGACTATGTTATTCTCGCGCAAAGATTGCTGAGCTTTCTGTATACAAGCGGTGAGCGTTTCGGCCTCATTCCAAACAAGGCATTACGGATAGTGACTTCGAGAAGTGATTCTTTTCGAAGTTGACGGCAAAGGTGCTGAATCTCTGGCCTCTTGATCAGTTGTCATCACTGATTCTAGTCTTTCGGTCTAATTCACTAAATAACACGCTTTGGATTTGGATTGACGGATATTCCGATGGCTCGAAACGCGCTGGCTAGGATCTTCAATCGGAATCTTCGAACAGGCCTGGCAAAATAACGGACATTCAAGAAGTGATTCAAGCTAACACTGCGCACACGAGATGACAACTTCGGTCAAGCGCGAGCAGCGTATGCAAAACGCAATGCGTGAGGGAACTCCCAGTGGGTCGGCTTCCTCTCGACGCCTACTTCACCTACCAGTAGTTCGGGAGCTTTTGATAGTTCTGACGTTCTGCGGCTTTACGTCAGTGTTGACCTGGCCCTACATAACCAGGTTACGTGACGTGGTAGTCGACACCGGTGATCCTTACCTCATCGCCTGGATCCTCTGGTGGGACTATCTATCGCGCGACCTTCAACAATCCCTCTAAATCTCTTTCACACAAATTCCTTTACCCACTGAAGTACACGCTCGCCCTTCAGCGAACACAGCTATGGGATTGCCCTCTTATTTTTTCCGCTGTACGCCATTGGTCTAACTCCACTGACAGTACACGCTATCGCTCTCTTTTTCGGTTTTGTTGTTAGCGGTTATGGCGCCTTCGTCTAACCCGAACGCTGACCGGGTCACACAGCGATGGCCTGGGTCAGTGGGATCGTCTTCGCTTTCGTCCCATATCGCTTCAACATGATGTCGCAGGTCGCGTACCTGTTTTCTCCGTGGCTGCCGCTGATATTTGAAGCGCTGGTGTTGTTTGTCAGGAGAGCGAACGACAAACCGCGCGGCGTGGCTAGGGTGTTGCATTCTTCATGAGTGGCATTAGCACGATTTCGTGGTGGACCTTCTCGCTGATCCCACTGGCGATCTATGCCGCGATTCTGTTGACACGTTACGAACTGTGGCGCGAGGCGAGCCTTTTGGCGGCGAGGGATTGTTAGTCTTTCACTCCGCTATGATCGCTCTACTCCCTTTCATGGTTCCGTACGCGATAGCGTCTCGTCTGTACGGGTTCAAAAGAACAATCGAAGAGATCAAGCTGTACTCCGCGTGGCCGACTAACTGGTTGGCAGTCGAGAACCGAAACAAGTTGTGGAATCGAATGGGTGTGGCAGTTTTCGAAGGTTGGAAAATTAAACTCTTTCCCGGCTCTTGCCAGTCCTGTTTTCGGTTTCAGCACTTTTCCCGCGCCATGATTCGACCTACACGTTCAATTCGAGACCAGCGACATCACAGCCTTCCTGGTTGTCCTGGCTTGACGGCCTTTGATTGTGATTCTGTTTGCGCTGTCACTACCGCAATCGGATTCGATCATAGCGATGCTTTCTTACAATCTCTTCGATAACTTCACGTCTGAGCGAACGCTGACGATGTTGACGATCGCGATGACTGTCCGATTGTGTATCTCCTATCCTTCGTTCATCCGCAGCGCAACATTCCAATCTGGTTGAGACGTTGCGTTCCCAGAATCGAAGCGACGCGTTTTGGTTAGGTGTAGTGCTCACAGTTGTCGGGTTTTGTTTTTCGTTAGGTTGGAACTTCTTTCTCTTCGTATTTGCTATCAACTCATTCCGTTATTCAAAGGCATGCGCGTGGTTTCGCGTGGAGCGCTGCTCGCTTACCTGGGACTGGCAATTTTGTCGGCTATCGGTGTCAAAAACCTCTTGTTGCGAATGCGGCAGCGGCTTCCTCGTCTTCAAGAGAAGTAGTGTGTATGTTGTCGCCTGTCTCTTGCTCTTGGTGGAACTCAATGCGGCGCCTTTGAGGAATTGAACGCGGGCAAGCATATCCAGACGGCGTTACGTTAAGACTAAAGCAGACTAGCATGCGTGGCGGCATCGTAATTCTTCCTGCCGGATGGCCCGCACAATTATCGCTACATGCTGCGTTCGGCTGATCATCAGAAGCCCCTGATTGTCGGAACCTCAGGTTTCAACTCGCCGATAGAAAACCAGATCGAGAATCTTACTTTCCGCGGCACAATTTCAGACGAGCTCATGGATCTGATGGAATCGGTGCCGACTTCCTACCTGGTCATCTCAAACGGTGAACTTGAACCAGAACGCACGGCGAGACTACGAAGCGTTTTTGGCTCGTCAATTGGCAGGGGGCCGGTTGCGGTTTGTGCAGCGGTTTGATGGTCACGATGATTTGTACGCTGTGGTTAAGAACGAGCCAGACGCAAAAACAGAGGGTGATTTGCCGCTAAATCTTTCTGTTCGTGATTGGGCAACTGAAATACATCAGGAGCCGGTGTCGCTCATGGCGGCGCCCTTTGAATCGTGAGTCAGCGACTTTATCGTGTCCATGTGGCGACTACCGGTGCGACTCCGCGTTACCGGGAGTTCATGAATGATTTGGAACGAATCTGTCGTGGCGTCGGTCGTTGGTGGTGCGCGCCACCGAAGAACAACTCCAGGCGAGCTTGAATGAGTTTATGAACGACTGGGCCGGGGAAGACAGGTCTGCATCTCGTTGACACAGCTTGAGCCAAAACAATACGTGGAAGAGCTGATCAAAAATGCCGGAGTTTCGATTGACCTGACGGTTCTCCAGCAATTGGTGAACGGTCTAACCGGGGGCAGGAAACACGCGCCTCAGCGCTTAAGAAGATAGTCGATGATCCGAGCTTCATTGAAAACAGAAGTACCGCCGGTGGTCACTTTGCACTACTTTGACATATGCGCCGCAATCCAGACGATCCACCAGGATGGAGATCTTCGCGGTTTCAATTTCTGGCTCAGTGATTTGGAGCGCAATCACAACCCTGAAAAGCTGGCGACCGCATTCAGGCTAACGGGCGAATATCATCAGTTTGAGAAGAAACCTTAAGAATGGAATCCGACAACAAAAAGCTGATCCAGCAAGACGGAGTGGCATACCTGTCGGTGATCATTCCGGTCCACAACGAAGCTGAAACCCTGGCAGGGGTCGTGGAGAAAGTGTTGTCGGTTCCTCATCTGCTCGAAGTGATCATTGTGGATGATTGTTCAACTGACGGAACGCCTGCGGTTATCTCCAAAGCTTGCGGAGCAGCATTCAGTTAATACGAACGGCGCGGCTGGAGAAAACTCAGGAAAGACTGCGGCGTTGAAGTTGGGTTTTCAGATGAGTAGTGGCGAGATCGTTATCGTCCAGGATGCGGATCGCGAGTATGACCCGACGGAAATTCCAGCTGTGATTCTGCCCATCCTGAGGGACGAGCTGATGTTGTGTATGGCCTCGCGCTTCTTAGTACGCCGAGCGACGCGCGTGCTGTACTTCTATCACTACCTCGCCAACAAGTTTCTCACCTTCTTCTCGAATCTATTTACCAATCTCAACATGACTGATATCGAAACAGGCTACAAAGCATTTCGCGGAGACATTATCCGCAGCATGGTGATTGTTTCGACGCGGTTCGGGTTTGAAGTTGAAGTGACAGCAAAGGCTCGCGAAATTGAAGCATGGCAATCTATGAAGTGCCGATAAGTTATTACGGCCGGACCTACGCCGAAGGTAAGAAGATAACGATGAGAGATGGTTTTATAGCGATCTGGTTGATAGTTCGCTTCAACCTGTTCTTGTAGTTTGCGCTCATCGTTTCGTGGTATGTCCGATAAGCTTTGAGCCTCTCTGCAAAGTCAACTTCAGTGACGATGGAATCAGACTCGAAACGCGGTAGCGTCGGGCTGCTTCACGAATTGGCCCAACAGTTTCGCGGACCCGACGCTGCCGCGTTTCAGCGTACTGATCATGCGTGCCAGAGAGTAAGTGGCTTCGCCCGACACGCTAAAGCATATCGGACATCAGCTCGCCGCATTTACCAACGTCTCGACCACGTGCCGCCACGAGAGATTCATAGCCTTTAGTTTTCCCAGCCCGCTCAGTCCCATCGCTTTTAGCTTGGCTGCGATCTGCGCAATAAAGCGAGTCGAAGGCATCAGCCGATTGCCGCCGGCTCAGGTTCAGTGTATCAATCCCTTCGTGTCCATGTTCGATGAACTCCATTGCCCCACCGCCGTCTGATGGCACGACCACTGGCTTGCCAGAGCATTCCTTCAAGAGTGACGTAGCCGTAGTCTTCATCAAACGGCAAGTAATAAACACCCAAGTGCATTTGCATACAGCTCGATCATTTCTGATTCTGAAACGAAAGCCACGCGAAGCATACGCGATCTCCCACGTCGAATTTTCTAACCAGCGATGCGTACGTGTCCGGAGTCGCGGGGAGTTTCCCGCGAGCACAATCTTTACCGGTGTCTTCAAAAATCGCGCCGCCTCAATCAATAGTTCCTGCCGTTTCTGTGGCTCGAGTCGACTGGGATAGAAGAAGTAGTCGCCCCTGCTCCCCGACGTGCAAGCTGATCCGCCCAGTGGTGTGCGGGTGATAAAGAGGAACGCTGCTCGATGTTGTTGAATCCGCTGAAGTCTGCCGGCGACCGTCTTGGAATTCGCAAAGTACCTTCTTCGCCTGCGGAATAAGCCGGTCGTCACATTGTTTGATCCAATCTCGAATGCGTGGACCTTCGGGATGCGTGGAAAGATCGTCAAACTGGGTTCCCCAAAGATTGTAGGCTGCGCGGTATTGGTGCATGACCCACAACACCTTATTCGGATGCAGAGATACGAGGTACGCCGGAAACTTCATTCCGATGACTCATGTCGATTGACTTCGCCATTTGCCTCGCTCAGGTCCAGCAGCCGCCAGGCCAGCGCTCCACGCATGATCTCGGATGTGGTGGATACCACTTAAACGGCAACGCAGAAATCTCGGCGTTGTAGCCCGCCTCAATCAATGCTCGCCGCAATCCTATCCACGTGCGCTTCTCCGCCGCCTGAGGTGAAGGGAACTTGGGTCGCAGATTAGGAATGGTACGGATCATGAAGGGGCTGGCGTTTGGGCTTTGGCCTTGTGTCTTAGCGTCCGCGTGGTGCTTCGAAGTCGGTACCACAACGCCATGTAGCGTGTGGCACCGTTTTGGTTGTCATTCCCCAAGCCACACGCTACCGCGTTGCGGTACCGACTTCAACGCCACACCGGACGCCAGGCGCCAAAGAACCTCAAGACAACAGCAGATTACAAACCGCAATCGAAATCTCTCGGTCGTCTCGCAGTTCTCGTTCATCGCGCTCTCGCGCGCGGCTGCCATGTTCGGTTGGCGCGAAGCTCGATTTCGTATGAATCATCTGCGGTACTCAAAGTTGATGGTACATCTGCACGCAACGTGAGCCACCCAGATCGAAACACCGAACAGGCGGCGAGCCTTCACGCCGTTCAAGTAGAGTTCGACCTGCAACCGGTTTTGTTCTCAACTCGGGCAGGTGTGTTGTCATGTCCAAGCTAACCTGACGTCGGAGTCGTGCGCCTTGAAATGTATTCGCCCGACGTTACTCATCCAGCGCGCAACCGGAGGAATGACCTCAGGTTCAAACCAACCCGTCGTCAAATGTGACATCACTTCGCCGATCAAGACACGACCCCGCTTCCGAACTTTGCGCTTGAGTAAGAAGCCGCAGCCGGTCGCGATGTTCGTTGTAGAAGGGTCCGAGCGGAGCGTCGGAAGCTTTTAGCAGAACATAGAGCCCGGCCCTTCGGCAACGAAATGTGTAAATCAGAAACCTTGTTGAATACGTAACCCATGGCCATATCGAAAGCTCGTCGTTCCTTAAAGGAAAGTCCGCGAAGGTAATCAATGAAGTCGTCTTCAAAGGGCAGTCCGTATTTGTCTGCCTGCTTAATAAACTCTTCGCTGCTCAAACAGAGCGTGTACCTGGGTTCAGCAGCCACGTAAGTGAAGAACTTTTGAAACCTCGCTGCGTGTTCCTGTTCCTCCTCAAGACCGACGTGCCCGTCAATCTCGACAAAGTGTCGGAGTTCTTCCGGACTCATCTCGTCCATCCGTTGGCGTCGCACTCTTATCGGTGCATTCGATTCCGTGCATTGTGACGCCGCCGGGACGCAACACTCGTTTGATCTCAGCCAGCACCGTGTCTTTCTCGTCGAATGAAACGTGACCCAACACATCGAGACTGACAACGTAATCAAAGGTGGCATCGGGAAAAGGGAGTTGTTTCAGAGATGAACTGAAGGCGTTGTCGTACCCATTTCGCTTTGCAGCGAGCGCGCACTCGTTCGATAGGTCGACTCCAATCAGAGTGACGTCCTTTCGCTTCAACAACGCGAGCATACCGAGCACCGCATCCGAGGTCGAGCACTGACGAGCCCGTTCGCACGTTGTCATAAACCCACATGGTGCGAGCGAAGCGCATGTCGAAACGATCGAGCGCCTTGAAGTAGCGCTGATCGAGAACCTCGTCAGATACAAACTTCGTCCGATAGAACTCTACGAGGTCGTTGATTCCGGCTTGTTTGTAGTAATTCGTCATAACTATTTCAGATCTCAGATGTTGAGATATCAGCGACTGCGACGGGCACGGTACATTTCAGATCTGAGATCATTATTCTTCAAGTTTCGCAATCCGTGCTTCCAGTTCTCGCCGCCTACTGTCCTGCAAAACCTGCGACTCGGTTAGTTCAAGAGACAATTGTTTGAAGCAAACTCGCTGTTCATCGAGCAGGCGTTCGTCTCGTTCGCGAAACTCATTAACAAGCTCTGACAAACGAGTCTGAGCTTCGAGTCGTTGGCCATTCTCTAACTGACTAAGTCGCGACTCGAACTCATTTACTGTCTTTGTAGAACCGCCAACCTCGTGCCAGTACAGCGCTCTGACGTTGATTGAGTATTGCTTTGCTCTCGCTCGATCTGATCTTTTCGAGTCCTAATCTCAGCCAGCAACTCGGCCCGTTGAGTTTTCAAATCCTCGCGCTTGTGCATCCAGTTTGCGCTGAAGCAATTCTAATTGTTCACGCGTGGCTGTTTGCTTCAGCATTGAACTGGCTCTGTAGATTCGCCAACCGTTGTTCACAGGAAGTAAGGGTCGTCAATGACTTCGATAAGAGTGTGATGTAGTCGCGGCGTTGAAGCTGACCTGCTCCCACGTTATCCATCGCAACGCTCTTCTTAATTTTGGCTTTTATCCAGAGCTCTAGATCGGGCTGCGGTGCCGGTCCGATTGCTGACCAAAGGCGGCAGTCGATCCCATGCTCGAGCGAGAACGGTCAAACTAGCGTAACCGTTTTTGGTGGTACTTCGATCAACTACGACGCGTTCCGGCGCAGTCGCTGATCCGTTTCCCTGCGTTGCGGATTTAACGACAGCTGCCGACTCGCCGATTACTTGCGCGCGGATATCGGCCAAGATTCTTTCCACGTCTTGATCAACCATAGCTCACACTCTGCGTCTCCTGGCTGGATTTGCTTTCGATCGTCAGCAACAACAGTGGCGGTTGCGTGTAAATTCGCAATCCCTTCCGTTAATGTCTGACTAGTGACCTTGAAGAACAATGCGCCATCAACCCAATCGTACGCCTGACCCTCCAGACTGTGAACGGCAAACGAGATTGAATAATCGTCAATGCCCAACCAGCAATTGGAACGCGAAAGTAATTGATACGGTCTGGTCCCGGCTGTAACCTTTCCAAGCTGGATGTTTTGTTCTTTCGTGTTGGTTCCGTACGCGCGAATACCATGACGATTACGGATCAGGAAACCAATAACAGGCTCATCCACTTCTCTTTGGAATCGAACCGTGACACTAGCGATCAACGAGGTGCCGGTTTCCACTATCTCTACTCGGCGACGCTGTTTATTGTCGCAAAGTTCTGTAGCAATGATTCCCGCGCTGCCATCGCCGTGTCGAAAAGTGTCAGTGAACCGGTAATCGCTCAGGCTCTCCTCTTCGGTTTCTCTTCGGGGTTCTCGGCCATGTCGGCCTCGTAGCGCTTCTTCCCGCTCCATTACGATTCGTTGATAGTCGTTGAGAACGTCTGCCGGAGTGCCGTCCATGATCATCCGTCCCGCGTTTCTAGCAGAATGGCCCGATCGCATAGTGCACGCACGGCTGCCGTAGTCGTGAGAAACGAACAAGACAGTGCAACCACGGTCATGGAGGTCTTTGATTCGTCGGAGGCAGCGGTGTTGAAAAACAGCATCCCCAACCGCGAGTGCTTCGTCGATAACGAGGATGTCGGGTTCTACGCTCGCCGCGATTGCAAATGCAAGCCGGACATACATACCACTCGAGTAAGTCTTAACGGGTTGATGAATGAACTGACCGATCTCGGCGAATCTTTCGATGTTTGGAAAAATCGCGTCTGTCTCACGGCGAGAGGAACCCATCAGAGAGGCATTCATGTACGCGTTTTCGATCCCGGTGAACTCCGGATCAAACCCCGCCCCCAACTCAAGGAGCGCAGCGATACGTCCCTGATGCCAAACCTGACCATGTGTTGGTAGAGAGCGTGCCGGAGATGATCTGCAGGGAGAGTTGACTTGCCGCAGCCGTTTTGTCCGACGATGCCGACTGTAGTGCCCGGTTCTATTTCGAAACTGACGTCGCGCAGGGCCCAGAATTCGCGATGTCGTCGTAGTCGTCCTCGTGTCAAATGACTCTGCGAGGCGATGACCCGGTCGATCGTAGATACGATATTGCTTTGAGACATTTGTCTACACGCAGGGCAGCGGTCATGCCGGAAATGTAGCAGAAGGGGCACGAGTAGCGGTAGGAGGTTTCAATTAAACAGACAGTCGATCTTTGGTACTAACCATCACCAGGTACTGAAGCGACGCGCCAGGTGGTTGGATCCCGGCTACCGCGCTCGGTTCTGTGCTCAAGACAATTTCACCTGACCGCTGGCGGGATGCCGGCGATCAGGTGGAATGAAAGGGACCGCGCTTAGTCAGCTTAGCTAGAACTACCAAAGCGCTGTCGATATTCTCGATGAGGTTATGAACGCCTTGATCATATCGGCGTTAAAGGCGTTGCCATTGAATTCGTTCAGTTTCCTCAACCAGAAGTTGAAGCCTGACAAATCGGGGTCGCGCCGCAGGTAGCCGAAGTATTCCATCGTCACGAATGCGTTATTGACTTCGCGATCCTTCAGAAATGCATACTCCGCAACCTTCCGCAGTACGGTGGCACGAGTGTCCGTCGTCGCAACCAGTCCGGCGACAAGTGAGTCGCGGAAGGACTGCATCACTGGGAAATTACCGCGGATCTCGCCGCCACCAAATTGAGTGGTATGGAAGCTAATGTAAGCGCGACCCTCCCTTGAGGTTCGCTAACTGTGCGGCGAACGTTGTGGCGCGTTGCCCTCTGGCGGATCCCACTTGCCGCTGATCGTTCCTCCGACGCCGGGGCCAAGGTGAATTCACGACATCCGGGAGAGTGGTTGTCGTTGAATGGGGCTGCCGAAGAATCCCCACACCACCGGACCATTGACTCCCGGAGCGACAGTTGGTCCCGCATGGATGTGATGCCGCGACGCAGGTTGTCGTTTGTGTCTGTAGCTCTGCGAGCCAGTGAAGTCGATGTTGGAGACCGTGGCTGTAAACGTCATCTGTGTCTGAGCGGTGTTCATGCTGAAGGTAGCTGTGCCGAAAGAAGCAGGTCTACGAGCACCGCCAGTTGTAGTTGGGTTCGTCCCAGGAACCTCCTGAGAATTCGTTAGATTGACAATGAAGTTGCTGGGCGAGAGCCCCGCTGAGGCCAGCAAGTTATCAACATACTGATCGTTGGTCAGAGTCGACGGATACTTATCGACAAACTGAGGCCGCAGTGACGAACTCGTTGGAGAAGAACGCCACCAGTGTTCGCTTCCAACACCGCATCTGCCCCTGGCTGTCCGACTAGCATAATCTTTCCCAGAGCCTGTGTATCGCGCTCAAACGTGCCATAAAAAACTGGCACCGGTATCCCAGGGAAAGCGGACGGCCGAATGCCGCCCGGTGTGTCAGATATGCCTCCAGTCCTGTCTTCTGGAATTCAATAGATAGAAAGAATGCTCCGCTAACGTTGATGCGCTTGGCTTCACGGCAAGCGGCATCCACCCGCATGACTCGATCTCGTTAACCCAGAAATTCAATCCGAAGTGTCGGGTTCGCGGTTGAGGAAGTCGAGATAGTGTTGGTGGAACGAAGAAAGTCGAATCGTCAATCGGTTCGTGGTCGGGGCGATAGAATCGTTATCGATGATTTTCAGCGTCTGCCACGTTTGGACTCCCAAACCTACACCGGTTCCGGTCGGGTTGAGAGCGCCAGATCAATCGTCCTCGTCGCCCCGTGGGCGTGCATGGCGTCGTTTGCGATCAGGAATGCGGACCAAGTCTCAACCGTTTCGCCTGGCGCAAAGGTGAGCTTCTGCCCAGCGCAATCTCGGTAGTCTCGATTTCTGCGACGCAGCTTGACCGGCTGCGGTGACTGGTCGAGAGCGTTGAAATTCCGACCGTCGCTGTGCCCGGAAGCATCGCCCGACCTGGCATCACCGGTGATGATCGGAGGCATGAGCGCCAGTGCCTTCTCGCCAGATTGCGTGGGAACGCGTCTGTTGCGAACTGAATTAACGACGCGGCTGTTGCAGTCGTCGGTTTCAAAGAGCCAAAGAGTCCATGTTCTTCGCCGGTGCCCGCCGTAAAATAGAGGGTGCCCGGATCTCCCGCCATTGACGCTGTTGCCAAATTGGAGACCCCAAAGCTCATCGATCACAATGCCGTTGCCCGCTTCGTTTTGCGGGTTCCGGAGGAAAGCCCCGGTCGTTGGGTTGAAGGCGTGGATGCTGGGATTCCTTCGCCGAAGTTACCTGATTAGCAGTGCGCTGCCAAAGATACCAGCGGAGGAGCTATTGTAGAGCAATACGTAACTGAAATCCTGAAGTAATAC
>ERZ1370068.1049-contig-1096_pt1 | contig 36789 bp, 40 predicted proteins | sample MGYA00561227_ERZ1370068 | MGnify/ENA primary metagenome ERZ1370068 (study PRJEB38410, sample SAMEA6850437) | metagenome | study: Metagenomic assessment of the ecological functions of the soil: analysis of the soil microbiota associated with the...
GCTACGGTTACAGATGCGCCGCCTCCAGGGTGGTGAACCGGGGAGCACTCGAGGAAAGCGAGGTCCTAATCCATTAGCGGCAACGGTTGTTTCCTCGTACTCATCGCAACGGTTATTTGAGGATGGGCCAGGAACCTCGCCGAGCACGCTGACTTCATCGCGATCGTGGCGATCGATCGCCCCATCTTCCCGGCAGCCAGCTTCCGCCGATCCCCGCCAGTCGGCGCCTCTGATCCAGACCATCTTCGTGGATAAAACGCTTGCCGTGGCACTGCCCGGCGGCCGGTTCGCGTTCCGCCACGATGCTGGTCGCCTGGTCGTCCGATCCATGGCACCTGCGCTCAGTCTGGCGTGTCATCGGAGGTCGAGGGTGAGCTGATCGATCGAGAGAAGCGTATCACGTGATGCGACTTAAAGTCCCTCGCCTGCAGTGCGGTGTTCTCGTCCGTATGCCGTGATCCTGACATCGCGTGGAGCCGCCAACAAATGTGGGCCCAGAGTGACGCCAAATTCCTCGCGGCGGCCAGCCGTCCGGGTGCCGCGAGCGCTTGGTACGGACCGCTACCGCTGCAGTCATCCGGCGGTTCGAGCCGGGTCGCCGGTCGTCGTCCGTCTGCGGGTCTGGCCGATCATCGCGTGGCGAGGGGCGTCAATGCCTCGGCAGCTTACACAGGTCCGTCACGCCCCCTCGAGGTCTCCTGGGCCAGTTAATGCCTGTCCGTCACCCATTCCTCGCCGGATACCGGCGTGCCTCGAGGTGTCAGGTTCGTGATCCTCCGGCTGCTGAGCGTACCGTGGCGCAATTCGCGGGTCCAGGAGCCGTCGCGCGTTAGAGGGTTTAATGGTCAGAGCTGACGCTGGCACGGTATCACTTTTTCTGCTCGTGGCGGACGCGCGAGAAGGGAAGCGAATCGAGGCTGTTGGGTCATCGGCATCATCGCTGCCAGCCAGCTGCTTGCGCCGCCACCAGCCCATCCGCCTGCAAACATTGCGATTTGGCCGTAACGCACTCCTCGAGTCGTTGCTCCTATCAGACCGCCAGCAGACGATAGTAACGCCGTCTGTCGGTGTGCGCGATCATCATCGAGCCTGATGCACCCTCCTGCTGGTAGCCACCGGCGTGAGGCCCGACGAATGCATTGGATCACGCCAGCCCTGTTGGCAACGATGCCGCGAAGGCCGCGATCCGCGCGATCATCGACCGCCTGCCGACAACGCTTCGTCCATGAGTGGGTTCTGGACTGGAGCTGGATCAGGCGCAGGCGGACGCCGCCGCGGCGAAGGCGGCGGGGATGCCAAGGTCATGCCACCATATGTCGGTAACGGGTGGCAAGATCGCCTCCCGGACGAGCTACATCCCGCCCGTGGCTCTGCCGAGCGGACCGCCCTTCGATCCCCTGGTCCGCGCTTCCGAGCTATCCGGTTGGTCGAATCCCCTCGATCGATCTGCCCGCGGAATGTAAAGCTGGCCCCACCATCACGCGGACTGCCCGCTCACCGGGTCGCGAATAACAACGACGGCACGGCCTCCCCGACTTCGAGGGCCAACCAAAGTGATCCCGGACGGCGTCACGCGAAGTCAAGGCGATGACCCTTACGCGCGCAGAGAGCCGAACCGTGCTCTGGGGCCTCCAGCATCGTGGGAAGTGCTTCGACCACACGAGATAGACCGCCGGACTCCGCCCGCAGCATTGACGCCTCGTTTGCCCGCCCGGCTGGGCTGATCGAAACGACTGCGCGGCAAGCGGATACCGCAGCTGGCCAGCGCCGGTCCTGTCTTTCATCTTCTTTCGCGTGACGGCATACGTCGATCGCGATCTCGGGCGGCGCTGCCATGTCGCCGGCGATCCGGTCGACGAGCGTCAATGGCGTCAGCGGAACATCCGCACGAACCGGTCGACTCGCCCGGAAGTCAGCCCGTGGAAAGCCGAAGGATTTAATCGATCCAATGGAGTCCCGGTCGCCCGCCCACATCGCGGTCATAGTCGCCGCTGTAGACGTCGATCCACAGACGAGTTTCTCCGCGCACCCGGCCGCGGATCGCGCCGCCTCGACGATCACGTCCCCGCCCATCAAATGAGTGCGCCGCCCGACCGAGCCCGCCGATCTGTTTCGGGCGACGGCTGCGACGTCGCCGCCGAACGCCGGGTGGATGAAGTCCACGACTCCGCGGCTCGATCCTCGATCTGCCGCCCGGCCATGTCGTCCATCGAGACGCCCAATACGTTATCGCGGCAAAGCCCCGCATCTGGTGGACCCAGGACCTGACCTGCGACCAGCCATGGACGAAGACGGCGCATCGCGGGTCCTCTGGATCCGTTTCGACGTCGGAACACGATCGGGACGCCAACTGGTGATGTCGTTGCGTCCCCTCACGGGCGCTTCGCTCGGCCTGCGGCGGCGCGACGGGCTGGATCGGGCCGCGTCAGATGTCGCCGACTTTGCGAGGATACGGACCGCGGCTGATCCGGTCGCCCCGGGAGATCGACGATCCGGTCCCGGCAGCGGGCAAGGCTGACGGCCGCCAGTCGCCCGCCGTCCAGACGACCACGACTTCGTCGTCGAGCGCGATGTGACGTCGCCGCAGACGACGCAGTCGAGGGGACTCGGGCGCGGCGACGCTGGTCCTCCGTCGGGGGCCCCGCCGGCTCATGGAGGGTGAAGCCTACCACCGCGCCGGGACGCGTCGGAAAAACGGTGCGAACGGGCACCGAAGCCCGGTCGCGGCAGGTCCGATCGGCGCCTCGACTCTCTAGGATCGGATGGTGGCGGACGTCGGGCCCATCGTTCCTTGCAGGCGGTGTAACAGGTTGACGACCGGTCCGCCGCTCCCGCCCAGGGGCGCCCCCAACTTCCCAGAAGCCCTGCCGTCCCTTGCTCCCCGTCCGAGCGACGCCGGCCGTCGCGGACGATGCCACCGGAACACCGCCTCGCCGGCGGTCGCCGCGATCGGGTCCGATCTGGACGATCACCGCGGCCGGGAACCTGCTCGGCGACGGCCTCCTGCAGCGTACGCGACGGCTCTCGGCGGGCAGCGCGCAGCCATCGGATCCGGCCAGGCCGATTCCGCAGACGCCGCGGGCTCCCGCGTCGTTCGGTCGGCATCGCAGCGGACGGCTCGCCATGCCGGAAGCAGGTCTGGATCGGTCGGATCGAGGACGTCTTCACCGCCGGCCGATGACGATGACCGTAGGGTGACGGTCGGCGGAGACCGTGCAGGTACGGGGATCCAGAGCCCTTCAGGTCGCGCGTTGATGTCGATCGACCGTCTCGACGTCGCGCGCTCGCTGTTCACCGCTCAGGGAGCGTGTCCGGCCGACGCCGCTGCTGTCGGGCGACGGCGTCATCGGATCGGCGAACGACGACGACGATGCCCTCCGTCCGGCAGGTGGTAGCTCGATCGGCCCGTGGTCCCCGGTCCGGCCGCGTCGAGCCCCTCGCCGGGGCCGCCGGGCCGGCTGTCGCCAGAGCCTTCGACGCGTCCGGGTGGTGAGGTGGATGGCACGGCGACAGGCTCGCGAGTCGCGCGTGGCGGTCGGCCAGAGGTGACCGCCCCGGACGTTGCGATCGTCTGTCAGGCGGAGGCTGAGCCGGTCCTGCGCCGCGCCCTGCCGGAGTCAAGGGCTCTTCGCACTGTCGACGCTGGGGCCGGTTTTGACAAGAAACGGCAGCCAGCCTCCACGCTGCGCCTCGCCCGACCACGCATGCGCCGACCGGAGCCGCGCGCCATCGGGCCAGGACTGGGAGCGACCGTTGACCTTCGAGCAGGCCGGTCATCCTCTCGGCGATCGCCGGGCTCGCGATCTATCTCGGCCTGCCCGTCGGGCGGATCCGCGGGCTCTCGACGCGCGCCCAGGGCGCTCCTGACGCCGGCGCGGGCGGCGTGATCCTGTTCCTCCTGTGGGACATCCTGTCGCAGGCGGTCGAGCCGGTCGAAGCCGCCCTCGTGGCGGCGAAGGGTGGCGAGGGGCCGGTCGGCGACTTCGCGGTGAACGCGCTCGCGCTCGCAGCCAGCATCGCCGTCGGCCTGCTGTCGATCGTCTGGCTGACTCAGGCGGATCCGCCGGTCGAAGCGGCCTCGGCCGCGACGCACACGGCAGATCGCGATCGGCACGGCGATCGGTCTCGGCCCTCCACAACTTCTCGGAAGGTCTCGCGGTGCGGACGGTCGGCGGCGACCGGCGGGGCGGCGTTCGCGCTCGTCCTCGTGATCGGCTTCGCCTCCACAACGCCACCGAGGGCTTCGGGATCGCGGCGCCGCTGACCGCCGGTGAGATGCCGACGTGGGGGTTCCTCGCGATCCTCGGGATCATCGGCGGCGGTCCGACGTTCCTCGGCGGGGTGGTCGGCTACTCGTTCACGTCGGATCTGCTGTCGATCGTGTTCCTCGGGCCTGGCCGCCGGCGCCCCTGATCTTCGTCTTCAACGAGATGATGGCCGTCTGCCGGAAGTTCTCCGGGCCGATGGCGGCGAGCGTCGCCCTGCTGGCCGGCCTGAGTTCGTGGCGTTCGCGACGGACTTCGTCCGCGGTTGCCGTCGGCGCCTGAGCGGGACCGCGGCCGGCCCTGGAGGTCGTTCGCCGCGGACCCGGACCGCCATCGCGCCATCGATCCTGCCACCACTTCACGGGCCATCCTCTGAAGGCCGGTCCCGTGAGGCCGGCGAACCGGTCCTCGTGAGGCCGAAAGGAGGCCAGCGAGACCGTGCTGCCGCGCGTCCACCGAGCCAGCCGGGCCGGTGGCGTTTTTCATGCGAGGGCCGGTGATCCCGGTGATCGACGTCGACCGGGAGGTCGCCGAACCCGCTGACGCCCGCGTCCCGGCCCGCCCCCGCAGCCCGTGCAGAGCGCGGATCGTGGACCCCCGGATCGGCGAGCTCGGGCCGGCCCTGCTCGCCCTCGAGGACGGGCCGTGTTCCCGGGGATCGCGTTCGGGCCACTGATGCCGCCGGCGGCGACCTCGTCGTCAACACCTCGCCAGACCGGCTACCAGGAGGTCTGCACCGGACCCGTCGTACGCCGGCCAGGTCGTGGTGATGACCTACCCGCTGATCGGCAACTACGGCCGCGCTGGCGCGACGACGACCAGTCGATGCGGCCCTGGCTGCGGGCGCTCGTCGTGGCCAACGCCACGGCCGCCGTGCTCGACGACGCCCGCCAGCTCGCCGACGCTCCTGCGCGACGACGGCGATCCCGGCCATCGCCGGCGTCGACACGCGGGCCCTGGCCCGGCACCTGCGCGCGAGCGGCTGCCTGCGGGGCATCGTCACCGAGCCGGGTGACACGGATCGCGACGCCGCCGTGGCGCGGCGCCCGGGCGTCGCGCGCTGGGAGGACCAGGACTTCGTCGGCCAGGTGTCGCCGTCGTCGATCACGGACGTCGGGCGGCATCGGACGGCGGGCCGCTCGTCGGGATCGTCGACTTACGGGCTGAAGTCGAACATCGTCCGCGCCATGCGCCGCCGCGGCGTCGGGTCCGGATCCTGCCGCACACGATCTCGGCCGTCGGTCGCCCTCGCCCGCGACATCGACGGCCTGATCCTGTCGCCGGGCCCGGGCGATCCGGCCCGGCTCGACGGACCCGTCGCGCTGGCGCAGGCGGTCATCGACGACGGCCGGCCGCTGCTCGGGATCTGCCTCGGCCACCAGATCGTCGCCCGGGCCGCCGGCGCCGAGACGACGCGGCTCCGGTTCGGCCACCACGGCGCGAACCACCCGGTCCGCGACGTCGACCTCGGGCTGGTCCAGGTGACCGCCCAGAACCACGAGGTCCAGGTCGTCGGCGACGTCGCTGCCGGCCGCGTCCGGGTTCCGGCGTCAGCCAGGTCGAACCTCAACGACGGCTCCGGTCGAGGGCCTGCGCCACGCGACGCTGCCGATCGAGACCGTCCAGTACCACCCGGAGGGCGCGCCGGGCCCGCTCGACGCGCTCGCCGTGTTCGACCGGTTCGTGGCCGCGCGCCGCGCGGAGCCCGTGACCGTCGCGGGACGGCGACGCGCGCCTCCGTCACGCGCCGGAAGCCGGCGTCGGTCCTGATCCTCGGGTCGGGCCCGGTCGTCATCGGCCAGGCGGCCGAGTTCGACTACGCCGGCACGCAGGCCTGTCGCGCGCTCCGCGCCGAGGGCGTCCGGACGATCCTCGTCAACTCGCAACCCGGCCACGATCATGACCGACCCGGACGTCGCCGACGTCGATCTACCTCGAGCCGCTGACGGTCGACGCGATCGAGGCGGTGATCGCCGCGAGCGGCCGGAGGGCCTGCTGGCGCGGGCTCGGCGGCCAGACCGCGCTCAACCTGGCGACGGCGATGGCCGAGGCCGGCGTGCTCGAGCGGCACGCCGTCCGGCTGCTCGGGACGCCGCTCGAGGCGATCCGGATGGCCGAGGACCGCGAGGCGTTCCGCGACCTGCTCGACCGGATCGACCAGCCGTACGCGCCGAGCGTCATCGTCGAGGGGCGACGCCGGCGGCGCGCCAGTCGTCGGCCGACGCGGCGCTCGCCGACGATCGGCCTGCCGGCGATCGTCCGCCCGGCGTTCACGCTCGGCGGCACCGGCGGCGGCATCGTCGAGACCGAGGAGGCCTACCGCGAGCGGATCCGGCCGGCCTGCGCGCCAGCCCGATCGGCCAGGTGATGGTCGAGAAGTGCCTCGTCGGCTGGCAGGAGATCGAGTACGAGGTGATGCGCGACGCCGAGGACACGTGCATCGCGGTGTGCTCGATGGAGAACGTCGACCCGCTCGGCGTCCACACCGGCGACTCGATCGTCGTCGCGCCGGTCCAGACGCTGACCGGACCCGGTCCACCAGCGGCTCCGCAGCGCCGCGCTCGCGATCATCCGGGCGCTCGGGCGTCGAGGGCGGCTGCAACGTCCAGTTCGCGCTGTCGCCGGACTCGACGCGAGTACGCGGTCATCGAGGTCAACCCGCGCGTCTCGCGCATCGTCGGCGCTGGCGATCGAAGGCGACGGGCTACCCGATCGCCCGGGTCGCGGCCCAGATCGCGATCGGGCGGACGCTGGCCGAGATCCCGAACGTCGTGACCGGCACGACCGTCGCCGGCCTTCGAGCCGGCGCTCGACTACGTCGTGGTCAAGCTGCCGCGCTTCCCGTTCGACAAGTTCCCGACCGCCGACCGCACGCTCGGGTCAGCCAGATGAAGGCGACCGGCGAGGTGATGGCGATCGACCGGACCTTCGGGTCGGCGCTGAACAAGGCGCTCCGCGGGCTCGAGCAGGCCGGGCGCCGGGCCGCTGGCCGAGGACCCGTCCTGGACGCCGACGTTCGACTACCTCGGCCGGCGGTCTACGCGGGCAGCGCCGGGCGGAGGACGCCGGCGACGACGCGACGACGCCGAGTCGATCCGCTGGGTCGACGAGGCGGGCCAGGCCTGCGAGTCGACCCGGCTTCGCCCAGCGCTCGGCCGCGCCGATCGTCCTGCGCCGGTTCCTCGAGCCGTCCGACTCGCGGCTGTGGCGGCTCCTCGGGCTGCTCCGGCGGGGCGTGCCCGAGGCGACGATCCGGAGGCGACCGGGATCGCGCCGTGGTTCCTCGCCGAGATGGGCCGCAACGTCGCGCTCGAGGCCGGAGGTCGCGCGCGACCGGGCGCGGCTCGCCGATCCGGACGGACGCCGACGGCGGCGCGAGCTGCTGGCCACCGGTCAAGCGCGCGGGCTTCGGCGACCGCGAGCTGGCCGACATGGCCGGACGTCGCGGAGGCGAGATCTGCGGCCGCGCCGGCTGGCGCTCGGCCTGCGGCCCGGCTACGCGATGGTCGACACGTGCGCCGCCGAGTTCGCGGCCGAGACGCCGTACTTCTACTCGACCTACGCCGCGGCCGGGCTCCGCGCCCGAGGCGCCGCCGGTCGCCCGCCGGCGGCCCTCGTCATCGGCAGCGGCCCGGTCCGGATCGGGCAGGGGATCGAGTTCGACTACTGCGCCGTCCAGGCGGCCGACATCGCTCCGCCGCGCCGGCTGGAGCGCGGTGATGATCAACTCCGAACCCGGAGACCGTCTCGACCGACTTCGACGCCTCGCACTCCGGCTGTACTTCGAGCCGCTCGACCCGGAGAGCGTCCGGAGCGTCGATCGACGCCGAGAGCGCCCGACCGGCGTCGAGCTCGCTCCCGCGCGGTCGTCGCGCTACGGCGGCCAGACGCCGCTCAACCTGGCCGCGCCGCTCGCGCCGCGGGCGTGCCGCTGCTCGGCTCCGACCTCGAGACGATCGACCAGGCCGAGGAGCGGACGCGGTTCTCGGCGCTCCTCGACCGGCTCGGGCATCCCGCAGCCGGACGGCGGGATGGCCCACGCGATCGAGGAGGCGCTGACGCTCGCCGAGCGCATCGGCTACCCGGTCATCGTCCGGCCGTCGTTCGTCATCGGCGGCCTCGCGCATCGACTTCTGCTACTCGCCGGAGGACCTCGTCCGCCAGCTCGCGGCGGCGACCGTCGTCGACCCCGACCGGCCCGTCCGCATCGACCGCTACCTCGAGGGCATCGAGGTCGACGTCGACGCCGTGTCAGCGACGGCGAGCGAGTCCTGATCCCGGGCCTCCTCGAGCACGTCGAGCGGGCCGGCGTCCACTCGCGGCGACTCGGTCGGCGATGTTCCCGCCGCAGACCGTCGGCCGAGGGCGACCAGGAGCCTGATCGTCGCGACGATGGAGCGGATCGTCCTCGCCCTCGGCGCCCGCGGCCTCGTCAACGCCCAGTTCATCGTCCGCGAGGACGGCGTCTACCTGATCGAGGTCAACCCGCGCGCCTCGCGGACCGTGCCGTTCCTGTCGAAGGTGACCGGCGTGCCGATGGTCGAGCTCGGCGGTCCGGATCTCGCTCGGCGCGACGCTCGCCGACCTCGGCTGGCCGAGCGGCCACCTCGAGCCGCCGCCGTTCGTCGCGGTCAAGGCGCCGGCCTTCTCGACGGCCAAGCTGCGCGGGGTCGACCCGTCGGTCGGGCCCGTGGATGCAGTCGACCGGCGAGGTCATCGGGCATCGCACGACGATCCGCGGGTCGCGCTGGCCAAGGCGCTCACCGGCGCCGCGCTCGTCCCGCCGCGGCCGGCGCGGCCGACGGCCGCGCCGCTGGCGCTGCTCTCGATCGCCGACCGCGACAATGGGCTCCCTGCCACGGCCTCGCGCGGCGCGCTCGCCGGGCCGGCTACCGCCTCGCCGCGACGCCGGCGGCACGCGGGCCGCGCTCGCGGCGGCCGGGCCACGACGCGCGGCCGGTCGCGCAAGCTCGGGCGCGGAGGCCGACGCGGCACGGCGAGGTCGCGATCCTCGAGGCTGATCGCGTCGGGCGAGGTCCGGCTCGTCGTCAACACGCCGACGCCGCGCTCGGGCGCCGTCCGCGACGCGGCCGAGATCCGCCTGCGCGGCGACGGCGAGGGGATCCTGTGCCTGACCGCGATCGAGACCGCGGTCGCTGCGGCGGAGGCGCTCGACCCGGCGATCGCCGCCGCGCTTCCGGAGGTCCGCTCGCTGGCCGAATGGGTCCCAGAATCCGGGCGTGCCGCCGGACCGGGCGAGCTCGCGCCGAGCCGGTCGCGGCGGGCGCGTGAGGCGGCGGGCTTCGACCTCGTCGCTTCGACTGCGACGGGGTCCTCGTCGGACAGCGAGCGGCTCTCGATCCGCCTCGACGTCGGAGCTGCTCGCGGCGCTGGGCTGGCCGATGACCGAGGCCGAGATCGTCGAGCACTTCGTCGGCCGGACGGACGCCGCGATGCGGGCGAGATCGAGGAGCACCTCGGCCGGGACGCGTCGGCCGAGTGGGCGGCCTTCGCGAAGCACTACCTCGCCGCGTTCGCCGCCGAGCTCGAGCCGGTCGACGGCGTCAGCCGCCGCGGTCGAGCGCGATCCAGGGCGCCGGCTACACGACCTGCGTGGCCTCGAGCGGCGACCACGGCAAGATCCGGCGGAACCTCGCGAAGACCGGGCCTGCTCGACCGGTTCGGCGACCGGCTGTTCAGTGGCGACGACGTGGTGAACGGCAAGCCGGCTCCGGACCTGTTCCTCCACGCGCGCAGCGGCGATGGGCGTCGAGCCGGCCCGGACGCGCGGTCGTCGAGGACAGCCGCCACGGGGTCGAGGCCGCACGGGCGGCCGGGATGTGGCGTCTTCGCCTACACGTCCGGCGTCACGCCGGCAACTGCCCTGGCCGGTCCCGCGGACGACGCTGTTCGCCGACATGCGGTCGCTGCAGGCGCTGATCGAGGCGGTCGAGCCCGGCGCCTGAGCGCCGGTGGCCGCGGCCGGCGCCTCGACCACGAGGGCCTGCCCGAGCGACCGGAGCGTCAGCGTCGTCAGGGCGACCATGATCACCGCCAGCGGCACCTGCCTTCGGCGATGCTCGGATGCGCCGCCGGGCCGCGCCGGATTCGTTGGCCGCGCACGCAGTGGCCCGCCCAGCGCGCCGAGCATGTGCCCGCCGACGACGCGCTGCCAGGCTGGACCGTCCAGACGAAGCCGGGCGGGAGCCATGCCTGACGACGGCTCGAAGAACGCGAAGCCGAGGTCGCCGATGTCCCAGCCCTGCTGGAGCGGGATCCGCCAGCGCGACGACGATCCGCTGGCCGTCGATCAGCAGGTACGTGAAGTAGTGGGCCACGAGGTAGCCGGCCGCGATCGGGATCAACCCGGCAACGGTCGGGCTGAGGCCCACGAGCCGCGACACGATGACTGCGCCGGCGACGATCAACCCGAGGAAACCGAAGAGCTGGAGCGTCTTGAGCCGGGACGCGCCGGCGCGCCGAAGACCGTCGAACCATGGCTGGGTCTGGCGACAGGCCGTCGAACAGGATCGAAGCCGTCTCGAGCGCGACGAGGACGAGGTCCTCGAAGTGCCAGCCGGGCAGGAGCAGGGCCGACGCGTAGGGGCGCCGCGCGATGCGATCGTCGGCCGGATCGTCGGTCGGAGCCGTAGGGCGCGATCCCGTCCGGGCAGCAGGCCGAACCAGACATGGAACGTCTCGCCGTCGCGGCGCCGGGCGTCCCGCCCGAACTGGGCCATCATCGCGCAGCGTGAAGGCGTGCAGCCGACCATCACGATGAAGAGCGTCCGCGGCCCGGTGCTGTTGCCGACGAGCTCGAGCCAGACGAAGAAGACGAAGCCGACGATCGCGGGCCAGCGCCCGATCGCCGCCGGGTACTCGGCGACGGACCAGCCGTCGAAGCCGACGGCGCGCAGCACCGCGCGCCGGGTCGTGGATCGTCGTGAACGGGTCGATCCAGTGCCAGACCGGGCCGACGAACGCGGACAGCATCGCCACGCCGACCCAGCCGTGGACCCACAGGAACAGCGTCGTGACGTCGCCCGGCGCTCGTGCCTGCCGGCGATACCTCAGCGCGACGACCCAGATCCAGCCGACTCAGCCCGAGGGCGCGGGCGGAGTACGCACCCAGGCCGGCGGGACCTTGCCCGCCGGCAGGACCGGCGGATCCCGCCCGGACGTCGGCGTACAGCACGAAGGCGAACGACAGCACCGACCGCGATCGCCGCGCCGGCGGGATAGACGATCAGCGGCAGGCGGCTCTGGTAGGTGTTGCTGAGGGCATGGGCGAGGACGGTCGCCGGGCCCGCGAGCAGCAGCGCGCCGCGCGACCGGCGCGACGACGGCGAACGCGCGTTCCGCATCGCGCCGCCATTCAGCCCGCGGGCGGCGACCGCGACCGCGTCCGCGGCCGCGGAGCAGCCAGAGCCCGAGCCCGGCGAGGCCGACCAGGACGACGACGATCGGGATGATCGCGTCGCTCGTCGAAGTGGCGGGCGTTGGTCGGTGGCGCCGACGGGGACGGGCGACGGTCGGGCGGCCGTCGCCGATGGGACTCGGCGCCGAGGGCTCGACCGACGCCTCGGCCGAGGGCGCGACGGAGGGTGGCGGCGGCGGTCGCCGCGGATCACCGTGAAGGTCGTCGTCCGAGTGGTCGAGGTCGCCGTCCTGCGCCGACGCCGAGATCCAGCGGGCGCGGTGTAGGTGCCCGCGGCGAGGTTCGGCGTCACGAGCCGCATCGTCTTCGTGTTTCCCTGTCGACGGTGCTGCCCTCGGCGACGATCTGGCCGCCCGCGTCGGCGGAGCGTTCGATCGTAGCCTTGGAGGGGTCGAGGTCTCGGTGAACGGTCAGGGACGACCTCGGTCGGCGGCGGGACCGGCGACTTGTCGGCCGGAGTGGCCGTGTCGAGCTCGGCATGCCCGAGGACCGGCGCCCGGCGCGAGCGATGGAGGAAGGCGCGGGCAGCGACGGCCGGCGACGGGCTCGTCGCGACAGGTGGAGGGGGTCATGGCGGGGAGTGTAGATCGGGGCCGGAATCGAGGCCCCGGTCCGATGCCCGACTCGCGGGTCCAACGGCCCGGCCCGTCGAACGCGGTTCGAGGATGCGGCCGGGGCAGGCGGGAGAACCGCCCCGGCCGTCCTCGCGGTTCAGACGGCGATCGCCGGCTCCAGCGTCGGCGAGCTCGGGGACGACCTCGCGGCCGATGGTCCCGAGCTGCCCGATCCGATGGACGTCCGGCAGGTTGATGATCAGCTGATCGATCCCTTCGGACGCCTGGTCACGGCCGATTGCGACGAGATCGGCACGGTTGGCATCCGGCCCGGCCGGCAGGTCCGCGTCGACCAGGCAGGTCATCTCGATCGCGTGCGGATCCCGGCCGGCTGCCTCGGCGCCGCGGACGGATGGTCTGCACCAGCCGCCGGCTCTCGCCCGGATCCAGGTCCGGGAAGTTGCTCGCGTGGCGTAGCGGGCGACGAGCCCGGCGTCCGGCGCGGCGCCGTTGCCGCCGACGAGGATCCGCGGGCTGCCCGGCGAGCGGCGCCGGCACGTTGATCGGCTCCTCGAGCCGGTAGTGGTCGCCGGCGATCGGCGCGCGATCGCCGGTGAACATCGCCCGGGCGATCCGGAGCGTCTCCTCGAGCCGGGCGAACCGCTCGGCCGGGGGAGGGAAGGGGAACCCGAGGCCGCGGGCCTCCGGGCGTACCAGCCGGCTCCGAGGCCGAGCGTCGTGCGCCCACCGCCGGACAGGACGTCGAGCGTGGTCGCCTGCTTCACGAGTGCGCCCGGGATGGCGGAAGTGGACGCCGGCGACGAGCGGCCCCAAGCTCGATCTGGTCCGTCGCCCGGGCCAGGAACCGAGCGTCGTGTACGCCTCGAGCATCGGCTGCTCCGGGCCGCCCCAGCCGGCTGCTCGGGCAAGCTGGAACCAGTGATCCATCGACCCGAGAGGCTGGCGAACCCGGCCGCTTCGGCGGCCTGGGCGATCTCGACGAGGGTCGGCCCGATCGCCGTGGGCCCGCCCGGAGATACAGAAGGACGGGAGCTGGAGCCAGAGCCGCATCGACGGTGACCTCAGGCGGTGGGAGGCGGTCGACGGGCCGTCGTCGCAGGGCCGCTCGCGGCCTTGCATCGCCGCGTAACGACGCGCCATCGGGCGCCGCGGCTCGCGGATGGCAGCGCTGCGCGTCGGTCTCGTCGGCCCTCGCCCCGGCGATCGCCGCGCCGACACCGACCAGCCAGCGCCCGAGGCGGACGCGGGCCGACGGCACGGGCTCGATCGTGACCGGAGCGACCGCGAACGCGGCGCTCGCGGGTGGATACGTCGCCGCGAGCCCGGCTGCTGGCGTGGTGCGCCGTTGCGGGCTGCGCCGTCGATGGTGTCGGCGATCGCGTGCGCCGGCTCCGCGCGGAGCCGCTCGGCCTCGTGCTCGAGCCCGTGGATGTGATCTCTCGACCGAGGTAACTGCTGCATCTCGTTCATGGCGTCCGTGCTCTCCCTCGATCCCTTTCCCGGCTGATAACGATCGTTTCGATGTTCGATGGTTATCTAACTCGTGGCCCGGAAGATGGGCCGCGGCTGGACCGCGGCCCGGTTCGAGCCGCGGCGGCTGTCGAGCTATCCGATGAGGAACTGCTTGATCTCCCCCGACAGCGTCGTCGAGACGGTTGCGACGGAGGCTGTAGTAGGTGACCGGTGCCGGACTCCGTGATGGTCACGAGGCCCGCCGGCACGGAGCAGGGCCAGGTGGTGTTGATCGTCGGCTTCGGAGAGGTCCAGCTGCTGGGCGATCTCGGTCAGGTAGAGGTCCGGGCCGCGAGCAGCCTCAGGATCCGGGCCGGCGTCTCGTCGCCGAGCGCCCGGTGGAGCCGCACGACCGACAGGGGCGGCGTCAGCGCGTCGGACGGATCGAGCGCGCTGTCCGCGACCGGCTAGCTGAAGAACCGCCAGTCGCGGCCCGACATCAGGAAGTTGTACGGCCGGGAGAGTAGGACGGCGCCAGGATCACCCGGGAGATCCCGGCCTCTGGCAGATAGCGCAGGCCGCCGGTCGTCGCTCTCGATGCAGGTCCGCCGGTCTGAGCCGGTCGCGGTCCGCCGCTCGCGCCGTCGTAGTCGCGCTCGAGGATGGCCGCGACTCGCGGCTCGATCTCGCTGAACTTCCCCTGCCAGGCCTGGAGCACCGCGAGGATCCGCCGTGGTGCCGGCGGCGTCCTTGACAGCGAGCGCCAGGCGGCCCTTTCTGCCACTCCGGCAGCTTGCCGGCGAGCTCCTTCGCGGCTGACTGGTCGCCGTCGATCGCCCGGCCGAGGAGCTGGTTGAGGTCGTCGTCGTGGTAGTCGTCGGTGAAGAGCGCGTTGAGCAGGTCGTGCGGCGACGTCTCGGCGACGAGGTCGACGAAGTCCGCCGAGGTCCGGACCGCCGGCGGGTCGCACGAGCAGGATCCCGGTATGGATCGCCAGCTCGGCTCTCGAACAGGTCCTGGACGCCGGTCTGGATGTCCGCATGGAGGCTCTTCAGGCTGTCGAGGCGCCACTGCCGGTCCGCCGCGGCAGGTCCTCCGTCGAGCCGGACGTCGCCCGGACAGAGAAGACGGAAGTCGAACGCGGTCCGGACGTCCCAGTCGATCCGGTACGAGACGCCGCCGCGGTGAGGTCGCGGACGACCGGGCGCGTCGGCGCATCCGCGGGTCGCCCCGCGGATCGCCGAACTGCCGGTCAGACCGCCATCGTCGTCGTTGCTCTCCTGCGTCTGGGTCGTGTGTTAGATGGATATCTAACAGCCGGAAGACCGACATGTCAGCGCCTCGATCCACGCGGATGCCCGTCGGCCCTACAATCGGGGCCCGACCCGCCGAGAAGCCCACCCAGCCGATGCCCAGCGTCCCCACCGTGTCCTTCAGCGACCAGCGCCTCGACAACGGCCTGCGCGTGATCGTCGCCGAGGACCACCTCGCGCCCGGTCGTCGCGGTCAACCTCTGGTACGACGTCGGCTCGAAGCACGAGGTCCCGGGCAAGACCGGCTTCGCGCACCTCTTCGAGCACGTCATGTTCCAGGGTTCGCGCGCACGTCGCCAAGGCCGAGCACATCGCCCTCGTCCAGGCCGCCGGCGGGACGATGAACGGCTCGACCTGGCTCGACCGGACGAACTACTTCGAGACGCTGCCGGCGCACCAGCTCGAGCTCGCGCTGTGGCTCGAGGCGGACCGGATGGCGACGCTCCTCGACGCGCTCAGCCAGGAGAACCTCGACAACCAGCGCGAGGTCGTCAAGAACGAGAAGCGCTGGTCGTACGACAACCGGCCGTACGGCTCGTTCCAGGAGAAGCTCCAGGGCCACCTCTTCCCGCCGGAGCACCCGCTACCACCACTCGACGATCGGCTCGATGGACGACCTCGACGCGGCCTCGGTCGAGGACGTCAGCGCCTTCTTCCGGACCTACTACGCGCCGAACAACGCGGTCCTGTCGGTCGTCGGCGACGTCGACGCCGGCGACGTCCGTGCGCTGGCCGCGAGCGCTACTTCGGCGGCGATCCCGGCCGAACCCGACATCCCGCCGCTCGGCGACCTGTCGCTGCCGCCGACGCTCGGCGGCGAGCGGCGCGAGATCGGTCTCCGACCGGGTGCCGCTGCCGCGCGTCCACGTCGGGTTCCGGGCGCCCGCCTTCGGCGACCCGCGGCTCGACGCGCTCGACCTGGCCGGCCAGATCCTGTCGGGCGGCAAGGGCAGCCGGCTCAACCGGCGGCTCGTCCGCGACGAGCGGATCGCCCAGGACGTCGCGATCTTCACGCTCGGGTTCATCGGCGGCGCGTCGGTCTGCGCGCGGGCTGGGCGACGGTCCGGCCCGGGCGTCCCGTCGCAGCGCGTCGAGGCGGCCCTCCACGAGGAGCTCGACCGGCTCGCGACCGAGCTCGTCAGCGACGACGAGCTGGCCCGGGCCAAGGCGCTGACCGAGACCGACGAGCTCGGCGCGCTCCAGCGGGTCGAGGAACGGGCCGACCGCCTGTCGATGTACGCGACGCTGTTCGACGACCCGGGCCTCATCAACCGGATGCTGCCGCGCTACCTGGCGGTCACGCGCCGAGGCGATCCGCGACGTGGCCGGCGACGTCTTCCGGCCCGACAACCGGGTGGTCCTGACCTACCTGCCCGAGCGGCCGCCGGCGGACGACGCGACGCCGTCGACGACGAGGCCGAGCAGCGACGACGACGAGGTCGGCCGGCACGACGTCGATCGCGCGGCGTGAGCGGGTCCGGTCGTCGCCGAACGGCCCGAGCCGGGCGCGCCGCGGCCTACGACTTCCCGGCGGTCGAGCGGCGGCCGGCTCGCCAACGGGCTGTCGCTCGTCGTCGCCGACCTGCCCGGGCGGCCCGCTCGTGTCGGCGTCGACTGGTCGTCTCCGCAGCGGCGCGGTCGAGAGAGCCGCCGCGAGTGCGCGGCGCGACGGTCCTCGCCGCCCGGGCCCTGACCGAGGGCACCGAGCGCTACGACGCGATCGCCCTGGTCGAGGCGGCCGAGCGCCTCGGGCGCGTCGCTCCACGCCGAGGCCGGCTGGGACGCGATGACGGTCGGCGTCGACGTGCCGGCCGCCCGCCTCGAGCCGGCGCTCGAGCTCGCTCGCCGAGGTCGCTCCTCGACGCCGACCTTCCCGGGCCGGAGGTCGAGCGCCTGCGCGACGAGCGCCTGAACGACCTCCTCCAGGCCCAGGCCGATCCGCGCCGCCGCGCCGACGAGGCGTTCGTCGAGCACGATCTACAGCGGCCGGCTCGCCGTACCACCGGCCGTCGGGCGGGACGCGCGAGACGGTCGAGGGCCTCGACAGCGCCGAGCTCTGCGCAGCGTCTACGAGCTGGACGCTCGATCCGGCGCCGGGCGCACGCCTCGTCGTCGGCGGCGACCTCGGCGGCCTCGACGTCGCGGCTGATCGCCGAGCGACTGTTCGGATCGTGGGCGCCGCGCGCCGGCGACCGGCGTCGCACGCGCGACCGATCGCCGACAGCGGCACGTCCGTCGGCCGCCTCGTCCGGGTCATCCACCGGCCGGGCTCCGTCCAGACCGAGATCCGGATCGGCCACCGTCGGCCTGCCGCGCCGGATCCCGGACTTCCACGCCGCTGTCCGGTGATGAGCGCGATCCTCGGCGGGCTCGTTCAACTCGCGCCTGAACATGAAGCTGCGCGAGGAGAAGGGCTACACCTACGGCGCGGGCGCCGGCTTCGACACTGCGCCGGGGCGCCGGTCCGTTCGCCGCGCGTGCCGCGGTCAACACCGAGGTCACCGTTCCGGCGATCGTCGACACGATGGCCGAGCTCGAGCGGATCGCGCGACCGAGCCGGTCAGCGACGACCGAGCTCGCGTCTCGCGCGCGACTTCCTCGATCGGCGTCTTCCCGCTCCGGTTCGAGACGCCCGGCGCGATCGTCGGCGCACTGGCCGGCCTGGCGGTCCACGACCTGCCGCGACGACGAGCTGGCCCGTACAGCAATACGTAACTCGGTAATGCTTCGTTCAGTTACGTATTGCTCGACCCGGGCGGCGGCGGTGTCGAGGACGTCGACAGACTTGTCCGGGAGCTGCCGGCCGGAGATGTAGCGGCTCGACAGCTTGACCGCGGCCTCCACCGCCTCGTCGAGGACCCGCACGCCATGGTGCTTCTCGAGCACCGAGACCAGACCGCGCATCATCACGGTGGCGGTGTCGTCGGCCGGCTCCTCCACCTTGATCACCTGGAAGCGGCGCTCGAGCGCGGCGTCCTTCTCGAAGTACTGCTTGTACTCGGACCAGGTGGTGGCGGCGATCGTGCGCAGCTCGCCGCGCGCCAGCGCGGGCTTGAGCAGGTTGGCGGCGTCGCTGCCGCCCGGTCGCGCCGCCCGCGCCGATCAGCGTGTGCGCCTCGTCGATGAAGAGGATGATCGGCTTGGGCGACGACTTCACCTCCTGGATGACCGACTTGAGCCGGTTCTCGAACTCGCCCTTCACGCCCGCGCCCGCTTGCAGGAGCCCGAGATCGAGCGTGCGCACCGAGACGTTCTGCAGCGCCGGCGGGAGGTCGCCGGCGGCCACGCGCAGCGCGAGATCCCTCGACCACGGCGGTCTTCCCGACGCCGGCCTCGCCGGTGAGGATCGGGTTGTTCTTCCGCCGCCGCATCAGGACGTCGATCATCTGGCGAATCTCGGGATCCCGCCCGAGGATCGGGTCGAGGTGGCCGCTGCGGGCGCGCGCGGTGAGATCGATCGTGTACGCGTCGAGCGCGGGCGTCTTGCCGCCCACGGCAGGTGCGCCGGGCTCCCGCGAGGCGTCGGCGTCGCCACCGGCACGCGGGTTCCAGGCCTTCCGACTCCGAGGTGCGCGCCACGACGGTGAGGAGGTCCTTGCGCGGCACGTCGACCGTCAGGTTGCGGAGCTCGCGCGACTCCTCGTAGAGCAGCCGCGCGGAGTCCTCGTCGGTGAGGAGCCCGAGCAGCAGCAGGCCAGAGCGTACCTTGGGCAGCTCGTACTGCACCGAGGCCAGCACCCAGGCGTCCTGGATCAGCTTGGCGATCCGCGGCGAGAGCGAGGGGGCGCGAGTTGCCGGTCTTCAGGCGGTCGAGCGCCCGCATCAGCTCCTGCGTCACGCGCGACGTGTTCACCCCGTGGTGGCGCAGGAGCGCGCCGACGTCGCCGTCGGCTTGCTCGAGCAGCTTGAGCAGCCAGTGGTCCACCTCGACCTCGTAATGCGTCTTCGAGACGCACAGTCCGCGGCGGCCTCCAGCGCGCGACGGCTGTGCTCGTTCAGCTTGCTCACCAGGGCGCGCAGGTCGACGGAGATCATGCGGCATCCTCCCGTGCGTGGTAGGCCTCGAGCGCTTCGGCGTCGAGGCGGACATCGTCGGCGTCGTGCGACGCGGGGCGCGACACGAGCCATGTTGACCAGCCGAGCCGTGTCGCGAGGGGCCGGTGCTGCCGAGCTGGCTCGGGCGATCTCGTCGGCGCGCAGCACCAGGCGGAACTCGAAGTCGAGCGCGAGGCCGACGAAGAAGCGCGTCAGCGCGAGGGCCTCGCGGCTGGCCCGGCCCGGAGGCAGGAACGCGCAGAACCGCGTCCACGCCATGGGGCCGAGCCGGACCCGGAAGCGCGACTGCGTGTGCCAGACGCGCGCCCCGATGATGGCGTCCACGCCGAGCCGGTTGTTGCCTCCGTGGAGTCGCAGGGATGTCCGGCCGTCGGGATCGAGGACGAGCCACTGACCGACGAACTGATCCACCCCGACCTGCAGATCGCCGAAGTAGTCACCGAGCAAGGCGGCCGAGGCCGGTGGCGGAGCGCGGCTGCTGCGCGAGGAGCCCGGTGTAGAAGAGGAGCGCGCGGTCGTCCACCGCGAGCCGGCTCGCGCAAGCCGGGCGTGCCGAGCCCGAAGAACGAGAACAGGGCGGCGGAGAGCGCGTCGCGTGCATCCTTTCGCACGTCCAGGTGCCAGCGATACTTCGTCCAGCCACGGAAGAAGAGCGAGATCAGGCGGTGGTTGAAGAGGTCGAGGAACTCGGCGAGGGCGCGATCGCGCTGCCGCAGACGCTCCATGACCAGCGTGGTGTAGTGCCGTGGCAGGGTACCCTGAGGGCCGGTGAGGCCCATGTGGCGGACGATCATGTGCGCCGGCCGATCGTCCTCGCCGGCTTCAAGGTCGAGGATCTCGCTCGCCGGGAACGCGAGCGACGCCTCGACGCCGAAGCGGACCGTCTCGCTTCGCCGGAGGGCCGTCGTGCCCGACGCCCACGTGCCCGCTTGCGAACAGCTCCAGCAGCCGCACCGCGCCTGGAAGAACCCGAAGCGGTGCGGCTCCAGGAAGAGCCGCTCGCTCAGAGCAGAATCTGCTCGCCTGCCCGTGGTGGCCATCGGCTCACCAGCTCCTCGTCGGGCGGCATGCGTGCCACCATCTGGCTGAAGGAGTTGATCGACACGTAGAGGCCCAGGAAGCGCTCCAGCACGGCGGCGAGAATATAGGGACTCGTGCCGGCGAAGTGCTCGCGGTCGAAGTCGACCGTGACCCGCAGCCCGCGGCAGAACGCGCCGCCGACGTTGCGCACGACGCGGTCGGCATGTACGCCGCTGACGCCGGCGATCTGGCGTCGCGTCACCGGGGAGTCGGCGACGTCGTACAGCTCCAGGATGCCGCGCAGCGCGTCGAGCCCGTGCTCGACGAGCGAGAGGTGGTTGAGCGCCAGATGGGACACGAGCCGCCAGTGCGCGCCCCGTCCCGGCTCGCGCCGCCGCGCCGGCGTGGGCTTGCCGAGGCACTGGACGCGCACGAATGGCGCGATGTGCTCGCTGTCGAGGTCGCCGCCGACGGTGCCGGAGAACGCGATCTGCGACGGCAGGTCGCGGTTCGTGCACGTGACCGCGAGCGACAGGGTCTCCGCCGGGGGCGAGGTGGGCCGCAGGCGGGCGTCGACCACGCTCAGGTACACGTCGCTGGCTCCGTCGATCGGGGACTGCCGGCGGGTCGCGAGCCAGAAGGCGTCGGCCGCATCCACCGTCGTGCCGTGACGGAGGGCGTAGAAGGGATGGACCGTGCGCAGCTCGCCGGGCTCGCGACCGGGCATGACCACCGAATCGATGCTGTACACCTCGTGCGCCAGGGTGCGTGCACGTCGGCCACCACCAGGTACTCGGCCTTGGTGTGATCCATCCAGATCGGCTCCGCCCGCTCGTGAGAAGACGTTCACCAGCGGGGTGCACCCGAGCCGGAAGGCGGAGGCCTGAAGAGGCTGGTCGAAGCCCGGCGCGCGGCTGGAGAAGATGCGCACCTCGACCTCATCCTCGGCGCCCACTTCCGGCGCGCGCGAGGCCGACCAGGTCGACGAAGAGGAACTTCTCCGGAAACGCGAAGTACTCCTCCAGGAGTCCGTAGGCGCGGAAGGCATGTGACGGGCAGGGCAGGAGGGCGTCCTCGGCGTCGAAGCCGACCGGACGGATGGCGTCAGGCGGCAGCACCAGCGGAGCGCGATCGGTTCCACGCCGGGTCGGATGCAGCTCGACCTGGCGGGGACCCGCCACCAGCATCTCGTACAGGCCGGCGGCGAGCGCCCCCTCACCGTGGAGATGCAGGCGGAGCGCCGGGGGCGCAGCTCGGCGAGCGGGATCCCGCCCAGCGTGCGCAGCCGCAGCCGCACCATCGCGCGGGCGCGAAAATCGCGCGCGGCGCCGAGCGGCTTGGTCGAGATCGGGCTCTCGAGCGCCGCCTCGCTCACCTGGAGCGGCCAGAGGTTCACGGGATACGCGGTCCGGAAGCGCGCGCGCACGCCCCGGACGGGGCGGGCGGTGACGACGGTGTGGCGCGGGATCTCGTAGCCGCCGCCGAGCTGCGCCTGGCTCGGATCGATGTGGAACTGCGCCACCGCCATCGACGGGGCCGGCGCCAGGTAGTGCGGGTAGAGGATGCCGAGGAGGGTGTCGGTCACCTCCGGGCAGCTCGTCGTCGAGCTTGTGCCGGATGCGGGCGGTGAGAAACGCGACCGCCTCGATCAGCCGCTCGACGTGCGGATCCTGGCTCCCGTCGGTGTCGAGGGCGAGGCGGCTCGCGATCTTCGGATACTTGGCCGCGAACTCGCTGCCGAGCCCCCGGAGATAGCTCAGCTCGCGCTCGTAGTAGGTGCGCAGCTCTTCTCGCACTCACGCCTCCTGGACGCGCGTCGCGCCGCCCGATTCGACGACCGTGTCGAAGGTGACCGCTTCACGGATCGGGTCGACGCGCAGCACCGCGTTGATCCGGAACCTGAGCGCCCGGTCGTGCGGCCGCGGGGGCTCGGGCGTCACGCTCACGCGGGTCAGACGCGGCTCGAAACGCGCGATGGCCTCCTCGATGGCGCGTTTCAGGCGGTGGGCGGCATCGGTGTCGGCCGCCGTCTCGTGGGTGAAGTCCGAGAGACCGAAGGCCGCGACCGAGCGCGACGCGTGCTCGCACTCGAGCAGCGCGTCGTCCACCCAGGTGAGCCGCGTCGACAAGAGCCATTCGAGATCACGCCGCACGGCCTGGAAGAGCCGTGTCAGGGCCTGGCGGGCCCGGGGCGGTGGGTCGTGCTGTCGGAGCTCCGGCTCATCGTCCAGCAGGCGGTCCAGCACCGATTCCCGGACCGTCTCCGTGCGCTGCGGGATCGCGGGCCACGGCGGTCGCGGTGAGTCGAGGGCGTTACGTTCGCCCCTACTTCTTCTTCGGCACCTCGGAGACCAGGCGCAGCGACATGGTGAGCTCCTCGAGCTGGAAGTGCGGTCGGAGGTAGAAGACCGCGTTGTAGGAGCCGGGCCGCGCCTTGTTCTCCGTGACCTCCACGCGCGCTTCACGCAGGGGGAACTTTTGCCTTCTGATCCTGCGACGCCTTGTCGTCGAGGAGGACGTAGTTGGCGATCCAGGTGGTGAGGTAGTCCTCGACGTCCTTGCGCTCCATGAAGCTGCCGATCTTGTCGCGGCAGATCATCTTCAGGTAGTGCGCGAAGCGGGCACAGGCGAGCTGATACGGCAGCAGGGTGGAGATCTCGGCGTTCGCCGTCGCCTGGTCCGTGTTGTACTTCTTCGCCTTCTGGCACGAGCGCGCGCCCATGAAGACGGCGTAGTCCGGTGTCCTTGTAGTGCGACAGCGGGATGAACCCGAGCTTGTCGAGCTCGGCCTCGCGGCGGTCGGTGATGGCGATCTCCGACGGGCACTTGGCGGCGATGTCGCCGTCGTCGGTGGGGAAGGTGTGCACCGGCAGGCCTTCGACCACGCCGCCGCCCTCCTTCCCGCGGATGGCGGCCGTCCAGCCGTACTTGGCAAAGGCGTCGGTGATCCGGGTGGCCATCGCCCACGCGGCGTTCATCCAGAGATACTTGTCGTGCTCCCGGCCCGTGACGTCCTCCTCGAACCGGAATGCCTCGACCGGATCGGTCGCCTCGCCGTACGGCAGGCGCCCGAGGACGCGCGGCAGCGTCAGCCCGACGTAGCGCGAGTCTTCCGAGTCGCGGAACGAGCGCCATTTGATGTACTCGGCGCCCTGGAAGATCATCGCGAGGTCGCGTGGCTGCTGCAGCTCGGTGTAGCTGTCCATGCCGAACAGCGACGGCCCGCGGCTGCCATGAACGGCGCGAACGCCGCCGCGGCCACGTTCGACATCTTCTCCAGCAGCAGGAAGTCCTGCGGGTGCTTGCCGAACTCGTAGTCGCCGATCAGGCAGCCGAACGGCTTCCCGCCCGGCGTGCCGAACTCGTCCTCGTAGATCTTCTTGAAGAGCCCGCTCTGATCGAACTCGACCGCCTTGGTGAGGTCGTCGAGCAGGTCCTTCTTGCTGGCGTTGAGCACGCGGATCGAGAGCGTCTCGCCGGTCTCACTCTTGTCGACCAGGTAGAACAGGCCGCGCCAGGTCGACTCCAGTTTCTGGAACTCCGCGGTGTGCATGATCTCGTTCAGCTGCCCGGTGAGCAGCTGGTCGATCTGCGCGACGGCCTGGTCGATGGAGGCGACCACGTCCCGGCTCGGGGCGATGTAGCCCCTCGCTGATCTTGCGGACGAACTCACCGAGAATCCCGGTCGCGTGCGCGCGCTGCATGTCGTCGCGCGCCCGCATGCCGCGCTCGAGGATGGTGTCGAGGAGCGTGACCTCGGTGGCGGCAGCGCCACCAGCGGCCTTCTCCTGTGCGGCGTCGGCGTCGCTCATTTCGGCTCCTCCTCGTCGCCCGTGGTCCCGATCGCGGTCTTCAGCGTGTCGAGCTCGCTTCGCCCTTGTTGTCGAGCACCTTGCCGAGGAGCTCCTCGAGCCGATCGTTGCCGTCGAGCTTGCTCTTGAGCTCGGTCAGGCGCTGGCGGGCCTCGAGCAGCTTGCGCAAGGGCTCCACCTGACCGACGACGTTCTCGGGCGCGAAGTCGCTCAGGTGCTTGAACTTGAGCGCCACGTTGAGCTGCGCGCCCTCCTCACCGGAGAGCTTGTTGGCGACACGGAGGTTGACGCCGGCGTTCGATGCCGCCAGCACGTCGTGGAAATTGTCGCGATCGATGTTGACGAACTTCCGGTTCTTCACCGGGATCATCTCTTGCCGTCCTCGTCGACGACCGGCTGGCCGGACAGGTCGGCCAGCACGCCGACCACGAACGGCAGCTCCTTCATCTCGATCGCGCCGCCGGTCTCCACGTCATAGGTGATGTGGACGCGGGGCTTCCGGACGCGGCTGATCTTCTTCTGGGTGCTCTCTGCCATCTGGGCTCTGCTCCCCGGCCGGGTTCCGGCCTCGTTGACCGCTCGAAAGCCGTGGTACGCCCGGCCCTTACCTACTGTCAAGATCGCTCCCCAGCGGGCACCGGCCCGCCGGTGCCGGGGACCGTGGCCTGGGCTGGTTCGGGTCTCTGCGGACCGCAGCCCGTGCCACGGAGGACCCGGGAGTTCGACCGTATGAATAAGACGCGTCGGACGTGGTCTGGGATTGCGGCCCCGGTCTGGTAGGGAGGCTGCATGAGCGACCGGCGGCGCGTCGCGGTGGTCACGGGAGGCAACCGCGGGCTCGGACTGGCGACGGCGACGGCGCTCGCAGGCCAGGGACTCGCCGTGCTGATCGCGAGCCGCAAGAGTGCCGACGCCGAACAGGCCACCCGCATGCTGGAACGCGATGGTCTGCGTGCCACGCCTGCCGTCCTCGACGTGAGCGACCCGGCCAGCATCGCCGCGTTCACCGGCATGGTCGACGAACGGTTCGGCGGCGCCGACGTGCTCGTGAACAACGCCGGCATCTATCCCGACGGCGGCCGTAGCGCGCTCGCCGTCCCCCGAGCAGTTCCGGACGACGCTCGAGACCAACCTGCTCGGGCCGCTGGCTCTCTGCCAGGCGTTCGTCCCCGGCATGCGCCAGCGCGGCTACGGGCGCGTCGTGAACGTGTCGTCGGGGCTCGGGCAGCTCGCGAGCATGGATGACGTGGCACCCTCGTACGCGGTCTCGAAGGCGGCCCTGAACGCGCTCACGCGGCTCGTCGCGGGCGCGGCGGCGCACGGCAACGTGCTCGTCAACTCGGCGGACCCGGATGGGTTCGCACCCGCATGGGGGCGCGCAGGCGCCGCGATCGATCGAGGAAGGTGTCGACACGATCGTGTGGCTGGCGACGCTGCCCGACGGCGGAGCCGACCGGGGATTCTTCCGCGACCGGCAGCCGATCGGCGTGGTGATCCCGCACCGGCGCGGGTGGGCGGTGCGGGGCCGAACTTCGTGCCGGAGGCGACGCAGCGACTCGCGCGTTGTCCCCGCGTAGTCCGTTCCCAGGATTTCCGCCGCCTGCGGCCGGTGCGCAGCGTCCCCGCATGACGACGCTCGCCGATTCGCGCCCCGCGCGCGTCACACGCGAGCAGTACCTCGCGCTGGTCGACCAGGGTGTGCTCACGGAGGACGACCGCGCGGAGCTGTCTCGAGGGGGTGATCGTCGCCATGGCGCCGGAGGGACCGCGGCACGCGGGGGTGGGAGAGCTGGTGGCCGGGGCGTTGCGCGCCGCGCTCGGCGACCGGGCACATGTGCGGACGACGCATCCGGTCGATGCCAGCGCGTGGTCGGTCCCGGAGCCGGACCTCGCGGTGGTGCCCGGGAACCCGCGCGACTATCTCGATCACCACCCGTCGTCCGCACACCTGGTGGTGGAGGTGGCCGGAGCTCGCTGCCCTGGGACCGACTCACCAAGGCGCCCATCTACGCTGCGGCGGGCATTCCCGAGTACTGGATCGTCAACACTCCGCCAGGGACAGCGGAGGTGCACCGGTCGCCTGAGAGGATCGCACGCCGCTATGCTGTCGCCGAGGTTGCGCGGCGCGGCAGCCGGCTTGCACTGGTCGCGTTCCCCGACGTGTCGGTCGCCGTGGACGACCTGCTGCCACAGCTGGCGCGGCCGTCTCCCGTGCGGCGCTTGACCCCAGCCCGCCTCCCGCGCACGTGAGCCTGGCATGACCCGCTTCGGTTGACGCTGACACGCGATCCGCCGGTGCGTGACCCGCGGTCGCGCGCCGCGCGCCGACCCGTGCCGGCACGGGATCTCCGAGGTGCGCCCGCCCCCGTGGGCCTCCGACCGTCCTGCGTTCCACCCATCGCAGGACGGAGGAGGTCATGGGAAACTCACAGTCGCACCCCGAGAAGAGAGCTCTGGAAGCATCTCGCCGACGTGAGGCCCGACGTCGGCGATCCGCTGGCAGCAATCGCCGCGGGCCGTGTGACGGTCGGCGGGCAGATCGTGCGGAACCCGCGCTCGCTGGTCCGGCGCGACGCGGTCGTCGGGATCGAGGCGTCGCGCCCGCTGCGTGGCGAGGCCAAGCTCGCGGCCGCGCTCGCCGCCTTCGAGGTGCCGGTCTGTGGCCGCATGACGCTCTCGATCCTCGGCGCCGCCGCCGGCGGCTTCACGCGCGTGCTCCTGGCCGCCGGCGCGGCGCGCGTCTATGCCGTCGACGCCGGCCACGGGCAGCTGCTCGGATCGCTGCGCCAGGACGCGCGGGTGGTGACCCTCGAGGACACGAATCTCGCGGCGCTCGATCGGGCGCTGGTGCCCGACGTGATCGACGTCGTGACGATCGACCTGTCGTATCTCTCGGTCGCAGCGGCGGTGGGTCAGCTCCGCCGTCTCGCCTTCGCCCCCGACGCCGATCTCGTCGCGCTGGTGAAGCCCATGTTCGAGCTGCACCTCGGCCGGGCGCCCGACACACGCGTGGATGCTCGACGAGGCGCTCCGGCGGGCCATGGTCGGCGTCGAGCGCGCGAGCTGCGCGCGTCGCCGGTCACATCGCATCGCCCGTGCGCGGAGGACGTGGCACTGCCGAGTGGCTGCTGCACGGGCGCCGCGCGTGAGCCGCCCCGAGGCCGCGCGCCGTCTTCGCGGGGCACGCCGCAGCGCTGCGTGGCAGTCACCGGCCCGGCGGTCGCCCTTGGCCGCGCCCTGATCGGTGTGGTAGCGCGGGCTCCATCGTGGACGCCTGGCCGTTGCACCCGGCCCAGCCCAAGCTCCGCCTGGTTGCCGCGGAGACCTCGGCGATGGAGCCGGAAGCGCTCGCGGAACCGTTCGTCACGCTCTGGCGATCGGGGGCTTGTCGCGCGTCCTGCTCGCAGAGGTGGTCGGCGCACGCGACGTACCGCTGGCGCACGTCGCGCTCAAGCTGCAGAGCGACGAGTATCCGTTCCTGCCCGAGGGCGTCGGCGTGGGTTTCACGAACGACGACGTCGAGGCATCGTGGACGCGTGAGGTCGAGACGCTCGAGCGCTGCGGCCCGGCGGGGGCGGGCATCCCGGCTCCGGTCGAGGTACTCGACCGGCGGGCCGGGAGCCCGCCGTGCTGCCGCCTACCTTCTACTGCAAACGCCGGCGGGCATTCTTCGCAGCGCCGTGCCCGGCGTGCGGTGGGCCGCTGACGGACGTCCGCGACGACCGGTTGCTGGAATCACTGGCGCTCCCGCGTCGGGACCGCTCGCTGGTGCGCTTCTTGGCCTGCGCGTCGTGCGGCCCCGCACGCCTGTGGACGCTCATCCGCGAGCCGGAGATCGCGCCAGGTGGGCGCGACCGTCGGTGATGCGCAGGACCTCTTTCGCGCGTTCGCGCCCCTGGCGCGCCGCCCGGGCCACGCGTTGCCGTGCCAGGGGTGCGAGCATGTGCCGGGGTGCTATCCGGAGGGGGCGCAGGGGCCGCGCTCCGGCTCCTCACGCCGGTCACGTTCTACGAGTCGCGCGCCATCGCGCTGCCGTTCGTGCACCTGCGCTGGGACGAGGGCGATGCAGCTGACGGGCGGCGCCGAGCTGGAGGCGATCGCCCGCGGCGTCACCACCGAGCCCGGCCGGGCGCACGCGCTCGCCGGCCTCGTCCCGCTCCTGGCGCCGCAGCCCGCCCATCTGTTCGCCCACGACGTCGCCGGCAAGCTCGGTCTCGAGGTGCTGCGGCTGAAGCTCGGATTGTTCGCCCAGCTCTGCCGGGCGGTCGCCGCGTTGCACCGGCACGCGCTCGCACCCCACCTGGGGATCACGCCGAGCCGTGTCCTCGTCGCGGTCGATCCCGAGCCCTCGGGGTTACCCTGGTTGTGGCGGCTGGGCGTACGCCTCGTCGGTCTGGGCAACGCCCGTGCCCGGGTGCTCCCGGGTGCTGGCGATGCGCTCCCGCCACCCCCTACGAGCGTCCGCTGCTGGTCGACCCGGTGTTCGCGCCGCCACTGCTGCGCGAGCGCCGCTGGCGGACGTTCCCGGCGTGGCCACGCTCCTGGCCATCGCTCCCGCTGGCGATGGCGTCGTCCTCGAGCTGTCGCTCCAGGCGGACGGTGTCGAGCTCGCGAGCGTCAGCCGCAACGACGATGCTCGACGTCTCGATCGTCCAGGCGCGCCCGCCGCTCGCCTTGAAGCTCGTCGCCGTTCCCTCCGGACCGTCGGGCGGGTACTCCGCTTGCGCACGCTGCCGTTCCCGGCCGACACCGGCCTGCGCGAGGTGCTGGCACAGCTGCGGGCACGCCCCTGCCGCGGACGCGGTTCACCGTCCAGCCGTGTCTGCACGTGCCGGTCGACGTGCACGCCCTCGGCATGTTGCTGCTCGTCGGCTTGCTCGGCCACGCCGCGCGCTCTGCCGGCGGCGGTCGGCGCCGCGGTCGGCGAGGTGCGGCAGCGGCTTCTCCAGCGCGGGCGGAACCTGGGCGAGGATGGCGGCGATGCACTGGTGGCGGAAGCGGTGGACGCCCTGTCGGTCGATGCGTTCGGCAAGAGCCACCTGTTCGCCGACCCCGAGGCGCACGAGGCCGCCGCCTCTGCGCTGCCCGACACGCTCGGGTCGATGCCCTCCTGATCGGACTGCGCGCCGTCAGCTGGGTGCGTGGGTTCGGAATCTGCCGCGACGCTGCCGATTTCGATCCGCAGCACCCGGAGGTGAAGACCGAGTACCTGCTCGAGCTGACCGAGTCGCTGCTGCGGCGAATCGATGCTGCGCTGCTCGGGTTGCCGGGACGCGACGGCGAGGTGCGCGCGGCCCTCGCCCGGATTGCACGCGAGATGAAAGTCTGAGTAACGCGGCGTCGGTGCGCTCATGCAGGGAGCCACAGCCTCGGATTGCCGGGCGATCGCCGTTCGCATCCAGCGCCTGCTGGACGAAACGCTCGACCGGCACGCGGGCGGCTCGGAAGCCCAGCGCGGACAGGCGCTGCTCGATACGCTGCGCGCCGAGCTGAGCGCGGTGCCAGCGGCGGACCGGGGTCCCGTCGTGGCGGCCCTCCGTGCGCTCCATCCCGACGTCGAGGCGCCCGGGTGCGCCCGGCGCGCGGGCCGAGCGGGCCGTCGCTGCGCGAGCTCGAGCTCGAGGCCGAGGTGGCGCGGCTGCAGGCGGAGCTCGACGCGCGCCCGGCAACGCCCCCGGCCATGCCCCCGGCGCCGGTGGCCGGTCCGGGTGACTCCGAGCGTGCGCTCGTAGCGGCGCTCGCAGGATCGGGCGCGAACATCGACGCCCTGCTGGCGGATCCGGCGCTGGCTGCCCGCGTCACGGCGGTTGCACGTGCGCTGATGGAGTTCGCCGAGCTGCTCGGCCGCGCGTTCCTCGGGGCCACCACGGACGCCGACCGCACCATGGCGGGACGCGTGCGCGGGCTCGCCGCCGACGTCGTCCGCGGGCGGGCCGATCTGGAGCTGCTCGCCGACGCTCTCGAGGAGCATCTCGCGACAGATCGGTGGCCAGGTGATCGCGTTCCGGGAGGCGTGCGAAGCCGGGGCCCGCGATCTGCTGCGCCAGATCGCCCCCGCCGCCCTCGAGGCGGAAGCCGCGCGCGCGAACATCCGGGGTCAGTCGTCGCATCTTCTTCTACAAGGAATGCTGGGACTTGCTGTCACGGCGCCACGAGGCGCTGCGCGCGAGCGACGAGCTGTTCGAGGCCTACTTCAACGGTGCATATCGCGGCGCGCTGCTCCGCCAGGCCCAGCGCGGGGCAGCCGGGCGCGAGCGAGGCGCTTCGTGACCGCCCCGCGACGGGTCCTCGCCACGCGTGCTCGCCGCAGGCTGTCTCGCGGCGTCCGGCTGCGGCCTCTTCGGCGGCAAAGCCAGAGCCGCCGCCCCCGCTGATCTACTCACTCTGCCTCACCGCCGGGCAGCAGCTGAACTGGTACAACGACACGGCGAACACTCTCTACGTGCGCATCTATCAGCTCTCCGCGCCGGACACCTTCATGCAGACCGATCCGGCCCGCATGGTCGAGCCCGGCTTCACGCTGCCCGGCGCGGAAGGGGGCGCCGATCGAGAGGACGCTCTTCCCGGGCAACAAAAACCACGGTCGAGATCCGCCAGCAGCCCGACGCCACCACCCTCGGTCTGGTCGCGTTCTACTACGAGGCCACCGGACCGGTGAGAACTCGCCGCCCGCTGCCGCAACGGAATGCCGAGCCGCCGAAGGAGCAGCCTGGCTGCGTGGTGCTCGGGGCGAACGGAATCGAGACCCCGTAGGAGGCCATGAAAACCCTCGCTCCGGTGAGCTGGACGGAGGGATGTTCCCGAAGCCCCACCACTTCCAGCAGTCTGACCTCTTTCAGGACGCCCGCCTCGCGTACTCACCTGCGCACGCTGAACCCCTTCTACTGGGCGTCGCCAGCTTGCGCGTCGATCCCGACGCGCTCGAGAACATGATCCTGCGCGTGGTGGCCTGCGAGGCGGTGTTGCCGGACGGTCTCATCGTCCGCTACCCGTCCGATGCCCGCATCGACGAGCGCAGCTTCCAGGACGAATTCCCGCCCGCGGCCGCATCGCTCGACGTCTATCTCACCGTTCGCGCGCTGGGCGCCGAGGGCGGCAGCGCCGAGCGCTTCGCACGCGAGCCCGAGCGCCGCACCGACCTCCTGCTGCGCGACAACGATGCCGAGATCGAGTTCCTGGTGCCGCAGGCGCAGCTGCTGTTCGCCAGCGGCCTGACCGGACGAGCGCCTCGCCGGCTCCAGTCGCTGCGCATCGCGCGCGTGCGGCGCACGGGACGCACCTCGCCGCGGTTCGAGCTCGTGCCCTCCCACGCCCCGCCTCGCCATCTCGGTGCAGGCCGCGCCGGTGCTGGTACGGATCATCAACGAGGTGCTCGAGCGCTTGTGCGCGGCGTCGCGGACCTTCGGTCAGTTCCGGCGCGAGCGCGGCCCCGAGGCCGTCGGCTACGGGGTAGGCGACTTCGAGCAGCTGCTCGCCCGTCAGGTCCTGAACCAGTACATCCCCGCCCTGCAGCACGCGCTGGTCGACGAGCCTGCATCCCTACCGCGTGTCACGGACTGCTCGCGGAGCTGCGCGGCGCGCTCACCAGCTACTTTCCCGAGGAAGATCCGTCGGGATTCCCGCCGTACGATCACGACGACCTCGGAGCCTGCTACGGGACGCTCGCCGAGCACGTACGCCGGCTGCTCGAGCGGCTCCTGCCCGTGCACTACGTCGAGCTCCGCTCACGCGCGAGGACAACCAGTTCACGACCGGGCTCGACGAATCGCTCTTCGCCCGCGGCTCGATGTGGGTTCTCGCGCTGCAGGGCGGCGGTGGCGAGGAGGGCTGCGTCCGCGCATCGAGACGAAGGCGAAGCTGACCTCGGTGGACGACATGCGCGCGCTGCTCAATTTCGCGGATCGCGGGGTTCCGCTGCGGTTTCTCACCCAGCCTCCCGCGGAGATTCCGCGCTACGCCGGCTGGGCCTTACTTCCAGGTCGACACTGCCGACCGGCGCTGGGGACGCAATGCAGAGGCGGCCACGCTCGCCTTCCACCCGGTCGATGCCGAAGCCGACGTCGAGGCGCGGCTGTTCGTCGTGCTGGCCGATCGGGGCGCTCGATGAGCGCCCTGGCCGACGCTTACGCCGAGTGCTTCGCCACGATCTTCGCCTTCCGCGCCGCGACCGGACGACGAGCGGACGGGGTATGGCGCATTCCGCTCGCACGTGATGGACCAGCTCGCCGCTGCGCGCCGCATCGGTCGAGGACGAGCGGCTCGATCCGCGCGGCTACTCGCAGTACGCGGTCGTGGCGCTGGTCGACGAGACCGTGATGAGCCTCGCCGTGGCCGGGCGCCGAGCAGTGGCGTCGCGAGCCGCCCAGGTGCACTACTACGACAGTCAGCTCGCCGGCGAGCAGTTCTTCCGAGCGGCTCGACGAGCTGCAGTGGCGATGCCGACGCCGACCTGCTCGAGGTCTACTTCCCTGCCTGTGCGCGGGCTTTCAGGACGGTTCCGGGACGAGGCCTGCCGAGCTGTCGTCGCGACGCCGCAAGCTCTACCAGCAGCTGCGGCCGCTCGAGCTGCGCGAGGAGAAGCAGCTCACCGAGGAGGCGTACGGTCGTCCTCTCGAGCGCTCGCTGGTGCGCTCGCGGTTCCCGCTCTGGTGGGTCGTGCCCTTCGTCGCCGGCGCGGTCGGCCTCTACGTCGCCTTCTGGGGCGTGCTCAACCAGCAGGTGAACGGCCTCATCGGCCTGGTGCGCTAGGCCGCCACGATGCTCGCCGACCTGCTGAAGCAGCTCTGAGCTCGCGCCTGGCGTTGATCGGCACGATCGTCACGGTGGTCGCCTGATCGCCGCCGCGATCGTGCGGCTCATCCCGTGGTGGCTCCTCCTGACGATCATCATCCCCCTCGCGGTGGTCGGCGTCGTGGCGTTCGTCTACCTCCGCCAGTGGTGGGCGCGGCGCAAGGATCGCCGCGCTCGAGCAGGGCTCGACGTGCAGAGCCAGCGCGCGCTCGGGCTGGTGCGGGTCCGCGACCGCGAGAACGGTGAAGGCGCTCCAGACGCAGTGGAAGACGCAGGTCGAGGCGCGCTGCGGCGCAGCCGGATCGGGCGCCAGAAGCGCTGGCTCTACTTCCCGCCCTGGTACGCCATCATCGGCGCGCCGGCGAGCGGAAGAGCACCGCGATCCAGAACTCCGGCCTGCGCTTCCCCATGGGCAACCTAAGCTGTCAGGCACCGGCGGCACGAAGAACTGCGACTGGTGGTTCGCCGAGGAGGCGATCATCCTCGACACCGCGGGCCGCTACGCCTTCAGCGACGAGAACGAGCCCGACCGCGCAGGTGGCTCGAGTTCCTGCGGCTGCTCCCGCAAGGCGCGGCCGCAGGCTCCGCTGAACGGGCTGCATCGTCACGCGTGTCCGGCCGACGAGCTGCTCGGCCGGGAAGCTCGACGAGCTCGCAGAGAGCGCGCGCACCCTGCGCCACAAGCTCGACCAGCCGTGGGTGAGCTCGGCATCCAGTTCCCCGTGTACCTCCTGATCACCTGGCGCGACCTGATCGAGGGCTTCACCGACCACTTCGGCCGCCTCCCGCGCCGCCGGCTCGACGAGATGCTCGGCTGGACCAATCCCTCGTGGGAGATGCACGAGCCGCGCGCCCTCGTGCACCAGGCGCTCGAGGGACTGCGCGAGCGCATCACCGCGATGCGGCCCGGCTCTCGCGGAGGAGGAGCGGCCGCCCGCCGCCCGCGCCATCTATCTCTTCCCGGAGGAGCTGCGCACCTTCGAGGAGAACCTGAAGAGTTCGCGGACGTCCTCGTTCCGCGAGACGCAGTACAACGAGTCACCCTTCCTGCGCGGGATCTACCTCACCAGCGGACTCCAGAAGGGGACGGCCGTCTCGGCCATGCTGAAGCGGCTCGGGCTGCGCACGCGAGGCCACGGAGCTGCGCGAGGAGGAAGCGGAGCTTCTTCCTGAAGGGACTTCTTCCAGACCCGGCTGGGGCGACCGCAACCTGGTGGCGACGAGCGGCCGCGCGCGCGGCAAGCTCCAGCTGGCGCACAACCTCGCCTCTCACCGCCGTAGCAGCGGTCTCGCACGCTGGTCGCCGGTGGCCACCGGCTCGTACGTCGCCAACCGCACGCTGCTGAACCGCCTGCAGGCCGAGATGGGCGCCGCGGCGGGCAAGCGAGACTCCGGCCGCCGGCGGAGGCGATCGCGTCTCTCGACCGCTACGTGAATCGCCGTCCCCGAGCTCTCGAGGACCGCGACCGCCGCCGCCCGCTGTCGGCGCGCGCTGGGGTCTCTGACCGGGCACAGGCGATCGCGCCTCGCCCGGGAGCTCTTCTTCAACCGCTTCGGAGCGGTGAGGTTACTCTCCCCTGCCGTCGAGCCGGCGCACGCTGGTGCGCAACCGGGACACCGGAGAGGCCAACGCGCTCGAGGCGTCGTGCGCAACTACGCGCCGGGAAGGTCCTGAACGGCACCTGAAGGAGCCGCCGGGCCCAACGACGCGCTGGCGGCGTTCTGGGCGCGCGCGAAGGGGGTGGAGCCTCGGAGGAGGTCTTCGGGTCCTACGACCGCGGCTACGTTGCCTTACCTCCGCGCTGGCGCCTGAGCGACCAGGCGCGTGCCGAGCAGGACAGCGACCTCCAGCTGATGCGTGCCGCGCTGCCGAGATGTTCACCGTGGACGGTTCAGCGCTGGGCCGACCGGCTCTATCCGCCGCTGCGGGCGCAGATCTCCCCGGCATGCCTGCGGATCGCCACCTGGGCGCGCGCAGGTGGCCGGCGCCTTCCGGCCTGGAGCCTGGGACGAGCGCGATCGGGCCGCTGGCCGACGCCGTCCAGGAGATCGCGCCCAGAGACGCCCGATGTGGAAGTTGCGCTTCCGCGCTGCGTTCCGCGAACGCGCCAGCCACCAGGCCTGGGGCAGCAGTTCCTCGAACCAGCCGAGGATCAAGGTGCATCCGGCCCGCACCGGCGCGAGAGTTTATATTCCCTACTGCTGACGCCTGCGTGAAGGCGCGCGCCATGAGCCGACGCGGCACGGTGAGCGCCCGCTCTGGCGCAGACGGTGGCGCGCATCGCCGGTGCGCGTGCAGACTATCTGGCAAACCTGGCTGCCATCGCCATCATGACTGGCGGGGCGAGCAAAATCCGCCCGCCGCGCTGGAGTGACTTGGCGGCATCTTTCTTTGCTGCGCCCGGTGCCGGTCATGGAAGGCGCTGAGCCTCCTGCGACCGGCAAAGGTTGTTGAGCGCTATGGCCACCCGGTGAACTGGTGTTTCGATGCCGACGACCACTGCGCCCGCTGATCGGCCCCGCGGCGCTCTGCGCGCCGATCTGCCAGTTCCAGGCCTACCCGAAGATCGCCGTGATTTCACGATCGACCGCCGGTGGAGAGCGACGTCAACGCCACCGCCGGCCCTCCGGGTCGTGTGACGATGTGAAGCGGTGCTTCTGCCGGTGCTTCGCCTCGACGGGGTCGTGCCCGAGTTCGCGCTCGCGGCCGTGCTGTCCGCGTTCTACGAGACCGGCAGCTCGCAGCAGAAGACGCGCCATGGCGGCAAGCTCGGCCGTGACCTCGAGCTGGCTGCCACTCGCCGGCGCAGGGACCGCAGCGCCGCCGCTGCCGGCCGGGCGGGTGAGGGCGCGGGCTGGCGCTGGAGGCGGCGGAGGAGGCGGCGGCGGAGGCGCGAGGTGGCGGGGGCGGTGGTGGTGGCGGCGGCGCGGCGGTACGCCGGGCCCAGGAAAGCTCTTCACGACGATGCTGAGCCAGCCTGGCGCAGGCGCTTTTTCGCGACGCGCACGTCGCTCACCGTCTGGTGCGGCGACGGCAGAGCCCTGGATGATCGAGCACCGGCAGCGTTCCCGACTCCCCGAAGACAGCTGTCCCGGTCGTAGGACGGTTGCCCTCGCGCGCGTGAGGTGGCGGTCTGTCGGCGGACATGGGCCTGATCGACGAGCGGCGCTTTGCCGCCCGGCGGTGCCGACGATCTCGTGCGATCTTCAAGAGCGCGCGACGAGCAGGCGCCCGGGAGCCGCCGGGCGGCGCTTCCCGGACGGTGCGGACGGCGCGACTCCGGGTCCTGCGATGGCCCAAGGGGATGCGGACGCGCCGCCGCTCCCCGAAGCCGCCGGACACGACCGGGCTCGCACCTCCCGACAGCGCCCGCCGCGCGCCTGTGAGCGCGCCGTCCAGCCTGACTGTCTCCTGCTTCGGGAAGCTGCCGTATCCATCGCGAGTTCCTGCGCGTCGGACTACGCAGTCCGGGCGCGGCGTCGCGTCGCCCGCTGGGCGGAGGGAGCGCATCGCCGCCTGGAGCCGCGCCGGTGACGCGCCGGCCGAGACGCCCTCGTACGCTTCGCCACGGCGACCGAACACGCGGGGCGTGGTGGCGGGCGTCGTGCGCCAGAGCAGGAGTGACGGGTTGCGCCGTCACCCGGTGGCATTCTCTCATCGAGGACCCGGCTCGTGTGGAGCGCGCCGACTGGCCGTTGCTACCGCCTGGCGCCGGCTGAGCCGTGGATGGCGCTCGCCGAGCTGAGCGCCCGGCGCGGTGGGACGATCACGCCGCGCTGGCGGCCGCCCTCGCGGCGGGACGCCCGCTCCCGACTGGGACGTCGTTGCGCGGGTGGCGCGCCGTGAGGCGCCGGCCGTGCGCCCTGCACGGGGTCACTCATGTGGAAGCGCTGACCGGCGCCCGCGGGGACGACGCGCGGCATCGGCCGCGAACCTGCTTTGGCGGTCGCCGAGGCCCAGCGCGTGCGGCGCGCAGCGAGGCGGAGGGGGTCAGCGTGGCGCTGCCCCTGCCGTCCGGATCCCACGCTCGCCCCGTCTAGCAATACGGCAACTGGAACGTGCCACAA
>ERZ1370068.4869-contig-392_pt1 | contig 36784 bp, 36 predicted proteins | sample MGYA00561227_ERZ1370068 | MGnify/ENA primary metagenome ERZ1370068 (study PRJEB38410, sample SAMEA6850437) | metagenome | study: Metagenomic assessment of the ecological functions of the soil: analysis of the soil microbiota associated with the...
ATTGTACTTCGTTCAGTTACGTATTGCTCCCAGGATAGCGCACCGTCACCGCGGTGATCGGGTTGACCTGGCCGGCGATCGCGCCGGTGCCGACCTGCCCGTAGTAGCGCGCGTAGTTGGCGCGGAGCGATCGTCTCTGCCGTTGCCGCGTCAGGTCATGGGTCAGGCCGAGGCGCGGCGAGAAGTCGTCGAACACGACCTTCGGATCGACGCCGCCGAACTGGACCGCGGGCAGCAGCGTCGGGAAGAGGCCGCTCGCCGGCACGGTCGCCGCCAGCGCCTGGTCGTGGTTGCGGTCCCACGCGGATGCCGAGCTGCAGCGCCACCTTGCCGCGGGTGAATGAATCCTGCACGAACGCCGAGATGTTCGTCAGGCTGGTAGGCTGTGTGGCTGTCGCGCGTGAGCGCCGCGCCGCAGCCCGCGCCGACGCCGAGTGGCGCAGGTGTTGTTGTCGAACTCGCACTGCGTCGGGAAGCGCGCCGTGGCGAAGCCGCCGGCGTGAGCTGATCGACGTCGCTGTAGGCGTCGCGCCAGTAGCCGCCGAACTTGAACGCGTGGTCGCCGCCCAGCGTCGCCGGGCAGGAAGTAGTTCGCGTTGAAGTTGAGGCTGTTGACCGGGCGGATGAACACGCTCTGCGCGCGCCGAGCGGCCGTTCAGGCCGGTGCTGACGATCAGCGTCGGGCTGCACGGTCGGACGAGCGCGTCCTCGTGGAAGTCGAGGATGAAGTTGTTGCCGACGTGCGCGTACTGGACGTCGACCAGCAGGCGGTCGCTCAACACCCACTGGTCGCCGAACTTGAAGGTCGGCGTTCGGGCCGGTGTTCCACAGGTACTTGCCGAAGCTCTTCGACACCGCGGCCTGCCGCTGCGTCGTCTCGATCGGGTTCAGGTCGCTCGCGCCGCGCGCGTTGCGCTCCTTCTTGATGAAGCTGTTGTAGAGCGACAGCTTGTTGCCCTTGAACAGCTGGACCTCACCCTTGAGGTTGGTGTCTGCGAGCAGCGTCGTGTCGGTGTTCAGGCAGTCGTTGACGTCCTCGATGTCGTGCCGCCAGCGCCGTCGCGGCGATCTTGATCGGCCTGGCAGGCTCGGCGTCCGGCTTGTAGAAGCCGAGCACGCCGACGTTGACGTCGCTGCTTGCCGTAGCTGCCCCACACCCACGCGCGGCCGCTGCTTGATCGGGCCGCCCATCTCGACGCCGTAGTCCTTGATGTTCTGGATCGGGTTGCCCGAGGTCGCGCCCTGGCTGCGCATGCGTCGTCGGTGATGTTGTTCGCCTCGAACGCGATCGTTGGTGTCGTAGAAGCGCGCCGAGCCCTTGAACCGGTCGGTGCCGCTCTTGGTCACCAGGTTGATGCCGACGCCGCCGGTCTGCTGCGTGACGTCGACGCCGCCGGTGTTGATCGTCATCTCCTGGAACGCGTCGAAGTCGTAGTAGGTCGGCGACGCGCCGGTCGCCGCCATGTCGGTCGATGTCGACGCCGTCGAGCGACCACTTCGTTGTTGGTCGGGTTGGCGCCGCGCGACACGTAGTTGGACTGCTGGCCCGACATGTTGCCGCCGATGTTCTCGCGGTCCATGGCGATGCCCGCCGTCTGCTGCAGGATGACCCACGGATCGCGCGCCGACGGAATGCTCTGCAGCTGCTCGAGCGTGAACGTCTGCTTCGTGCCGGTCTGCTTGGTGTCGACGATCGGGCGTCTCGCCCGTGACCGTCACCGTTTCCTGCACCGCCGACACGCCGAGCTGCGTGCTCACGTTGGCGCTGAAGCCGACCGTGACCTCGATGCCTTCCTTGACGACGGTCTTGAAGCCGGCGAGCTCGAACTTCACGGTATAGATGCCGACGTTCAGTCTGGGGAACTGGAATGAACCGGTATCGCTGGTCGTGGCGACCTGCGGCTGGAGCAGCGAGGGGCCGGTGAGGGTGACCGTCACGCCCGGGCAGCACGGCGCCGGACGTGTCGGTGACCTTGCCGAAGACCTCGCCGGTCTGCGACTGGGCCCAGACCGACGACGCGCCGAGCACGAGCGCCAGCGCCGTCAGCAGGGCGGACAACACGCAATCTCATCTTTGTACTTCCTCCAGGAATCACGGAACGACGGTAGTGAACGCGCGCGGGACGAATAGCAGGATGGGTGCCACCGAACGACACGGTGTCCGGGACCAAGTGACCGTCATCGGGACGTTACGGCGTAAGCTGATTGCAGGAATGAGACTTAGTCGCTTGGCATTACTGCTGTGTATCCAGGAGCGGATACGTTTGGATCCGGCGGGTCGCATTCAACCGGCTTGGATTGGAGATCCAACCGCCTGTGGCTGTTACCGTTCAGTTGAAACCGGCGACGCGGCGGCGGAGCGTCTTGACGTGCTCCCAGATCTGGGCGGATTCGGACGCCGGCTGGTCGTCCCCGTCTCGCCGTTCGATCGGCCGTCGATCTCCTGCTCGGGATCGGCGGCCCGCCGCGCGGCATGAGCCGCAGGTACGCTTCGAGATCCTTCAGCGCCGCCGCGAAATCTCTCCATGTGATACGCGAGCAGGCCGCGATCGCGCAGCTCGGCGAGCGCCGACGGATCGACCGCGAGCAGCAGATCCGCAGATCGCGCGCGCCTGCGGGAACGATCGCATGCGCACGTAGAGCCGCTTCAGGTTCACGAGCATCCGCACGACGATGTGCTGGCGCGTCGCGGTGCGCGAGCAGCCCGTGATCGAACGCCGCTTCCTCGCCGAGATGCTGGCGCAGCAGGTGGCGGCAGTCGACTTCCGACAGCAGCGCGCCGGCGTGGAACGGATCGACGATCAGGTCTTCCATGTCGCCCGGCCCGCCGGCGCGCGCACCAGGAAGTGGCCGGGAAGTTCACGCCTTCGAGACGCAGCCCGGCGCGGCGGCCGATCTCGAGGTAGACGACGGCGAGGCTGATCGGAATGCCGAGCCGCCGGTCGAGCACCTCGTTCAGGAAGCTGTTGCGCGGATCGTCGTAGTGCTCGCGGTTGCCGCTGAAGCCGAGCTCCTCGTAGAGATACGCGTTGAGCGTGGCGATCAGGACGGCCGCCGGCGCGCCGTCGTGCCGCTGCAGCCGCCCGGCGGCCGCTTCGCCCATGCGCTCGAGGCGCTGCAGGTACGGCGCGCGCGTCGAGCGCCGGGTACTCGACGCCGGCGATCGCCAGCGCCGCGCGGCGCCAGGGCTTCGCCCGGCTCATTCAGCGCGCGCAGCAGGTCGTCGGCGATCTGCGGGCAGGCGCGCCAGCAGAGGCAGCGGCACGGATCGATTGTAGCGCGGACGCATCCGCGACGCTGTATCGACCCGTGCGCTGGCTGCAGCGCAGCCCGCTTCCGGCTTCCAGCTCCGGCGGCTCCGCGGCTTCCGGCTTCCGGCGTCCCGCTTCAGCGCGGCCAGCTCTTCACCGAAGTCGACGGTCAGCTCGTCCAGCGAATCGACGATCGCGTCGCGTCGGCGAGCGACGCGCGCGGATAGGTGTGGGTGATGGCGATGGTGCGCATGCCGGCCGCGCGGGCCGACTGCAGGCCCCAGTGCGAGTCCTCGATCGCGACGCACGCGCGCGGCGGGCACGCCGTGCAGCTCGGCGGCGCGCAGGTACGGATCCGGCGCCGGCTTGGTCTGCTCGGTGTCGCCCGCCGCGACGATGAACGCGGAACGCGCTCGAGCAGCCCGGCGCCGCGCAGCATCAGCTCGATCTCGGCGCGCAGCGCGCCCGACGCGATGCCGATCGGCCACGCCGCCGCGAGGCGCCGCACGCACGCCGCCGCGCCGGGATAGAGGACGTCGCGCGCTCGACACGAGCGTCTCGAACCGCGCGCGCCTTCTCGCTCGATCAGCATCTCGATCTCTTCGTCGCCGAGCATGAGCCCGTAGTCCTTCGCGATCTGCTGGAACGCCCCTCGTCGTCGATACCCCAGGTAGCGTCGCGCAGTAGGTGTGCCTGATCGAGATGGATGCCCTGCGGCTCGAGCAGCTGCCTGGATACGCTGCGAGGTGCAGCGGCTCGGAGTCGGCGAGCGACGCCGTCGAAGTCGAAGACGACCGCCTGAATCGCCATCCTGCAAGCTCACGGGCCCACGGCATCACGAGCCACGAAGACACTAAGGCACAAGAAAACTTTTGATCTGAGACTTCGTGCCTTTGTCTTCGTGCTGAAGCCGTCGGCCGTGTAGTCTCATCGCTGGCGCCGTCAGCCGCTCGCCCACCCGGATCGGCACCTTCAGCCGGCTCTCGGGCGGCGGGATACGGGCAGTCGTAGGCCGAGTTGAACAGGCAGAACGGGTGGATACGCGCGGTTGAAGTCCAGATCGTAGATGCCCGTCGCCGTCCGCTCGAGATCGAGGTAGCGTCCGCCCTGGTAGGTTTCGATGCCGTTCGTGAGGTCGCCGAACGGCACGAACAGGCGGCGCATGTCCTTCTCGTCCGCCTCGACGAACGCGCCCGAGCGACAGCGGCTGGCCGTTCAGCGTGAAGCGCGAGCGTGCCGACGCGGCGCATCTGGCGGCGTTGTCCCGTGGAGGTCGGCATCTCGATCGACGGACTGCCCGCGCGCCGGCTGGAGCGCGGCCGGGATCGCGATAGGCGGGATCCACGGGAAAGTAGCTCAGCGGCGCGGAATGACGCGCGCTGGTCTGTCGGCGACCGGCGACTCGGAGCGACTCGCGCATGAACGCGATCCTTCTCGGCGTGCCACGCCGCGATCTGCTCCGGGATACGGCACTGGCGCGCGGCGTAGCAGCCGGCGCGCGACGCAGCATGACGAGCGACGAGATAGGCGCGACGAATCGTCATGCCTCAGCGCGGCGTATCGGACTTGATCGCGGGAGCGACGCCGCCGTCCAGCCTCCGCCGAGCGCCTTGATCAGGAGGACGCTGGCGGCGAGACGGCGCGACAGGATCGAGACGGCCGGCGCGCTGATTCGTAGAGCGCGGCGCTCTGCGCGGCAATGACTTCGAGGTAGCTCGTGACGCCGCCGCGATAGCGGTTCGTGGCGAGCGTCACCGATCGCTCGGCCGCGGCGACCGCGCGCCGCCTGGATGTCCGGCTTCCTCGCGCAGCACGCGCAGCGTGGCGAGGCTGTCCTCCACCTCCTGCAGCGATCGCAGGATCGTCTCCTGGTAGAACGGCGACCGGTCTCGTCGTACCCGCGCGCGCCTGCTCCGACACGGCGCGCCGGCGTCCGCCGTCGAAGAGCGTGATCGCCGCACGGCGGGTCCGGCCGACCAGAACGTGCTCAGGCCGCTCAGCCAGCTCAGCAAGCGACCGGCTCTGGAAGCCGGCCGTCGCGGTCAGCAACAGCCGCGGAAAGAAGGCCGCGCTGCGCGATGCCGACCTCGGCGCCGGCCGCGGCGATGCGCCGTTCGGCGCGCGGCGATGTCGGGACGCCGCTCGAGCAGATCCGACGGCAGCCCCATCGGAATCTCGGGCGGCGGATCGCGAGCGGCGACGACGGCAATCTGCAGCGCCGACGGCGGCCTGCCCGTCGAGCGACGGCGATCGCATGCTCGAGCGCCGCGCGCCGGCGCCGAGGTCGATCGCCTGCGCGCGCGTCGACTCGAGCTGCGTCTCGGCCAGCGCGACGTCCGCCTGCGACGCGATCCCGCCGGCGAACCGGTTCCGCGTCAGCTCGAGCGCGCGCTGGAAGGCGGCGACAGAGTTGTCGAGGATCGCGCGCTCGGCGTCGATGCCGCGCAGCTCGAAGTAATCGAGCGCCAGCTCGGCGTGCAGCGACAGGCGCACCGCCTCGAGATCCGCGGCGCTCGCCTGGGCGCCGTCGCGCGCGGCGGACGCGACGCCGAGCCGCACGCGGCCCCACACGTCCGCCTCGTACGACACGTCGATCGGCAGCACGAAATCCGATCGACGCGCTCGTGCGCCGTCGCGCCGGTGCGGTTGCCCGACTCCGTGCCCGTCGTCGATCTGCGGCGTCGTGGTGACCTGCGGATATCGCGCCGCTCTGGTTGATGCCGATCGCCGCGCGCGCCTGGAGGAACCGCGCCTGCGCGCCGCGCAGCGTGTCGTTGGACACGTCGATCGTCGCCTCCAGCGCGTCGAGCTGCGGATCGCCGAAGATCTCCCACCAGGCGCCGCGCCGCAGCTGGTCGGCCGGCTGCCCGGCCTTCCAGTCGGCCGATTCTCCTTGAACGCCGGCGGCACCTGCGGCGCCGGCGTGCGGCAGCTGGCGTCGCCGCTCAGCGTCGCGCATGCCGAGCCGCGATCAGCGCCGAGCGAGCACAGCCGGCGCGCAAGTGCGGATGCCGTCCTCACGGTCTGCGGCCTTCTCTCGGCGGGTCCGGCTCGGCACGCACGGCCACCGCTCTGCCCGTCGGTCAGCGAATCGGGCGGATTGACGACGACGAGCTCGGTGCCGGTGAGACCCGACACGACCTCGACCGTGTTGCCGAAGTCGCGGCCCAAGCGTGATCGGGACGAGCGCGACCGACGCCGTTCTTCACGATCGCCACGCGCAGGCCGTCCGTCGCGGAAGATCAGCGTGTTCACCGGCAGGCGGAACGTGGCGGCGTCGGTCGGCAGCTTGAAGTGCACCTCGGCGATACGACCCGGGCATCAGCTCGCCCGACTTGTTGTCGAGGTCGATCTCGACGAGCAGCGTGCGCGACGCGGGATCGATGGATCCGCGCGGTCCGCGCGATGCGGCCTGGAAACTGCCGGCCCGGCCGCTCCTGGAGCTCGACGCTCGCCGCCATCCCCGGCTCGGCGGCCCGCGCGTACATCTCCGGCACGTTGACGCGACACGCGCAGGCGATCGACCGCCGCGACGTGGAACAGCTCGCGCGCGCCGCTGCCCGATCCGATCAGCGCGCCGATGTCGGTGTTGCGCGCCGTGATGACGCCGTCGAACGGCGCGTGGATGGTCTTGAACTTCTCGCAGCGCCTCGAGCCGCTTGACGTTGGCGTCGCGCCGAGAGCACCGCCGCCTTCCTGGCCTCGTAGGCTGCCGTTGGCGTTGTCGAGGTCCTGCCGCGACACCGAATCGGTCTTGATCAGATCCTGGTAGCGCTCCGCGGTCGTGCGCGCCAGCGTTTCGTTCGCCTTCGCCGTCGCCAGGTCGGCGCGGGCCTGGAGCAGCTGCTGATCGATTTCCGGCGTGTCGATCTCGGCGAGCACCTGGCCGGCCTTGACGCGCGATCCGATGTCGGCGAGCCGCCGGCTGCAGGTATCCCGTCGTGCGCGCGTAAGATCGCGGCGTCGGTGAACGGCTGCATGTTGCCGGGGAGCGTGATCTCTTCGGGCGCGCTGCCTCGCGTCAGGCGCGATCACCGCCACGGAGACGGCCGCCGTCTCGCGCGTCTCGCGCGTCAGCTCCGTCAGGGCATTGGCGCGCGCTGCGGATCCCCCACGCGGCCGCGACCGCCGCGGCTGCCAGCACGACCGCCACGAGGATCAGCGCGCCGCGGGATCCGCGTGCCGGAGCATGGGCGTCAGCGCGTCATGCGGGCATCTCCGAGCGATGGGTGCGGCGGTGGAGGATCGCGAACACGGCCGGCACGAAGAACAGCGTGGCGACGGTGGCGAGCGTGAGGCCGCCGATGACGCGCGCGGCCGAGCGGCGCGTTCTGCTCGCCGCCCTCGCCCATCCCGAGCGCCATCGGCATCATGCCGATGATCATCGCCAGCGCGGTCATCAGCACCGGGCGGAACCGCGTGAACCCGGCGTCGAGCGCCGCGTGCGAGCGCCGTGCGTCCGCGGCGCCAGCTCGTCCTTCGCGAAGCTCACCACCAGGATGCTGTTGGCCGTCGCGACGCCCATGCACATGATCGCGCCGGTCAGCGCCGGCACGCTGATCGTCGTGTGCGTGACGAACAGCATCCAGACGATGCCCGCCAGCGCCGCCGGCAGCGCCGAGATGATGATGAACGGATCCAGCCACGACTGGAAGTTCACGACGATCAGCAGGTAGACGAGCACGATCGCGAGCGCCAGGCCGGCCAGCAGGCCCGAGGAACGACGTGCGCATGGTGTCGATCTGGCCGCGCACGACCAGCTGCGAGCCGCGCGGCAGATCCTTGCGCGCCGCCTCGACGATCGGCGCGATGTCGCTGCGCCACGCCGCCGAGGTCGCGTCCCTGCACCGATCCGAAGATGTCGATCACCGGCTGCACGTCGTAGTGCGACACGACCGCCATGCCGGCGCCGCGCGTGACCTCCGCCAGCCCCTCCAGCTGCGGCGCCGGCGTGCTGCCGCCGCTGCCGGTGATCGGAATGCTCCGCAGGTCCTGCAGCGAGTCCATCCGGTACTGCGGCGTCATGCGTCGCCACGGCGTAGCTCACGCCGGTCGCGGGTTGAGCCAGAACGTCGGCGACGTCTGGCCGCTGCCGCTCAGCGAGATGAGCAGGTTGTTCGGCCACGTCGCGCTGCGTGTAGTCCGGACTGCGCGGCGCGCGTGCGATCCACGTCCACCTGCAGCGACGGCTGGTTCGCGACCTGGTGGACGCGCAGATCGACGATGCCCGGGCACCTGATCGAGCTTCGCCGCGAGCTCCGCGGCGAAGCTGCCGGTTCGCCGTCGAAGTTGCGGCCCGACGATCTGCACGTCGATCGGCGCCGGCAGGCCGAAGCTGAGGATCTGGCTGACGATGTCGGGCGCGATGAAGGAGAACTGGACGCCGGGGAACCGCGACTCCAGGCAGCGCGCCGCAGGTCGTGGATGTAGCTCGGCGGTCGGCCGGATGATCCTCGGCCGAGCGCGACGAGGATGTCGGCGTCCCTGGCGCCGATCGGGCGCCGAGTTCGTGTATGACAGGTTGAGGCCGCTGTAGGGCAGGCCGATGTTGTCGAGCATCGCTGCCGATCTGCCGCGCCGGGATGACCTCGCGGATCGCGTCCTCGACCGCGGTCGGCACAGCATCGCCGTCTCCTCGATCCGCGTCCCGGTCGGCGCGCGCAGGTGCAGCTTGAACTGCGCCGCTGTCGACCGCCGGGGAAGAAGTCCTGCGCCGACCCACGGGGCAGCAGCAGCGAACGACAGCCGCAGACGCGCGAGGAACACCGGCCGTGAACAGCGCCGCCGTCGACAGGCACGCTCGAGCGTCGCGCGATAGCCGCCGCGCAGCCGGACGAACCCGCCGTCGATCGCGCGCTGGATCCGCGGACGAACGGACTGCGCGACGCGCGCCGTGCCGTGCGGCGCGTGCGCCTTCAGCAGGTATGTTCGCCATCGTCGGCACCAGCGTCCGCGACAGCACGTACGAGGCCGAGCATCGCGAAGACGCACCGCCTCGGCCATCGGCACGAACAGGTAGCGCGCGACGCCGGTGAGGAAGAACATCGGCACGAAGACGATGCAGATGCAGATCGTCGAGACGAACGCCGGGATGGCGATCTGCTCGCGCGCCGTCGAGGATCGCCGGCTCGAGCGCCTTGCCTTGCTCGAGGTGCCAGTTGATGTTCTCGATCGCGACGGTGGCGTCGTCCACGAGGATGCCGACGGCGAGCGCGAGGCCGCCGAGCGTCATGATGTTGATCGTCTCGCCGAGCGCGCTGAGCACGATGATCGAGCGTCAGGATCGAGAGCGGGATCGAGACCGCGATGATCACGCGTGCTGCGCCAGCTGCCGAGGAACAGCGAGGATCATCAGCGCGGTCAGCACCGGCGGCGATGACCGCCTCGCGGACGCACGCCGCTGATCGACGGCGCGGACGAACAGCGACTGATCCGCCGAGCAGCTTGATCTCGCAGCTCCGGCGGCAGGCCGGCGCTGGATCCGCGGCAGCGCCGCCTTGATCGCGGTCGATGATGTCGAGCGTCGAGGCGTTGCCCGGTCTTCATGCATCGTCAGCAGCGCCGCGCGCTGGCCGTCGACGCGGACGATGTTGGTCTGCGGCGGATAGCCGTCGCGCACGTGCGCGACGTCGCGGATGTAGATCGGCGCGCCGCTCGACGGTCTTGATCGGCAGGTCGTTCAGCTCCTCGACGCGATCGTCGGGCTGCCGTTGATGCTCGACGTCGTACTCGACGCCGCCGATCTTCGACGTGCCGGCCGGGCAGGATCAGGTTCTGCGCGGCTGATCGCGTTGACCACGTCGGTCGGCGACGAGCCCCTTGGCCTGGAGCGCCGTCGGGTTCGAGGTCCACCATGATCTGCGCGCTGCTTGCCGCCGTAGGGCATGCGGGATCGACGCGCCCTGGACCGTGGCGAGCTGCGTGCGCAGGAAGTTCACGCCGAGGTCGTAGAGCTGCTGCTCGGACAGACCCTCGCCCGAGAGCGCCGAGCTGCAGGATCGGCACGCGTCGACGCGTTGTACGTGATGATGAACGGCGGCGTTGGTGCCCGGCGGGAGCTGCCGGAGCACCGTCTGCGAGATCGCGGTCGATCTGCGCGACGGCCGCCTCGATCTTGGCGCCCGGCTGGAAGAAGACCTTGACGACCGCCGATGCCGCGCAGCGTGCTGCGACTCGATGTGCTCGATGTCGTTGACCAGTGGTCGTGAGGCGCGCGCTCGAAGTTGGAGACGATCCGGTACGACATCTCCTCGGCCGACATGCCGCCGTAGCTCCAGACGCACGCGACGACGGGGATGTTGATGTTGGGAAAGATGTCCGTCGGCGTGCGCGCGATCGCGAGCGGTCCCACGAACAGGATCAGCACGGCCAGCACGACGAACGTGTACGGCCGATTCGAGCGCGATGCGGACGATCCACATGTGGCGGAACCGACATTATACTGGTCGCCTGCATATGAAATGACAGCGGCGGGCGGCGCGATCGCGCTGTTGCTGAGTCTGGCGCGGTGCGCGCGCGACCGCGGCGTCCAGGCCGCCGGCGACGACGAAGGCCCGGGCCGTCAGGACCGAGCCCTCGCAGGTCCGCGACGTCCGTGCGGCACGTCGACGTGGTCGGCACGCTGGCGGCGAAGGAAGAAGTCGTGCGTCAGCGCCGAAGTGGCCGGCCGCGTGTCGCGGCTGGTGCACGATCTCGGCGATCGCGTCGCACGCCGGCACGCCGCTCATCGAGCTCGATTCCGAGAAGCTGCAGTACCGCGCCGACGGCCAGCGCGCGACGCTCGACCAGGCGCGCGCGCGCTACGGCGCCTCGGGCGACGGCGAGCTGCCGCCGCTCGACCAGCGTCGCCGGCCGTGCGTGAGCACGACGCGCGCAGCTCGCCGACGCGCAGCAGCAGCTCGATCGCGCGAAGAACCTCTCGTCCGCGGAACCTGCTGTCGCGATCTGGATCTCGAGACGGCGCAGACGCGGCTTCGACACCGCGAAGGCGGCGCACGATCAGGCGCTGGCGTCGGCGCGGCAGCTGCGCGCCGACATCGAGTCGCAGTCCTCGCGCGCTGCAGCTCGGCGCAGCGCGAGCTGCGCGACGCGGTCATCCGCGCGCCGTTCGACGGCTACGTCGCCGAGCGGCTGGTCTCGCAGGGGCAGTACGTCCAGCCGCAAGCCGCCGGTCATGCGGATCGTCCGGCTCGCAGCCGCTGAAGCTCACCGCGGAAGTGCCGGAGAAGTTCGCGCCGTGGATCGAGACCGGGCGCGCGATGGCCGGTGAAAGTGGACGCCTTCCCGCAGCAGGTGTTCAGCCGGCACGGTCGTCCGGATCGCGCCCGGCGTCAACCTGAAGTCGCGCGCCTTCGCGATCGAGGGCGACGTGCCGAACCCTGACGGCAAGCTGAAGCCGGGCACCTTCGCGCGCGTCCAGATCACGACCGATCGCGTCGAGCGCGCCGTCACGATTCCGGTCGCCGCCGTGCAGAGCCGCTACGGCACCAACCGCGTGTTCGTCGTGCAGGACGGCCAGCTCGCCGGCCGCGAGGTGGTCCTCGGCGATCGCCTCGGCGACCGCGTCGGAAGTCGAGCCGAGGGCCTCGAGGCCGGCACGCAGATCGTCGCCTCCGACGTCGAGCAGCTCGCCGACGGCATGAAGGTCAGCAAAGTGCCGCGCGGAACAGCGAGCCTGCAAATGTCCTCAGCCGACTTCTGCGTCAGACGCCCCGTCTTCACGACGATGCTCGTGATGCTGTTCGTGGTCGACGGGCGTGTTCTCGTTCCGCGATCCTCAGCGTCGACCTGCTGCCGAAGGCGGATCCGGCGACCGTCGTCGGTCAACCTCAACCTGCCCGGCGCGCAGCCCCGAGGAGCTGAACAGCGCCGTCGTCGAGCCGACCGAGCAGGCGCTCAGCAGCATCGCCGGCATCGACGAGATGCACGGCGGTCGATCCGCGAGGGCAACGGCGCGGATCACGCTCAAGTTCGTCCTCGAGCGCGACATCAACGACGCGGCGCAGGACGTGCGCGAGAAGGTGGCGCAGGCGATCGAGGAGCTGCCGCCCGAGGTCGCAGCCGCCGATCATCACGAAGGTCGACCCCGACGCGGATCCCGTCGTCAGCTTCGCGCTGTCGGGGTCGCTGCCGCTGCGCGCGCTGACCGAGATCGCCGACAAGCAGATCCGGCGCGCGATCGAGACCGGTGGACGGCGTCGGCGAGGTCACCATCTGCGGGCGGCCAGCGCGCGCGAGATCCACGTCGTCCTCGACATCGAGAAGCTGAACGCGCACGGCCTCACCGTCGACCAGCGTGCGCGACGCGATCGTCGTCCGAGAACGTCGAGGTGCCGGGCGGCTACATCCAGCAGGGCGACGCCGAGCTCGGCGCTGCGCACGCTCGGGCCGGCTCGAGTCGACCGACGCAGTTCGCGAACATCGTCGTCGCGACCACCGCGAGCGGACGCCGATCCGGCTGTCGCGACGTCGGCCGCGTCGAGGACACGACGCGCCGAGGCGCGCACGTCGGCGTTCTTCGACGGCGCAGCGCACGCTCGTGATGGACGTGCGGCGGCAGTCGGGCGCAGAACACCGTGCAGGTGGTCGAGGCGGTCAAGCGCCAAGCTCGACGGCGCTGCGGCGCGCGCTGCCGCCGGAAGTGAAGATCACCGTCACGCGCGACGACTCGCGGTTCATCCACGCCTCGATCGCGTCGCTCGAGGAGCACCTGCTGCTCGGCAGCCTGCTCGCGAGCCTCGTGATCATGGCGTTCATCCGGAACCTCCGGCGTCTCGTCGTCGTCGCTGGCGATCCCGGCGTCGATCATCGCCACGCTTCGCGCTGATCGCGCGGCGCTGGACTTCACGCTCAACAGCATGACGCTGCTCGGCGCTCACGCTCGCGGTCGGCATCGTGATCGACGACGCGATCGTCGTGCTCGAGAACATCTTCCGGCTACATCGAAGAGAAGGGACGCCGCCGTTCCAGGCGGCGATCGACGGCACGCAAGGAGGTCGACGCTCGCCGGTGCATCGCGACGACGCTGTCGCTGATCGTCGATCTTCCTGCCGGTCGCGTTCATGACCGGCTACGCGCAGCGCTTCATCTACCCGTTCGGCTTCACGATGGCGTTCGCGATCATGGTGTCGATGCTCGTCAGCTTCACGCTGACGCCGATGCTGAGCGCGCGGATCGCTGCAGCGACCGACGGCCGCAGGTCCACCGCCACGGCGAGGCTTCCTCGGCAAGGTGGATCGCGGCGTATACGCCGCTCGCTGGAGTGGTCGCTCGCATCACCGCGGCGTGATCGTCGGCCGTCAGCCGTCGCTGCGTTCTCGCTCGACGTTCGTGCTGAGCCGCATGGTCGGCCGCTCGTTCCTGCCGAACGAGGACATGGGCGAGTTCCAGCTGGTCACGTCGACACGCCCGAGGGGACGTCGCTCGCAGGGCATGGAGAAGGCGGTGCTCGAGCTGACGCCGCAGCTGCTCGGCCGTGCCGGGCATCGCGCACGTGATGCCGACCATCTTCGAGCGCGTCAACCACTCGCACATCTTCATCCAGCTGAAGCCGCTGCGGCGAGCGGACGGTCATCGCAGGAAGAGGTGGCGGCGGACGTCCGGACGATCATGCTGCGCGCATCCCGGCTATCAGCCGACGATCGTCATGCGCGACGCCGATCGGCGGCGGCGAGTCGGCGTCGTACCCGATCCAGGCTGACCTGCACGGGCCCGGACCTGCGCCAGCTCTGCGGCTACGCGCTGCGGCATCATCGGCGACGTCCAGGCGATGCCGCGTTCATCGAGCGACTCGAAGGCCGCTCGTGAACCTGGCCAATCCCGGAGCTGCGCGTCGCCGTCGATCGCGCAGCGCGCCGCCGACCTCGGCGTCCGGATCGGCGACCTGGCGCGCGCGCTGCGCCTGATGGTGAGCGGGCGAGGACGAGATCTCGAGCTACCGCGAGAACGGCGGAGCGCTATCCCGGTGACGATCCGCGTGCTGCGAGGACCAGCGGTCCGACATGCGCAGCATCGGCGGGCTGATGGTGCCGTCGCGCCGCGGCGAGCCGGTGCGCGGTCGACAACGTCGCCACGCTCGAGCGCGGCTTCGGCCCGACGCATCATCCAGCGGCTCAACCGTCAGTTCTCGATGGCGATCTTCGCGCGACATCAAGCCCGGGCAGCGCGCTCGATCAGGCGCTCGACGACGATCGGCGGCTAGGGCGCGCAGCTCTGAACCTGCCGCCCGGCTACGCGTTCAGGTTCAGCGGGCAGTCGAAGCTGCTCGACGAGACGACGAACAACATGGTGCTGGCGCATCGCGCTCGCCAGCATCTTCGTCTACATCGTGCTCGCGGCGCAGTTCGAGAGCTTCGTGCAGCCGCTGGTCATCATGACGGTGCTGCCGCTGTCGGTGCCGTTCGCGCTGTTCACGCTCTGGGTGACCGGCCGGACGCTGAACCTGTGGTGCGCGCTCGGCATCCTGCTGCTGCTCGGCATCGTGAAGAAGAACTCGATCCTGCAGGTGGACTACACGAACGTGCTGCGGCGGCAGGGCATGCCGCTGCGCGAGGCGCTCGTCGCAGGCGTCCGAGACGCGGCTGCGGCCGATCCTGATGACCACGGCGGCGATCGTCGCCGGCCTGATTCCGACCGCGCTCGGCGTCGGCGTCGGCGGCGGCGCAGCGCGCCGACATCGCCGTCACGATCATCGGCGGCCAGTCGCTGTGCCTGTTCCTGACGCTCCTGCTCGTGCCGGTCAGCTATTCGCTGGCGGGAAGAAGCCGCGGACCGCGCCAAGAACTTCCGCCGCGAGCGGCGCGCCGGTCCGGTCGAAACCTCCGCGTAGCGGAGATCTTCCGCCTAAAGGCGGAAACTACAGAGCTGCGATCGATCTTCCGCCCTAAAGGCGGATCAGCCAGCGGATCGATCAAAGCTGTAGCTCGCTCCTCGTAGCTTCCGCCTTTAGGCGAAGATTCAGCTCAGAACAGATAGGTCCTGCGTTCCACCGTGGCGTCCGCCAGCTGGCGCCGCAGGGCGACGGTGTTGATCGGCGTGACCTTCAGCAGGCGGCCGCAGCGCCGCGAGGAGCGTGCGCAGCGTGTCGCCCTTCGGCCATCGCGGCGAGCGCCGTCTTCGCCGCCGCGTCGACGCGTGCTGGCGGCGTCGTTGATGTAGACGCCGAGCCGCGGCTTCATGGCGCTGGCATCGCGCGCCTGGGACGCCCGCAGCAGCGCGCTCTCGGACGCGTAGACGTCGATGATGATGTCCGGCGGCCGCCAGCAGGACCTCCTGCTCGTCGGCGAGCTTCTGCCCCGTAGGTCTGCATCGCGGTGCCGAGCACCATCAGCGCGACCTTCTTCATCGCCGCGACCGCGCGGCGTCTCGGCGTCGAGCGGCGCGTCTCCGCCGGCCTCCATGGCCGGCGGCGCCAGCGATCTCGTCCATCAGGCGCTTCGCGGCGCGGAATCAGCGGCAGTCCGCCCTTCACGGCGCGTCGCGCGAGCATGCCCGGGATCAGCAGGCGGTTGATCTCGTTCGTGCCCTCGAAGATGCGGTTCGACGCGCGCGTCGCGATAGTGGCGCTCGGCCGGGTAGTCGCGCACGAAGCCGTTGCCGCCGTGGATCTGCACGTTCTCGTCGAGGACGAAGTCGAGCACCTCGCTGCTCGGCGACCTTGAGCGATCGACGCCTCGATCGCGAACTCCTCGAGCGCGGCCAGCGATCGTGCGCCGGTCGTGGCCGTCCTGCGAGCGCGCGCGTCGATCAGCCCGGCCGTGCGGTAGAGCATGCGTCTCGACGGCGTACTGTCGCGCCGTCATCTCGCCGAGCTTGTGCTGGATCGCGCCGAAGCGACGCGATCGGCTTGCCGAACTGCTTGCGCTGCGCCGCGTACCGCGCCGCCTCGCCGATCGCGGCACGCGCGCCGCCGCTGCACATCGCCGCCGAGCTTGAAGCGGCCGTAGTTCAGCGACGTTGAACGCGATCTTGTGGCCCTTGCCGATCTCGCCGAGCAGGTTCGCCGGCCGGGACCTTCGCGTCCTGCAGGATCAGCGGCGTCGTCGACGAGCCGTGCAGGCCCATCTTGTGCTCTTCCTTGCCGCTGCGTGACGCCGGGAAACGCGCGCTCGACGATGAACGCGGTGAACTGCTCGCCGTCGACCTTGGCGAAGACGATGAAGACGTCGGCGAAGCCGCCGTTGGTGATCCACATCTTCTCGCCGTTGAGCAGCGAAGCTGCCGTCGGCCTGCCGCGTCGCCCGCGTCTGCGCGCCGAGCGCGTCGGATCCGGATCCTGACTCGCTGAGCGCGTAGGCGCCGATCGAGTCTCGCCGTCAACGAGGCGCGGCAGGTATTTCTGCTTCTGCTCCTCGGTGCCGAAGCAGAGGATCGGCAGTGATCGCGAGGCCGGTCTGCGCGCCGAACGTCGTGCGCGAACGACGCCGCGCCGGCCGACCGCTTCGCCGACGACGACCGACGACGACCTTGTCGAGGTCGACGCCGCCGTAGGCTTCCGGCACGTCCGTCGCCGAGCAGGCCCAGCTCGCCGCAGCGCGTTGGACGAGCGTCGCGCGCCAGCGCCCAGTCCTTCTGCTCGAGCCGATCGAGCGCCGGCAGGACTTCCTTGTCGATGAACTCCTCGGCGGTCTGGCCGATCAGCCGCGTGCTCGTCGCTCAGCCGCTCGCGGCGTGAAGACGGCGTCAGCCGCGGTCAGTCGTCTCGATCAGCCAGGCGATCCGCCGCGCAGCTGCAGTGTTTCTCGCTGGTCGGCATGTCTCAGTTCTCTTCAAAGATTCCGGCAGCTCCCATGCCGCCGCCGACGCACATCGTCACCAGGCCGTAGCGCGCCTGCCGCGCGCTGCATCTCGTAGCAGCAGCGTCGCCGTCAGCTTCGCGCCGGTGCAGCCGAGCGGATGGCCCGAGCGCGATCGCGCCGCCGTTCACGTTCAGCGCGATCGGGATCGATCGGCAGCTCGTCGCAGGCACGCGAGCACCTGCGCGGCGAACGCCTCGTTCAGCTCGACCAGATCGATCTGATCCAGCGTCAGCCCGGCGCTGCTTCAGCACCTTCCGGACCGGCCGGCACCGGGCCGATGCCGAAGCGCTCCGGCTCGACGCCGGCGGTGGCGAAGCCGACGAACCGGCCGAGCGGCGTCAGGCCGAGCGCCCGCGCCGTCCGCCGCTCATGACGACGACCGCGGCGGCGCCGTCGCTCGTCTGCGACGAATTGCCGGCCGTCACCGAGCCGCGTCGCGTGGAACGCCGGCCTCAGCTTGCGCCAGCGCCTCCGCCGACGTGTCGCGCGGCGCGGCCCCTCGTCCGTGCGACGAGATCTGACCGTCGCCGCGCGACAGGTCCGGCCGTTCGCGGCGTCACCGACCGCCGGCGGTGACGCGGCACGCAGCTCGTCGCGCGAACCGGCCGCGCGTCGATCGCCGCGATCGCGCGCTGGTGGCTGCGCAGCGCGAACGCGTCCTGCTCCTCGCGCGAGATGCCGTAGTCGCGCGCGTGGTTCTCGGCGACGAGCCCGGTGCGTCAGGTAGACGTCGGGATAGCTGTCGACCGAGCGCCGGATTCGGCGACGATCTTGTTGCCGCCCATCGGCACCAGGCTCATCGACTCGGTGCCGCCGGCGACGATCGTCGCGCGGCCGCCGACATGATGCGCTCGGCCGCGTAGGCGATCGCCTGCAGGCCCGACGAGCAGAAGCGGTTGACGGTGACCGCGGACGCGGTCGACCGGGACGCCGGCGCGCAGGCTCGCGATGCGCGCGACGTTCAGTCCCTGCTCGGCCTCCGGCATCGCGCAGCCGAGGATCACGTCGTCGATCTCCGACGCGTCGAGCCCGGGCGCGCGGCGCAGCGCTTCCGTGATGGCGATCGGCCGCCAGCTCGTCGGGGCGCGTATGCCGCAGCGCTCCGTTCGGCGCCTTGCCGACCGGCGTCCGCACGGCCGAGACGATGACGCGTCATGCCATGGAAATCCTGCCAGCAGATCCTCGAGCGCCTCGCCGACCTCGGTCGTTTGCCCGTCGAACAGATGATCCGCGGTGTCGATGATCGACCAGCTCCTTCGGGCTCCGGCAGCTCGCCGTAGAACTTCCGCATGTCCTTGAGCGGGCAGATGTCGTCCGACTTCTCCTGGATGAAGAACTTGGGCTTCGTGGATCGTCTGCGTATTCGAGAAGTCGTAGCCTTCCTCGTCACCGGCGGCGCGATGCCGATGAGCGACCGTCACGCGCTCGTCGGCCGCGCCGGTCTCGAGCGCGATCCACGGCCCGAAGGAAAACCCGCCGCCCAGAGCGGCAGGTCCGGGATAGCGCGCGTGCATGTAGTCGAGCGCCGCCGTGGAAGTCCTCCTTCTCGCCTGCGCCGCCGGTGAAGCTGATCGCTTCGCTCGCGCCGACGCCGCGGAAGTTGAAGCGCAGCACGGCGCAGCCGGCGCGCACCAGCCCCTTGGTCGCCTGGATACACCGCCTTCGTGTGCATCGTCCGCCGTGCGTCGGCGGCGGATGCGCAAGAGACGACGCGCCGCCTTCGGCGTGCCCTCGGGCGCGTCGATCAGCGCCTCGAGCCGGCCGGCGGGCCTCTCAGATCAGGAGAACTGCTGCCGTCGACGAATTCACCCACAATTCGGCGCAAACCGATCGGGCCGCGTGACCAGCCCGATGTGTCCCGTCCGATCGATCATCGCGTATTCCGCGCCACGAACGAGACCTGACGAACTCGCGGGTCGAGCTCACCGGGCACACGCGATCGAGCTCAGGGTCGCCGGTGACGACGAGCGTCGCGTCCGCGCACGCTGCGCGCAGTCGGCCGCGGCCAGCGCCGGGGTTCAGCCTCATGCGCGCGGCCATCTGCCGCCGGCACGATCGGCTGGCGCCGCGATCCGCGCCAGGTGTTCGGCGCGAGAACCGCAGCCGCGACGGCCAGCCGTCGATCGGCGGCGGCGATCTCCGGCGCCACATCCGGCCCGGCGAGCGTCGCGAGAAACGCCGGCGTCGAGCGCCAGGGACTTGCCAGATACCGCGCCTGCCTCGGCGACGGCGTCCACGCCGGCGACGGCGTCGAGACGACGATCAGCGCGGACGGTCCGTTCGGGCTTCGCCGCCGCATGCTTGGCCGCGACCATCCCGCCGAACGACATGCCGCAGATCGCGGCGCTCTCGACTCCGCTGTCGATCGAGCACCCTCATCGACCTGGGCCACCAGAGTCGTCGTCGAACGTCTTCGCGGACCCCGAGCGAGTAGCTGATGACGCGGCACCGCGCCGACAGCGCGCTTCAGCGCGCGGCACTCATCCACTCCCAGCGTCCCTGGACGCCGGGAATCACCACGACCGTCGGTCCGGATCCCTCGTCGAACATCATTCAGCAGGTGCTCTCCGAGCTCGAGTGATCCGACGTGATCGCTCAGAGCTCTCCAGCCTCCTGTGGATCGTCAATTCCTCAGCGGCTTCCCGGTCTTCAACGTGTGTGCGATGCGTTCGAGCGTCTTCCGCTCGCCGCACAGGCTCAGGAACGCCTCGCGCTCGAGGTCCAGCAGCTGCTGTTCCGTCAGCGTGCCCGGATGCGTGAGGTTGCCGCCGGCGAGGATCCAGGCGAGCTTCCGGCCGATCGACGGCGTCGTGATCGCTGATGCGGCCGGCGCGCCACGCGAGGTGGACGCCGAGCTTCGAGCGCGGCGAGCACGCCGTCGCCGCCGACACGGATCGCGGTTCGCGGCTGCGCCGGCGTGTAGCCGTCGCGCGCGCTGCAGCGCGTGCGCCTTCGCGTCGGCGAGCAGCGCGCTCGCGGTTCATCGTGATCGCGTCGCCGTCGCGCAGGTAGCCGAGCCGCCGCGCGTCGGGGCCGCTGGTCGAGACCTTCGCGAAGCCGATCGTCTCGAACACGCGCTGCACGTGCGGCAGCAGGTCGGCGCCCGGCCGGCGCGCGTCCATCGGCGCGCGCGCCAGCATCTCCTTCGTGCCGCCGCCGGCCGGGATCAGCCCGACGCCGACCTCGACGAGGCCGATGTAGGTCTCCGCCGCCGCCTGCACGCGATCGCCGTGCAGCGCGATCTCGCACGCCGCCGCCGAGCGTCAGCCCGGCCGGCGCGACGACCACCGGCACGTCCGCGTAGCGCAGCGCCATCGTCGCGCCCTGGAACGCGCGGATCATCAGATCGATCTCGTCCCAGTTGCCTTCCTGCGCCTCGAGCAGCAGCAGCATCAGGTTCGCGCCGGCGGAGAAGTTCGGCGCGTCGTTGCCGACGACCGAGCGCGGCGAAGTTCTGCGACGCTTCCTTCACGCCGGCCTGCAGCATCTGCGATGCGTGTCGCCGCCGATCGCGTTCATCTTCGAGTGGAACTCGACGCTGCGAGGACGCCGTCGCCGATGTCGATCGAGGCTCGCGCCCGCGTTCTTGCGAGACCACGCCGCGGCTGAAGCTGGAAGCTGGGAGCCTGAGCAGCGTCGGAGAGCTGGCGAGGCGACAGCCGACGAGTCTCGAACGGACCGAGCTCCCAGCCGAAGCCCCAGCGCATCGCCTTGATCGATGTCGTCGCGCGCGTGCGCGATCGCCGCCGGCGATCTTGCTCGCGCGTAGTCGAGCGTCGGGCCCAGCGTCGCGCGCAGGAAGCGCCGACGTTGTCCTCGCCCCTCGTACAGCGCGCGGATCCGGTCGGCGACCGGCCTCGATCGGCGCGCGGCCGCCTCGAGCGACGGCAGCCGGCCGGCTGCTTCGGGCGGTACTCCAGCGTCTTCGGATCGAGTGTGAGGATCTCGCCGCTCGCGCCTTCTGGTAGAACCCGGCCCGGCCTTCGCGCCCGATCATCCCCGCGCGACCATCGTCTCGACGAACGCCGGCAGCTCGAGCGAGCAGCGTCCGCGCCACGTGCGCGAGGACGTCGATGCCGGCGATGTCCACCGTGCGGAACGTCGCGCTCTTCGGCCGGCCGATCGCGGGCCCGGTGATCGCATCGACTTCCTCGATCGATGAGCTCGCCGGACTCGATGCGCGCGGAAGACCTGCATCAGGCCGTAGACGCCGATGCGGTTGGCGATGAAGCCCGGCGCGTCCTTCGCCAGGACGACGCCCTTGCCGAGCCGGTGATCGGCGAACTCGCGTGACGCGCGCGACGACGGCCGGGTCGGTGCTCGGCGGTCGGGATGAGCTCGAGCAGGTGCAGGTAGCGCGGCGGGTTGAAGAAGTGCGTGCCCAGCCAGTGACGGCGGAAGCTCGTCCGATCGCGCCCTCGGCGATCGACGCGATCGGGATGCCGGACGTGTTCGAGCTGACGATCGCGTCGTCGCGCGCTCACCGCATCGACGCGTCGCGATCAGCGCCTGCTTGACGTCGAGGCGCTCGACGATCGCTTCGACGATCCAGTCCGCGTCCGCGAGCGCCGCGAGATCGTCGTCGAAACCGCCGGTGCGGATGAGCGCGGCGGCGTCGGGCGTGAAGAACGGATCGGGCTTGAGCTTCGCGCGCCCGCTCGAGCCCGTCGCGCGCGACGTCGGCGGTGACGTCGAGGAGCAGCGACGCGGCAGCGCCGGCGTTGGCGAAGTGCGGCGGCGATCTGCGCGCCCATGACGCCGGCGCCGAGCACGGCGGCTGATCGGATCCGATCATCGTGCCTTCTGCGGCGCCGCGCGTGGCGCTCGCGGCGCGCGGCTCCGTTGACGAAGAGATCGACGATCGGCGTCGGCCTCCGCGACGAGCGAGCATAGCTCCGCGCGGCTCAGGATCCAGTTGGTCGCCATCTCGTCGAGCGCGCCGAAGAACAGCTTCGCGGCGAGCGGTCGCGTTGATCTCGCGCCGGAACAGCGCCCGCGCGCCTGGCCGTCGGCGATGACGCCGCGGATGATGCCGAGGTATTCGCGCAGCAGCGTGGCGGAGAAGCGCTCCATGAACTTGGTCGACTGGCGGAGCTCGACCTGGAAGACGACGGCGAGGTCCGCGGTCGCGGCCGAGGCGCTCGAGGTGCAGCCGCGCGATGCGCGCGGAGCCGCTCGGCCGGATCGTCGAGCGGCGCGACGCTGCGCGCGGCCGTCGGCGATCGCCTCGCTGCATCGTCCGCTCGAAGATCGAGACGAGCAGGTCGTCCTTGCTGCTGGAAGTAGAGGTAGACGGTGCCGGCGCGCGACGCCGGCGGCGCGGGCGACGTCGGCGACCTGGGCGTTGAAGAAGCCGCGCCGGCGAAGACGTCGATCGCGGCGCGCAGGATCGCGTCGCGCTTGTCGACGCCGGGCCGGGTCGGCCGGTCGGGTCGGGGTGGCAGGGTCTGGCACTGAATGAATCGTCATTCAGTTCGCGCCGCGGTTGTCCAAGCCCAGCTGCGTCCAGCGCGTCAGGATGGTCTCCCGCTCGAACGAGCGCGACGCTCAGGAGGATCGAGCACGACCCAGGCGGCGATCATCCGCGGCGCACACGAGCAGGCACAGGACGAGCGTCGTCACGAAGAAGACGCCGGCCATCTGCCCGACCAGCATGCCGATCAGCGGCAGGATCACGAGGACCGCCACCTGCTGGGCGCTGCGCGGATCGTTGACGCGGGACGAGCACCGCGATCGTCGCCTGCAGCGCCGCCAGCGAGCGCGAACGGCCCCAGCACGCCGACCAGGAGCAGGCTGCGGAGCGACAGCAGCGGCCACAGCACGCGCGGGCGACGCCACCACGGCGATCGCAGCGGCGTACGCTGCACAACCCGATCGCCTCGATGGCCAGCGACGGCAGGAACGAGGCGAGCACCGCTTCGCGATCAGGATCTCCGCCGTCGACATCGGCGTCGTCAGCAGCGGCTCGAGCGTCCGCCCCTGCTTCTCGCCGACGCGACGGGTATAGCGCGGCGAGCGACACGGCGCCGACGATCGGCGCGATGAGATACAGGAGCAGGAACTGCTGGAACAGGAACGACCTGCCGTAGCGGCCTCGAGCGGCAGCGCCGCGAGATCCGGCGTCGCGCTGCGCGCGCGCAGCGATGACCTGCTGAGAAACTGTCTGGTCCGACGTCAGCGCCTTCCCGGTTGCCCACGGCACGACCACGATGACGATGAACGGAGCGCGGTGCAGACGACGATGAGCAGGACGACCGGGACGAGCGCGGCGGGAGCTGGCGCGGAACTCGCGCAGCTCCTTGCCCATGAGCGTCACTGATGCGGTCGAGGTTCATCGCGGAGCGTCCCCTTCGATCCCATCAGCTTCAGGTAGACGTCCTCGAGCGCCGGCTGCTCGTCGAACACTTCGCGGATCTCGGCGCCCGCGTCGACGAGCGTGCGGACGACGGCGGGCGTTCCCGCGTCCGGATCTTCCAGCACCATCGACAGGTTCAGGCCGTCGATCCGCACGTCGTGGCCCGCCCGCGCGCGCGCGGCCGCGCGCCAGCTCCGCGGCCGGCGGAAACGAGCAGGCCGAGCCGCACGCGCAGCCGGCGCCCGAACACTTCGCGCCGGAGCGCCGCCGGCTCGCCGACCGCGATGAGCGACGTGCTCATGAGCCCGACGCGATCCGCCGAGGCGCTCCACTTCGGCCAGGTTGTGGGTCGAGATCACGATCGCGCGCCCCTGGCGCCGCGAAGTTCGACCAGGAGATCCCTGACCGCGCGGGACGTCTTCGGATCGAGATTCGCCGTGGGCTCGTCGAGCAGGACGACCTGCGGCTCGTGCACCAGCGCGCGCGCCAGGGCCAGCTTCTGCTTCATCCCTTGGACAGGAGCGCGACGCGATCGCCGCGGCGATCCCACAGCTCGAACAGCCGGAGCACGCGCTTCGACCGCGAGGCCGGGGCGCGCGACCTCGAAGAGCCTGGCGTAGACGAGAGGTTGTCGTCGACCGTCAGGGTTGTCCCCAGAGGCCCGGCGTCTCGGTCAGGAAGCCGATGCGCGGCGCGCAGCGCCGCCGGCGGTGGCCCGAGTGAACGTGCAGGCCCGTCGATGGCGACGGTCCCTGACGAGGAGGAATCAGCCGCCCGAGCATCCGCAGCGTCGTCGTCTTCCCGGCGCCGTTGGGGCCGAGCAGGCCCGAACACCTCGCCACGGCTGGACGGTGAACGTGACGTCGTCGACGGCGAGCGCGCTCGCCGAATCGGCGCGTGATCTGCGAGGCGGCAATCACAGGGGACTATGGCGATGTTCGGCACCGCGCGGGCCAGAGAAAGAACACCATGCTCGACGAAGCGCAGCAACAAGCTCTCGTCACTCGGCCTCAATCGCATCGAAGGCCAGGTGCGCGGCATCCGCCGAATGGTGCAGGAGCCTCGGCCTCTGCATCGAGATCCTGCAGCAGCTCGCCGCGGCGAAGCGGCGCTCAACCGCATCAGCCTCGCCGTCTTCCGCTTCCACGTCGAAGCGTGCGTCCCCGAAGGGATTGCCAAGGGCGATCCCGAGCGGAGCCAGCGGCTCACCGAACTGGTCGATATCTTCGATCGATTCGCTAAGTAACAGCGCCCTATCTAACTAACTCATTCTAAACAGCCTAAAAGCTTCTTGCTATTCCGGGGTGGCTGGCCCGCCATAGTGTTGCGTTCGTCTTCGGACCATGTCCGATAACGCTATTCGCACGGAGTCACTCTGTCTGGGAGGATGGATGATGAGATTGTGCGAATGGCAAGACTGATGGCGTCGTCCGCCGTTGCCGCTTCTGGCGCTGGCGATCGCGACGCCATCCGCGGCGCAGGTGTCCACGGGGCGCATCGACGCGTCCATCGCGGACAGCACCGGCGCCGTGCTACCGGGTGTCACGGTCGACATCAGCGGGCCGCAGAAACCAGTCGGCGGTCACCGACAGCACTGGTGAAGCGCACTTCCTGAACCTCGCGCCCGGACCTACACGCGTCATCGGCCAAGCTGGCCGGGTTCGGCGACTATCTGCAACAAGAACATCGCGGTCGCCACCGGCGCGAGCGTTCCGCTGAAGATCTCGTTGTCGGTCGCTGGTGTCGTCGACGCAGGTCCAGGTGACGAGCGAGTCACCGGTCGTCGACACCAAGAAGATGGGCACGCCTCGACCGAACGTCAGCGTCGAGGAGCTCCAGAACATTCCCGTCTTCCGCGCGACCCGTGGGTCGTGCTCCAGACCGTTCCCGGCGTCATCGTCGATCGCGTCAACGTCGGCGGCGCCGAGTCGGGCCAGCAGTCGAGCTACCAGGCGCAAGGGGGCGAGCGGCGGCCGAGAACACGTGGAACATGGACGGCATCGCGATCACCGACATGGCCGCGACCGGCTCGACGCCGACCTACTACGACTTCGACATGTTCCAGGAGATGCAGGTGTCGACCGGCGGCGCCGACATAACCAGCCCGACGCCCGGCGTGCAGCTGAACATGGTGCTCAAGAGCGGCAGCAACACGCCGCACGGCAGCACGCGCATCTACTTCGAGAACGACGGATCTGCAGGCGGACAACCTGGTCGCCGAGCTGGCCGCCTCGATCGGCGGCACGTCGCCGGCAAGGGCAACCGTATGCACCAGTACAAGGACTACGGGTTCGAGCTGGGCGGTCCGATCGTGAAGAACCGCTCTGTGGGCGTGGGCGCCATGGGCAAGACGCACGTGGATCTCGATCACGCTCGGCGGCACGCCACGATCGCACCGAGCTGACAGGACTCGCTCGCTTCAAGGCCACCGGCCAGCTCACGCGGAAATCCGCGGCGAACTTCACCGTTCTTCCGCGGCGACAAGCAGAAGTCTCGGCCGCGGCGCCGGTCCGGCCGTCCGGACGAATCCGACCTACAACCAGAGCGGTCCGACGCAGTCTTGCAAAGGGCGAAGGCAACTTCGTCGATCGGCAACAACCTGTTCCTGTCGGTCGAACGCGCGTACGCACGCGACGGCGGCTTCCAGCTCGACCGCGCGCAGGCGGCCGACGACACAGATGTACGTCGACGATGCGGCGTCACCCGTGGATCGGCACGACACCTCGAACACCGATCGCCCGCAGAACAACGTGTCGCTCGACGGCAACTCGCTTCAAGGGCACCACGAGCTGAAGTTCGGCTTCGGCTGGCGCAAGGCCGAGCGTCGACTCCGAGCGACGTCTATCCGGGCAACGGGTGATCAGCTATCCACGTCGGTTATCCGGAGATCCACGCGCAGATCACCCGTCCGACTACGCGACCCTGAGCGGATACCGTCTACACGAGCGCCTACGGCGGCGACACGTGGTCGATGGATCGCCTGACGCTCAACCTCGGCCTCCGCTGGGATCGCCAGGCCGCCTCGCTCGGCGCCGCGTCGGTGCCAGGCAGCCCGGTGCTGCCGTCGCTGCTGCCGCCGATCGACCGCGACGCCCGACGAAGAACGCGATCGTCTGGAACGCCGTGACGCCGCGCGCTCGGGTCTGACCTATGCGCTGAACGAGAACCGGAAGACGATCCGCGCGCGAGCTACTCGATGTTCTCGTCGCAGCTCGGCGCGACGGCCGCGCCGACCATCTCGGCGATCCAGTACTCGGCGATCTACTACTACGCCATCGACACTCAACGCGAACAAGATCGCCGATCCCGAACGAGATCCTGTACGGCCTCGGCAACGCCGGCTACTACGGGTTCGACCCGCTCAACCCGACGCGGCTGACCACCGTCAACCAGATCGGGCAACTACTCGACGCCGAGGACCCACGAAGTGATGTTCGGCATGGATCACGAGCTGATGCCGAACTTCGGCATCAGCAGCACGTTCACCTACCGCCAGCTTCAACCACTTCAACTGGAACGCCGCGCATCGGCGTGACGTCGGCCGATTACACGCAGACCGGCACGTTGACGGGAACGCGCCGAGCCGATCGGCGCCTTCAGCGCGCCGTTCTACGCGATCAACGCGGAGCGCCGATTCCCGCCTGGCGGCGGCCGGAGCTACGAGGAGCGGCAGGGCTATCACCAGCGCTTCCTCGGGCTTCGAGGCGCAGCGCCGTGAAGCGCATGTCGAACAAGTGGATGGCGCGGTTCGGCTTCTCGACCAACGACCATCGCGAGTAGCTTCGATGGCGCGAGCGCGATCGAGGATCCGACGCCCTCGCCGTCCGCTCCGATGCATTGACGGCGGCACGGTCGTCACGCAGACCGGCGGCAGCGGCAAGAGCAACATCTTCATGGTGCTGCCGAAATACCAGTTCGTCGCGAACGGGATGTATCAGGCGACGCTGGGGCATCAACTTCGGCGTGAACTGGCTCATGTCGGCAGGGCTACGCGATCCGCTACTTCCGGAGCAACGTGCGCGACCGGCGATCGCTGCTCCGCAACGGCGAGAGCGTCCTCGTCGGTGGACGACGTGACGAGTTCCGCCTGCCGACGGTCGAGCTCGCTCGACGCGCGCATCGAAGGCGTTCAAGATCCGGCACGCCGAGACATGCATGCTGGATCTCGACATCTTCAACATCACGCAACGCGGCGACCGTGCTGGGCAGGCAGTGCGACCTGCGGCTGACCGGCCCGACGGGCTTCAACCAGATCCTCGAGATCATGAACCCGCGCATCCTCCGGCTCGGCGCGAGGTTCAACTTCTAGAGCCGCGGCTAGGCGCGGATCGCGCACGCGAGCAGTCGCCGCTACAGCCGGACCCTGGGGTTGACACTGGACCCCGGGGTTGCTGCGGCAGCTCCGGGGTTTTCTTTCGTGGCGTGCCAGCGCCAACGCTTCACGGCGGTAATCTGCTATATGCTCGTACTCATAGCCCTCTCGATCGCGTTCTGGTCGTCGTCCCTGTTGCTCGCCGCGTGCGGCGGGGGCGGAAGCAGCAACGCCGCCGACGGCCGGAGGCGGACGACACCCCGACCGGCCGACGCCGCGCGAATCCCTGCACGACGGCGCTGCTGGCGGACTCGACCGGAACCGGCGATCGACGACGGCTCGCAGGGGACCGCGACGTCCGCCGACAAGAAGACCGATCGTCGACGGCGATCCCGCGCGGCCGCGCTGACCGAGGCATTGGCGCTGAACCGCTGGGCCGAGGAGCGGCGGCGCAACCACGCAGATCAGGGCCGCGGTCGAAGCGACGAGGCTGGGAGAACCGCGGCCCTCCATCACCTCGCCCGCGCCGGTCGCAGAAGACATCGGCGATATCGCCGTCATCCAGGACACCGGCGACCTCGATCCTGCCGCTCAATCCGTACGACGTGCGCAGCATCGGCCTGCGGTTCACGCGCAACGGCTCGAGCTACACGCTCTCGAAGATCGACGGCACGTTCCGCTCCGACGCTCGGCACGCGGCTCACGCTCGCCGACGACGACAGCGCGCCGGTGAACATTCCGTTCTCGTTCCCGTTCTACGGCACGGGGCAGACCGCGGCGTTCGTCAACTCCGACGGCAACATCACGCTCGTCGAGGAGGACAAGTCGAGCACCGAGCGCAACATCGGCCGCCTGGTCACCGGCCCGCCCCGCATCGCGCCGTTCTTCGCGGACCTCGACCCGACGACGGGCACCGGCCAGATCTTCGTGAACGCCGCCGCCGATCAGTCTACACCGTCACCTGGTGCAACGTCGCGCGGCTTCGACTCGACGCGCACGACGACGGTGCAGGCCACGCTCCTGCCCGACGGCAGCGTCGAGATGAGAGTTCGTCCGACGGCATCAACATCGCCGAGTCGATCGTCGGCATCTCGCCCGGGCCACACGAGCGACGTCGCGCTCGTCGACCTGACGGTCGGGAGCGGTCCGGGCGGCGGCGCGATCGCCGAGCGCTTCGCGCAGGCGAACTCGCATCGACACCTTCGCGCGTCGCGAAGAAGTTCTACGCGACGCACCCCGACAACTTCGATCAGATCCTGCTGTGGACCGACCAGCCGCTCATCCGCGACGCGTTCGCCTACGAGCTGACCATCGCGAACGACGTCCGCGGCATCGGCCAGGACATCTTACGACATCGCCGCGGCTCGCCGGCAGCGGCCGGCCGTCTGCAGCTCGCTGGTGGTGATGGACTGGCTCGGGCAAATACCCCGGACGATCCCACACCAGAAGTTTCTCGGCGAGAACAACACGCTCAGCGTGCTCGGCCAGGAAGTCGGCCACCGCTGGCTGGCGCTACGTCGGGCTTCCGCGATCGGACGGGCACGCCGTCCACGGCGCTGCTCGGGCGCGACGACGCGCACTGGAGCTTCTTCTTCGATTCCGACGCGTCGGTCATGGAGGGGAACGACATCGAGGACCTGGGCGGCGGGCAGTTCCGGACCATCGACGCCGTGAAGCGCTACAGCCGGCTCGATCAATACATGATGGGCCTGGTCCCGCCGGGCAGCGTGCCCACGTTCTTCTACGTGGAGAGCCCGGTCTCGACCAAGATCCGCAGCGACGCGCCGTCGATCGGCGTCTCGTTCACCGGCACGCGCCGCGACGTGCTGGTCGAGGACATCATCGCGGTCAACGGTCCGCGGGCTCCCGTCGTTCGCCGAATCTCCGAAGGTCCATCGCCAGGCCTTCATCTACGTCGTCAGCAGCGGCCGCTCGCACGGACGGCGGGCAGGTGGCGAAGCTCGATCGGATCCGCGCGCAGTGGGTGGCGTTCTTCCAGCAGGCGACCGAGAGGCCGGATGACGGCGGACACGCGGCTCCGCTGGAGGCTCAGCTTCGCAGCGCGAGCGCAGCTCGAGCGCCTCCTGCGCCTGGCGCTACGTAGGGGCCGCCGAGCTGCAGGTATTTCTGGAAGTTCGCGATGGCGCGGCGGCGGTCTTCGTCGCCGCCGATCCATTTCTGCATCTGCCGGTCGTAGCGCTGCGACTTGAGCAGGCGCATCTGGTGCGTGCGCGCGCGAGGTTGAAGTATCCGAGCGCATCCTGCGGCGCGATCGTCGTCGCGCGCTCGAAGCGGACTCGATCGGCGGCGTCGAGGGCGCCGCGGCGGATCTGGATCACGCCGATCGCGTTGGCGACCTCGGCGTCGGCCGGCCAGCGGCGCTCCGCCTCGCGCAGCACCTTCAGCGCCGTCCCTTCCTCGTGCTGCAGGCCGTAGGCGTCCGCGAGGCTGAAGTAGATCGGCTCGAACTCCGGAACCTCGCGGCGCACGCGCTCCCACGCCATGGCCGCATCCGGAAAGCGCCGCAGCGCGAACTGCGACAGCCCGAGCGCGTAGACCACCCATGGCCGGGCGTCGGGCGTCTTCGCCGCCTCGCCGAGATGCGCGGGCCGCCGTCTCGACGTCGCCTTTCTCATACGCGGCCCAGCCAAGTTCGGCGTCATGTTCGAGCGCCGAACTCCGCCTCGCCGGAGCCCGACGGGCGCAGCTCCGGGCGGGCGGAGCGCGGACCTTCCCAGCGCCATCACCATCTTTCCAGCGTCGATCCGCGTGCGGACCGCGGCCGCGGGTGCGACGGCTCTCTCCGGCAGCGGAGCCGAGCTTCGCCGCGGAAGGGTGACGGTCAGGTATCGGGCAGCGCGAAGTCCCGGCGAGACGGGAACGACGGGTGGCAGTCCGGAGGCGTCGCGGACTTCGGCGAAGCCGCCGCCGGCTGGGCTCGGTGTCGCTCGCAGCGGCCGCGGCGGCCAGCGCCAGGTAGCCGCGGCGGGCGCGGACCTTCACGCCCGGCCGCGAGACCTTCACCGAGATCGCGCGGTACTTGCCGTCGAACGCTTCCTTCGCCGGGATGTAGCCGACGACGTAGTAGGTGCCGGCGTCCTGCTGGATCTCGTCGAGCGCGCGGCCGAAGTTGTTTTCGTTGCGGATCGCGAAGCCGCCGGTGTCGACGGCGAGGCTGTTGGGGCCGTCTGTCCATGCGTGTCGAACTTCGGCTGCGCGCCCGCTGACTCGAACGCGACCGGCTGATCGATGATGCTCGAGCTCGCCGATCCTCGGTTGAGGCCGCGCGCGTCGACGGCGTAGAAATGCGCGCCGGCTCGCGCCGCCTGTGCCGACGGCCTGACGCAGCTCGGCCTCGCGGCCCGCTGAGGATAAAACCTTCCGAGAAGAAGACGACCGTCTTCGGCCCGTCATTGCGCGCGAGTCCGTTGCTCGAAGGCGTCGACGGACCGTCAGGCGATCAGCTGGTCGCGCGTGCGCGTCTGATGCCAGCCGCCGCGCCTTTCTCGAGGACAACGCACGTCAACGCGGCAGGCCTTCGCCGTTGCAGGCGTCCGGATCCTCGCTGCAGGCGGCGGTTCGCGCTGCACGCTCGATGGCCTGGCCGATCGCCATTTGTCGATGCGCCAGGCCTCCTGCTGATCCTGCAGGTCGCGGCCACTCGCGCAGCTGGAGCTGCCGGCTCCGCAGCGTCACCGGGCATCTTGACGCCGCCGCCGCCTTCCCGAGCTCGGCGCGATCGGTCGTGAACCGGTTGTTGGCCATCTTGCCGTCGACCGACCACGCCGCCGAGGTCGCCGTCACGGAACTTTCGCCGATGAACTGCGCGACGGCCGTCGCGCGCCCGCTGCAGCGGACCGGCCGTCAGGTGGCTCGGTGTCGAAGACGAAGATCCAGGTCTGAGCAGCGACGAGGCTGCGGGAGGTGCTGCAGATCGCCGACGGTGAGGAAGGTGCTGGTGCGACAGATGGAGGCGGTACTAGACTGCGCCGGTGCCGCCTGATCAGGACGACTGACTGGATCTTCTGCGGAACGCCGTCTTCGGCGATCTCGAAGTCAGGAAGGGAAAGGTCCGGTGACGAAGCGGCCATCCTTGCCGAGGACGCGCACGTCCACCTCGACGATCTGCGCGCCTGACCTGAACGTTCGCGGAGGCGCAGGCGCGCTGAGGTTGCTGCGATCGCAGAGAGAGCGAAAAGCGCCGCAATGAGACAGCAGTCCCATCGAGTTCAACCCCGATAACGCCTCCCCGCGCCTCGCGATCCCCGTCCGCCATCGCCCCCTACTTCGTAATCCGCAGCCCCTTGGACGCCGGCAGCGGACTCGCGACGTAGCGCGGCGGCGCGCGCGCACCGTGAGCCCCGCCCATTTGGTCTTGAGGACGATGCGCGCGATATCTGCCGTCGAGCGGCGTCTCCGGCGAATAGGGCGAGCACGTAGTAGGTGCTGGTGTCGGTGGCCAGCATCGTCCAGCGCGGCGCCGAAGTTGTTGCGGTTCCGAGGGTGATGCCGCCGGTCTCCGCCGCGAGATGCTGTCCAGCGCCTCGTCGGCGGTATCCCCCGAACACCGGACAGCCCGGGGCCCTGAATGGCTCGGATCGGCAGCGGCCGACACGCCGCTCCGCGCGCCGGTTCTCCGGGCGTCGATGGCATATAGATCGTCACGCCCGCGCGCGCGGCCTGGCCGGCCAGCACCGGCAGGCTGCTCCGCGCATCGTCGGCGTAGAACCCTCGGAGAGAGGACCATCGCCTTCCGGCCCCCGAGGCCCGGACAGGTTGCGGACGACGGTAGCCGATCGAACGCACGGTGGTGGCGGCGGCGCGGCGTGCCTGATCGATATAGAGATGGGCCTTCCGCTGGAGCTTGTCTTCGACGAATTCACGGCCGCCTTCCGCGGCGCAAGCCAGGCCTGATCACCGCCGCAGGCGCGCGTGCCGGCATCAGCCGAAGCACCAACCCGATCGCCGCCGTCGATCTGCGCGCCGCTTCCAGGACGCTCTCGATGCCGGGAAACGATCAGCGCGCGTCCGGCTTTCCGGTCGTCTCGAAGGCGGGCTCGATGCCCGGATCGCGTCCAGCAGCTCCTGATGCTGGTTGGTCAGGTGGCCGTTCACGAGGCGCCTGTTCTCGTAGACGCCGGCGACGTCGGTCGCCCGCAGCCGGGTGTTCACGAAATCCATCGCGCTCGCCTTCAGTTTGAGCAGCGCCTGCGCCGACAGATGCTCGTTGTCGAAGAAGAAGACAAAAATCCGGCGGTCGATCCGATCCGGCGAGCGGGAAGCACGACGTCCGACCGCGGCCTCGATCGTCACGGCGGCGCGCTCGCGTGACGAGGTAGAAGTGCTGCGACGACCTGCGGCTTGCCTTCTTCGAGGACCTCGAAGTCGTCCGCCGTCAGGCCGGACACGAAGCGTGCCGTCCTTGTCGCGGCGCAATGATGTCGACCTCGACGAGCGACGTGGCCGACTGGAACGTGGGCCGCTGGACTCCCGCTCAGGACGACCACGAGCGCCGCCAGGATCGTGCTTCATGGCGTAACGTTCAGCGATGAAGAGGTCGCACTTTTGTTCTTGCCGGTCTTCTGGAGGAAGCGCGATCCGCGAGCCGTCGGCTGACCAGCCCGGCAGGATCACGTCCCTGGTGCCGTCTACCTGCTGCTTGTTTCCTGCTCGTCCATGACCGCGAGACGGCCCGAGACGTTCGAGTACGCGACGATGCGATTGCGCGGCGCCCAGCCGAACGTGTAGCCGCGGCAGGAACTGGGTCCCGACGAACTCGCCCACCTTTTCCCCCTTCAGCGTCAACGTTCGGACCACAGCTGTTTCTGAGTCTGCGCCGCGCGCTGACGCGACCTCGCCGGCGGACGTGCCGCCTCCGTTCGGGTCGCCGGACGTCCCGCCTCGCGAGGTCGCCGCCCATCGGGAAGCGGTGGCGCTGACGCCTTCTGTTTCCTCCTGCTTGATCTCGATGCCGAACGTCGCTCGATCCCGGCGCAAACTGGTTCGACTTCCACGTCCAGCATGCTCTGGTCGCCCAGGCTGGCGGCGCGTCGACATGCTCGATCTTGCCGTCGGCTGCCGACAGCACGAAAGCGGTGGTTCTTGGTCATGCCGACGGAGTCACGCTCGGACGTCTGCAGGAACAGTTGCGATACCGTCCGGACGACCACGCGAGCTGGGTGGGCTCCCCTTCAACTTGCCGGTATCGATCGTGCTCAGCTGCTGCGTCGAGATCCGGATCGTTCGCGTTGACGGCCGGCGCCGGTTCAAGCGCCACCCGCGAGGACCAGCATGGCTGTCGTGATCATGATTTCCCCTGGATTTGCGCGCGAGCTTTGCCTGCAGCTCCGGGCGAGTCCGGCATGGCCGTCAGGCCGGCCCAGATCGCCTGTTCCGCGAGCGCGCGCTCGGACATCCGCATGTATCCATCCGCGAGCGCGAGGTGCGCCGGCACCATCTTCGATCGATTGTCGCGGCCGCGCGCCACGCGCCGAGCGCCTGCCGGGAGTCACCGGCCTCCTGGTATGCCCAGCCGAGCACGAACGCGACCGCCGCGTTGGCCGGATCGAGCCGCAGCGCCTCGCGCAGCTCCGCCGCCGCGGCGCCGTAATCGGCTCGCGGCAAAGAGCTCGAACCCCTTCGTGGCAGCGTGAACGTGCCGGCGGCGCCGTCGATCGCGCGCATCCTGAGCGCGCGGCGCGGATGAAATCGCCATTCAGGACTTCTTCAGGCCGTATGGGGGGCGTTGCCGCGGCATCCGCGTCCGAGTGGCGGCGGCGGAAGGGGTCGTGACCCTCGACTACTTCGAGCTCGCGCGTCAGGTCCGCGACGGTTTCGATCCGGCGGTTACCTTCACACGCGCCTGCAGGCGCCCGGGGCCACGCCGGTCAACGGTAACGGCGAAAGTCGCCCGTCGAATCACGCCGGTGCCCGTGTTCATGGGTCTCGCCGAGCTCGGCGCGAACGGTTGCCACTGCCGAACCCGGCACCGATCGGAACGATCGCGGCGGTCACCGTCAGCGCCTGCAACTGCTCCGGCGACCGGCCGTAGGTTTCGACCATGCCGGTCAGGCCGTCCTTCGCATACGCCAGCGCGCGAACCGGCAGCGGAGCCGGTGGCGGATCCGAGCACGACGTCGCCGACGGTGACATCCGGGCCAGACAGCCCTCGGACCTGGAGTTTTCGATCGGCGCTCCCGACGAGGTCCGCTGCAGGTTCCCGCACGACCGTGCGCATGATGGTACGAACCGGGCGGCACCTCGGAAGTGCACGCGTACGCGCCGACGCCGGTCGCTCGCCTGGTCGGCCTTCGAGGGCAGGCGGTATCGTGCCGGTGCCGCTGGCGACGACCCGGCCGTTGCGTGTGTCACGGACGATGAAGACGACATCCGCCGACTGGTGCGCCTCGTCACCGACCGGAAGGTGCGCCTCGAGGGAGAGGAGAGGACGCGCGCGCGCCCGGCGTTGTCCGATCGAAGCATGTAGGTCGTGTAGTCGATCCGCAGGCCCTGCTGCGCGAACGGCGCCCCGAGCACCCGCGTCGATGGCGAGCCGGCGATCCGGCGGAGCCGTGGACTTCGGTGTTGCATATCCGGTGCGCGCGCTGACGCGGGCGCCGGGACGTTTCGACGTGCACCGACACCCGGCGGTAGTCTGCCGCGCGCGACTGAGCGCCGCGTCGCTCGGCGTGAACCCGACGAGGTAGTAGTCCTCGGCCTGGTCCGCGATGCGGGTCAGCGCCGCATCGAGATGCGTCGAGGCGTCGTGGATCAAGCGCGCCGTCGGTCTCGGCGGCGCAGGCCCCGAGCGGCTCGGTGCCTGCCATGACTCCGAGGCCGCGCTCGTCGCCGGCGTCAGCTGCTGCGAGATATCGGCGCCCGCCCGCCGGTTCAGATCGAACGAATAGAAGACGGCGTAGCTCTGCGCCGCCGCCGCGGCGACCTGCTCGAGCTCACGCGACACGTTGGTCTGGTGGAAGCCCTCGGAGAAGAACACGACCGACTTGCGCCCCTCGACGCCGCGGTACTGGGCGATGAGATCGGCCAGGCGCTGCAGCGTATCCCGTGCTGCGGCGATCGGCCTGCGCGACGACCGTGCGCGCGCGTTCTCGAGGATGACCTTGCGCATGACGCCAGGTTCTTCGCTCTGCCGGGCTCTGGCGCCGCGATCGACGACGCCGGTCATGCCGGCGGGCGTGCGCCGCGCCGACATCCGCCGTCAGATCGGCGGACTGGCGCGCGAGGACGCCGGCGACGACCGTGTCGCTGCCGCCGGCGACCTCGTAGGCCTCGTGGACCGAGATGTCACTCGGCGGCACTCGTGACGTTTCGCTGAAGGTCGCCGTGGACCTTTGCGAGCTCCGCGATCGCTCGGGTGCGATCGGCGGTGAATCCCAGACTCCGGTCCGGGTCCCGGCACGTCCGCACCACGGCGATCCGATCCGACGGGCGCACGCGGTCTTCTGATGAACGCTTCGCAGCCGCCCGGCGCGCGATCCTGTTCGTTGCCCGAAGCGATGTGCGCTTGATCGAAGACGAGGATATAGAGGTGCCCGCGCGGCGCGCGCGGCATTGCTGGAGACTTCCGCCGAGACCGACCGCAGGAGCGCCGCCTCCGTACAGCGCGGGCGGCTCGGCCATGTGCTGGAAAGAGCAGAATCGGCCTGGCCGTGCCATCCTCGACGATCTGCGAATTTCATCCTGCCGGAGATCCGGTAATCGGCCGGCCTGATGCGCGTCGGTCACGCGCACGTCGAAGCGCACCAGCGTCCGCGCCGGACCGGAACACCGGCTGCGAAGGCTGGGCTGCGGCGGCGAGCGCCGCTGCCAGCAGAGCAGGAGCCATAGAACCGCATTTTCATCGGATCTTAACCCGCGCCGCCTTCTCGGGCTCCCCGAAACATGGTCCATAGCCGAGCCGCGACCACCCTGGCTTCCGGCGTCGGTGAAACCCGCAGCAGCTCCGCGATCCCCGCTCCGAGTCGACGTCGCGACCCATGGCGCGATACAGCATAGCCAGACCCGCGCGCGCCCGCGTGTTGTGCGGGAACAGCCTAAGCAATACGTAACC
>ERZ1370068.8845-contig-7667_pt1 | contig 36783 bp, 63 predicted proteins | sample MGYA00561227_ERZ1370068 | MGnify/ENA primary metagenome ERZ1370068 (study PRJEB38410, sample SAMEA6850437) | metagenome | study: Metagenomic assessment of the ecological functions of the soil: analysis of the soil microbiota associated with the...
AAACCCCTAAAGGGAAAATTAGGTCGGATATTCATTTGATGTATCATAGAGTTTGAAAGAAATAAACTTTCAAGCACTTCCTCTCCCCGGAGGGGCGAATTTGAGAAACAATAGATTTAAAACAACCGGGGTGGGTTTGTGAAGTTAGTAGCATTAAAGCCGGTAACAAAAACAATAAACTTTAAACATTCTATATGGCCATTTTAAATTTCCAGCAGCAAACCCGATAAAATCATCTTACAAAAGGCATCAGACTTTGAAGCTCAGTTTGAGTTTCGTCCGTTAGAGCCTGGTTACGGTGTAACCATTGGTAATGCATTGCGCCGAGTATTGCTTAATTCCTTGGAAGGTTATGCAATCGTCGGGGTAAAGATTGAAGGTGCTGGATCATGAATTTGCTACCATGAAAGGTATCACCGAAGACGTAGTGAAATTATTCTGAACCTCAAACAGGTTCGTTTCAAGAAGAAGGTAGATCATGAAGTGGCAAGTGAAAAGATCACTTTGTCGCTCAAAAATAAAACCGAATTCACTGCCGGAATGATTGGCGAAGCGCACCATTCTTTCGAGGTGATGAACCCGGATCTGCTGATCTGTACTCATGGATTCTTCAGCGCAAGATGGACATCGAACTCACCATCGGCAAAGGCCGTGGTTATGTTCCCGCTAGAAGATAACAAAGCCAAAGGATGCGCCACTCGGTTATATCCCGATCGATGCCATTTTACACGCCGATCAAAAACGTAAAGTACACCATTGAAAATACCCGTGTGGAACAACGAACGGATTTTGAAAAGCTGATCATGGAAGTTTCTACCGATGGCACCATTCATCCCGGAAGAAGCGGTAAAACAGGCTTCAGCCGTATCTTGATCCAGCACCTGATGATCATCACCGATGAAAACATCACTTTCGATAATAAGGAAGAAAAGAAAGAAGACCTGGTTGACGAACAAACTTTACAATTGCGTAAAGTGTTGAAGACTCCACTGGAAGACCTCGATCTTTCTGTACGTGCCTTCAACTGCTTGAAAGCTGCCAAGATCAATTCACTGAGCGAGCTGGTACAGTATGAGCAGGAAGACCTGATGAAATTCCGCAATTTCGGCCAGAAATCATTGGCTGAGATTGAACAGGTGTTGACTGAAAGAGGTCTTAGGCTTCGGAATGGATCTGCAGAAACTGGGTGTTGATAAAGACGAACTGATTTAAATGGAATTCAAGCTAATGAGCTCATCAGCTTCGAGCTCAAGAGTAAGAACTCTGTAGCTCACTGGCACGATAACTCGTAGCCATTTAACTAATGTGAGTGATCAGAATTTCAAATGAGCACGGTCTGACCGAATTAAAACAAAAGTCATGCGTCACGGAGACAAAGATCAAAAATTTAAGCCGCACCAAAGCACATAGAGATGCTTTGCTGAGTAACCTGGCTTGCCAGTTGATCGAGCACAAAAGGATCGTTACTACACTGGCGAAAGCAAAGCTTTACGTGTATATGCGAGCCTTTGATCACAAAAGGAAAAGAAAATACCACACATCAGCGTCGCGTTGTATTCAGTTATCTTCAAGATAAAGAAGCGATAAAAGAATTATTCTGGCCTGTGGCTGAAAAAATAGCTGGTCGTCCTGGAGGTTATACCCGAATCATCAAATTGGGTACTCGTCCCGGCGACAATGCTGAACAGGGCTGATCGAGCTGGTAGATTTCAATGAGATCTATGGTAAGGGCAAGGGTGACATTAAAGCTACGACCAAGAAGACTCGTCGCGCTGGTGGTGCCAAGAAGAAAGCTGAAGCTGACAAAGCCGAAGAAACGAAGAAGCACCGGAAAAAGAAAGCAGCACGAATAAGCTCATCTTATTTCCCATATTTACTAAAGCTTCCGGTAACACCGGGAGCTTTTTTCTCTTATTAGAAAAGAATTATTTTCACCTGCGTTTTGCTTGCTGCCATCTAATCGATACAAACCGGACAAATGGATAATAGTTCAAACAGAGCATTGCAGCAATTTAAGAGCGAGGTCGGACTTCGCTTCCAGCTTTTACAACAGCCTTTTTACTTCATTGCCTTTTCACCGCATAGAAAAGACCGGGATTCTGCTTTCATTGCTATCAAACAATTGCGATGAAGGATACAAAAGACATTTAAGCCCTGTCCGGATCATTGATGAGTTCATCGCGAAAAGCATACTTCTTATACCCAGGAAAAGGGAAAAGACAGATCTGTTGTTCCGCTTTGTTCAGTATGTAGAAAGACAGGTGGTGCTGTTCGACGCCCTGGAGGATGCTGCCATTCACCTGGAAGTGCATGACCTGAATGGGATAGGCACCATGAAGCAAACTGGAGTCCGACGTAAGTGATACAGGAAAACAAACAGGAGGAGCTGGCGAAAAAGCTAAAGCGAGTTTGGCGTGAGGTTGGTACTGACTGCATCATCCAACACAGTTTTATCCCGGAGCCGTGCTAGGGATCATCAACGACCTTCAAGAGCCCTTGAGACAAACAATGCCAACCCTGATCAACACTTACCTGCAGCATTAGCAAGACCCTTTTTTTAAGAAACAAAAACCAACGCCCTATGACGAGGCAGTCAGCCTGATATGGTACCTGGAGAACGTTTTTTATAGCGCTGCGGGAAGAATACTGTCTAACCTGAAAGCACAAATTTCCCGACTCGCTCGATAAGAACCATCCTGTGATCCGGATGGGATTTTGGCCCGGGGAGACATGGATGGCAATCCATTTGCAGACAACGGATATCACGAAACATGTGGCGGAAGCTCTGCGGGAGGCATTATTAAATGCTATTACCTGGATGTGCGAAAATTGAAACGGCGCCTTACATTTTCCGGTATTGACATTTTATTAAATGATCTTGAAAATAAATTATACTAAGAACCTTTTTATACCCGGCGCTGAAAACACAATTGACCCGTGAAGAGAGATATTGAATACGCTGGAGTGGAGATCAAGAGGATCATCATTGAACAGCATAACGGCCTCTTTCTTCACCTGGTCAATAACCTGATCAATAAGATTGAGAGTATTCGGATTGCATTTTGCGTCACTTGATGTCAGGCAGGAGAGTTCAGTCCATGGACGGATATTAGGCGCGATTGCTGGAAAAAGATAAGGTGCTCCCGCCCGACTTCACGCGAACTTGAGCCGCGGAAGAAAATAAAAGTAATTGCATCGATTGATGGCTAAAGCCGATCCTGATCTGCTTGAAGATCCTGATGCAGCACAATACGCTGAGAACGATCACCGGCATTAAGGGAGATACAAAGGTATCAATGGAGCGGAGGGTGCAATCGCTATATCATCAGTCAATGCAATAGCGCATTAAATGCAATGGAAGTATATGGCTTGTTTCTCCTGAGCGGTTGGAAGAAAGAGGAAATGAATATTGATATTGTGCCCCTGTTTGAGACCGTGGATGACCTCGAACATGCCAGTGAAGTGATGCGTACGCTATATACCGATGCCACCTACAAAACACTCTTAAACTGCGGCGAAACCGGCAAACGATCATGCTTGGTTTTTCGGACGGCACAAAAGATGGTGGTTACCTAATGGCAAATTGGAGCATTTACAAAGCCAAGGAAGAACTGACCAGGATATCCCGTGGAACACAAGATCGATGTGATATTTTTTGATGGCCGTGGTGGCCCTCCGTCAAGAGGAGGGGAAAAACCCATAAATTCTACGCGTTCGATGGGTCATCACATTTCCAATAAGGAAATTCAGCTGACTATCCAGGGACAGACCGTGAGCTCAAATTTCGGCATTGTAGATGCTGGCTCAATATAACATCGGAGCAATTGTTGAACGCAGGTATCACGAATGATCTATTTTCCCCACTTGCAACAACTTTTTCCAAAGAAGAGGATGATTTATTGCAGTGAGCTTTCGTATTTCTTACAATCTATATAAAGAGCTTAGGGATCACCCTTATCTCGCCGATTACCTTTTACACGCGAGCCTTGCGTTTTTATAGCGAAACAAATATTGGGAGTCGCCCCGCCAAACGGGGACATCTTCGGGCCTCACGTTAAAAGATCTACGAGCCACACCATTTGCAGGTTCTTGGAGTCAACTGAAGCAAAATGTAACGGGGTTTTATGGCGTGGGTGCTGCGCTTCGTAAAATAAGAGGAAAATGGCAAGTTTGAGGCGGTGAAGAAACTTTAGAATCTTCATTGTTTTTTAAAACATTGCTCGCATCAATTGCGAGATGGCTATGTTAAAGTCATTTTCCCGCTTACGGCTCACCTGCAACGAGGCATAAGCAGTTTGGAGAATTATGGCAGCTTGTCTTCAACGAGAATATGAACTGACACGTCAATATCTCATGAAGCTTAGCGGATTCATACAAGAACCTAGTCATGGCAGAATTACCCTGTTGACCAGCTTTCCATTCAAATGCGCGAAAGAATCGTATTGCCTTTGCTCACCTATACAACCCAATATGCGCCGCTAAGATCAGGGAGCTCGATGGGCAATTGGTGCAGACACGCCGTAAAGGAGGTGTATGAAAAATTAGCTATGCGTTGTTCGCTTTGGAATTATAAATGCGGGAAGGAATTCGGCTTAGCCCAATTTCCAGTGATTGCCTGATCAAAATCAGATTAACTATGCTGTTGCCGCCCCGATTTCTGATAAGACGCCAATCAACATATCCGTGTGCGTCCTTTCCGGAATATTAATGCCAACGACCCCTACCGTCCAATAAAAGTATTGGAATAGGTTCCTAATTGGTATAATTTCTCATCATGCTGGGTAAGATCAAGCCCCGTTTCTTCTTCCTGGGCCGATAGCTTTCTTATTGGGCAATATCAGGTTCAACTATTTCAAAAGAGGATAAAGCCCATTACGGTAGCTTTATGAACAACTCCTGATTAAACAACCCAATACCTGGTGTAAAAAGAATTTGAGTACCTCACTAATAAATAGACCATCGCTTCCTATTGCAGGATTCCTTTTCTTACTGGCAAACACACCCGTAAGCACCATACCAACAATACCACCTATTCCATGGCAGAGGAAAAACGTCCAGCGTGTCGCTCAATAGTCGTTCCTTCCTTTCCAGTAAACTGCAATATTTGAACAAATGGCGGCTATGAAATCCGATAAACATGCTTTGAGGTGAGTCCGGAGCATATCTCTGCAGCCAGAGCTAACAGCAAGCAGGAACCTGCACCACGGCACCAATACAAAAACCAAGCGCGGAAGGTTTCCTGCCACGTAATGTATCAAAGAATATCCACGAAAGACCTGCAGCTGCAGATGCTGTGTGTTTGTATTTGCAAATGCATTTACAGCAAGACCGTTAGCAGCTACCGCAGAACCTGCATTGAATCCAAACCATCCAAACCACAAAAGACCTGTTCCTAATAGAACATACGGTATCCGGGCAGGTCTTACTTCTTCTTTGTAACGTGAACCTTTCTTCTCTTAAGCATAATAGCTCCGGCTAGTGCGGCACAGCCGGCAGAAATATGAACAACAGTACCCCCTGCAAAGTCAATGACACCCATTTTAGCCAGGAAACCATCCGGGTGCCAGTTCCAATGAGCTATGGGAGAATAAAATAGAAAAAGACTGAATAGTATCATGAATAAAATGTAGGAGCTAAAACGAATACGTTCTGCCGTTGCTCCCACAACCAGGGCTGGCGTAATAATTGCAAATTTCATTTGAAATAATGCAAATAGCAAGATGGGAATTGTCGGCGCAAGACTCCAGGGACCGTGAGCGTTAATTCCGTGCATCATGAAAAATTCTCTTGGGTCCCCAATGAAACCATTAAGCGATTTTCCGAAAGCAAGACCAAAACCTACGACTATCCATAATACACTGATGAGGCCAGTAGCAATAAAACTTTGCATCATGGTTGAAATGACGTTTTTCTTGCCCACCATACCTCCATAAAAAAATGACAGCCACTGGCGTCATCAACAATACCAATGCTGAAGAAATCAGCATCCACGATACATCAGCAAAGTTGTATGCTTTGGAGCCGTCGAAATCAACATAGATAGGAACGAAGATCCCTATTATGGAAAAAAGCCCTAATAAAGAAAAGGAATCGAACTGTTTAACTTTTTCATAAAAACATGATTTAGCTATTAAAAGTTGATTAATTCCTTATTCCTTCATCATAGGGAACAGTCCTGAATTTGTTTCTGATAGAGTTTAGAAGTGATAGGCCAGTTGCCATAAATTAGAGCGTCTTGCTCCATTGCGGTAGGAAAAACGAAATAGAAGGGAGCTGTCTCCCTTCTATCTTTGAACACCAACTCCGGTTATCTCGTCAATTGCCTTCTCTTCCAGTTTTTTACGTCCTGGTTTTTAAGAGCTCTTATGACCTATTATAGTTATAATTTCACAAAATGAAAATGTGTTTCCCAAATAAACGACTTCGATGTTAGAACGCGTAAATCGCTGCAATCAGGAAGTTGCCCATAGTCTTTGTAGGAGCCCCGTCTTTATCAACGAATATGTCTTCGCTACCACTATCGAAACGAAATTCCGGGATAAATGTAAATCCGCCTTTCTTAAACTGGGCGGAAAGGGTCGTAGCAAAAATGCTTCCGCCAGTTGGCGCGCCGCTATACACTTTTAATTGGTTGTCGTCATTGAACAATTCACCACGAAGCGTTAATCCAAAGCTTGGTGATGGGTCATAATTCAGATACAGAGCTGAACCCCACCATGCTTCTCCATCAAGGTTCTTCTCTCCATCCCATAGTTTTACCGATGTATAGGTGCCGTTGAAGCCAATACCAAATTTGTCACTAAACTTGGCGGTTACAACTGCATCCACCTGGCCTGATTTTGACGTATCGGGAGACTGTCCACCCACATAGTTCAGATATAAAGAGACTTTATCAAGAGGCTGTCAGACCATACTGTGCAATGAAGAACTTCTTATTGATCATATCAGCAGGTGGGACGCGATAGTCCGTCGCATTTGATACGCCCAGCATAAAACTATGTTTACCTTTAGTAAGAGCGGCTTTTAAACCCGTATGGGAAAAGGGGCCATTGGTAAACATATAGGACATGCTGTAGTTTCTGTTCAATTGCGGATCCAGCAGCTCATATCCGACATGTGTACCCCATGTTCCAAGCGTGAAGGTCACCCAGTCCGCGGGAGAATAGCTAACGTATAATTGTTTAATGGCCTGGGTAATGCCATCATCGGTATAAGCGAAATCTTTTGCACGGGGACCAAAACCGAGATCCGCCACAGCTCCAACCTTGTCTCCTTTATGCTCCAAATTTTACACTGGCCATCCCCAGCGCAAAAGTGTTATGGGTTTGTGTAAAACTGGTATATGTATTGGCGGCTGTTTTAGCAAAGTCGTACTTGTAATATCCATCCACGGATCCCGATATTTTAACAAACGGCTCTTTCACGGTGGAATCCTGGGCGTTGACCGAAGAGATAGCAAAAACAAAAGCAAGAGCTGATAAAGCAGCGAAAAGTTTTTTCGTAACATTGTATACATTTTTGATGTTAAGGAAAGGGCATCAGCAGGTATAAACTTTTGCGAGAAGTTTATACCCACTATCTGTGCCTTTTTCTATTAATAATGGTTTCAGAATGAAAAAAGCTATTTCAATCAGGCAAGCGTTTTTCTTCTACAGTGCCATTGTTGTGCACTCAGCAGGGTACCCTGCAGATATTTTTCGTTATGTTGAGAGGCGTCGAGTCCTTCTGCTTCTTCTTCCTGTGTAACCCTCATGGGCAATATCAGGTTGATCACTTTAAAGATGATAAAGGAAACAACGAAGCTATAGACAACGGCAAGTGCCATTCCTTTTAACTGAATAAGGAACTGGCCATCTACCACCAGGAGTTTACAGTCTTACTGCCAAATAAACCTGTCATCAGCATTCCCGTCATACCACCAAGTCCGTGGCAGGCAAATACATCCAGCGGATCGTCGTATTTCGTTTTGCTTTTCAGGAATTCGGCTCCCACGTTTGAAACTATTGCTGCAATAAAGCCGATAAATAAAGCCTGCGGCACTCCGACAAAGCCGGCTGCGGGGGTGATGGCAACTAACCCAACGACAGCCCCGATACAGAATCCAAGGACAGAAGGCTTTTACCACGAAGAATGTCAAGAAACATCCACGACAAACCTGCAGCTGCAGCGGCGGTATTAGTTGTTGCAAAAGCATATACGCCGAGCGATCCTGCACCAACGGCGCTACCGGCGTTGAAACCAAACCAGCCAAACCAGAGTAAACCTGTACCAATAAGTACATAAGGAATATTGGCAGGCGATGCTGCAGTGGTTGCTCTTACGTGGTTTAAGAACCAAAGCACCTGCTAGTGCGGCCATACCGGCAGAGATATGTACTACAGTACCACCGGCAAAGTCAAGCACACCCCATTTGAACATCAATCCATCGGGATGCCATGCCATATGTGCAAGAGGAGCATATACCAATGCGCCAAACAATACAATAAATAAAGTGTACGAGCTAAAGCGGATACGCTCGGCTACGGCACCTACTACCAGGCCGGGCGTGATAACAGCAAACATTAGCTGGAAAAACGCAAACAATGGTAGAGGAATAGTTGCTGCAAGGCTCCATGGTTCTCCTTCCATTACACCTTTAAAGAAAAGAAAGGTGCTGGGATCGCCAATAAATCCGCCGTGACCACCAGGAACATTACCTACGGATTTACCGAAGCACAGACTGAACTGCACAACAATCCACAATACAGAAATGATACCGGCAGAGACAGTGCTCTTGATCATGGTAGATAATACGTTTCTGCGACCAACCATTCCACCGTAAAAAAGGCAGAGTGCCGGTGTCATTAAAAACACAAATGCACAGGACACAAGCATCCAGGCGATATCGCCACTGTTGTAAACATATTTAGGCGTTTTTCCATCATCACCTAAAACCGACGCCGGATCGAAAGAAGCTGCGGGGCTCACAAAAATTGCTGCTATTGCAATTGCTAGCAATATCAGAAAAGGTGCCACCTGTTTCACTTTAGTTTTGCTCATAATCAGAAAAGGGGTTTAAATATTAGATAAAAATTTAATGCAGCAATCTGAATACTAAATTAAGGGATTTTTTGTTCGAAAAATTTGATATATGATAAAATAAAATGGAAATGTTCAAAAAATGTGACTATCATCCGAAAATATTTTATATTATTATTTTTTACAATATTATGCAAGTTATAAAGGCTATTGATTGACTTGCAAAGACATAATTGTATTTTGACTGTTAGAAGCTCGCTTTTTGGTTAAAACAGGTCAGGGAAAATTATTGGTTATGGCCGGTGAGCGGTCAAAAAAGGACGCCAGGTTTAAAGGAGTCAATTTCAAATCGGAAAGGAGTAAGATAATGGGAAAGATAATAATTTGAATAATTCGTATGGAAACTGAAGCGAAACTATATAGAATAAAAACTCAAAAAATGCTGATCATCTTTATCAAACAATGTATTACCGATTTGTATCATAGCGAAGAAACCTGTAACAATGAATCCTTTGTTTCCAAGAGTGAAACACCATTATTTAAAAACTCATCTACTTTACGTGCACATTCCCTTCCTTCGCTGATAGCCCATACCACCAGCGATTGACCACGCCGTACATCACCAGCCGCAAATATTTTAGAATGGTTTGTTTGATAATTTTTTCAGAGGCTTTTACATTGCCCCTGTCGTCCTTTTCAATTTCAGAGTAAATTCAGTAAGCCCTCGTGTTGCGGATGCACGAAACCCATAGCTAACAACGCCAGCTCACAAGGTATTTCCTTTCACTACCCGGTCTTTCTTCAAAATGTGCAGGACGGCCATCTTCTGAAGCCTTCCATTCCAGGTCAACAATCTTTAATGCTTTAAGATTGCCCTGATCATCACCAACGAATTGTTTGGTGGCAATGGACCACTGTCTTTCGCAGCCCTCTTCGTGAGAAGAAGATGTTTTCAAAACCATCGGGTAAGTAGGCCATGGCATCAATGAAGTTCTTTCCTCGGGGGTTTAGGCAGTAGTTCAAACTGCGTTACAGATTTTGCCGCATGACGGTTTGAAGTGCCTACGCAGTCTGAGCCGGTATCGCCACCACCTATCACAACCACATTCTTATTTGTTGCAATAATATCTTCCGGATAAACATTGCTTTCGATCGCCGGGTTAGCAAAAGGATCCAACCCTGCATTACGTTTGTTTTGTTGCTTCAAAAATTGCATCGCGAAATGAACGCCATTCAATTCACGGCCTGGTATATTCAGGTTCCTGGGAACGGTAGAGCCGCAGCGCAAGCACAATGGCATTAAATTCTCTCAGTAAATCATTCTCATTGATATTGACTCCTACATTAGCATTACATAAAAAAGTAACTCCTTCTTCTTCCATCAGTTTTATCCTTCTTGCCACTACCCATTTTTCCAATTTGAAATCAGGGATACCATATTGTAATAACCCGCCGGGCTTATCATCTCTTTCAAAAACGGTTACCGAATGTCCTGCATAATTCAATTGCGCAGCGGCTGCCAAACCCGCCGGTCCGGATCCAATAACGGCAACTTTTTTCCCGACCTGAGGTTGGGTTTCCTGGGTTTTACAAAACCCTTTTCAAATGCAATTTCGATAATGTGCCGTTCAATTTCTTCAATAGCAACCGGAGGCTGATTGATAGCAAGTACACATGAGGATTCGCATGGGGCGGGGCAGATACGTCCCGTGAACTCAGGAAAATTATTGGTGGACGTTAAAATATCATAGGCTTCTTTCCAGTCTTTACGATAAACTGCGTCATTGAATTCCGGAATTACATTGCCAAGCGGGCAACCGCTATGGCAAAAGGGGAACGCCACAGTTCATACAGCGTGCTGCCTGGTGGTTGAGCTTTTCATCACTGAATTTTCTATAAATTCATTGTAGTGACGAACTCTTTCTTCCACCGGGATTTTATCTGGCAGTTCTCTTGTGAATTCTTTAAAGCCTGTAGGTCTACCCATTTTATTTCTTATAGTTTATTCTTTGTTGTTCTGGTTTCGCTCATGTGACAAGTGTTCCGCATCAAAGAATATCTGGCCGCAGCCGGCATTCTTATTCAGCTATCAACATTTATTTCGGATTATTGGCAGGCTATTTATTAACCTCAACGCTGACTTTCCTATGGCTAAGCGCCTTCTTATAATCTATCGGAAATATTTTTACAAAATGCTGTAACTGGTTATCCAGGTCTTCAAGGATAAACTTGGCTACAGTACTTCCGGTATATTCAAGATGTTTCCGGATCATAATGAAAAGTTCATTCTTATCGTCAAGCGTGCATTCATCAAGGTCCACCATTTCAGTATTGCAATTGTCCCGGAAAGTTTTATTCACGTCATAGATATAGGCAATACCTCCGCTCATACCGGCAGCAAAAGTTCCTTCCGGTGCCGCCAAGAATGATAACTCCGCCCGCCGGTCATGTACTCACAACCATGATCACCAACTCCTTCCACTACCACATTGGCGCCTGAATTACGTACTCCAAAACGTTCCCCTGCTTTGCCACGAATAAATGCTTCACCCGAAGTAGCACCATAAAATGCCACATTCCCGATTATGATATTTTCTTCAGGAACAAACGATGCTGTTTTGGGAGGATAAACAATCAAGTCGTGCACCGCTCAATCCCTTTCCAAAATAATCATTGGCGTCACCTTCCAGTTCCATGGTTATGCCTTTGGTGTTGAATGCTGCAAAGCTTTGCCCGGCAGTACCCATCAATTTAAAATGAATGGTGTCATCGGGCAAACCGCTCGCTTTGTAAATCTTTGGAAATTTCATTTGACAAGATAGTTCCTGTCGTGCGGTCGGTATTCTATATATTGAAATGCAGCCTTTACTTTTTGCTTGCTCTCTAAAGCCGGTTTTGCTGCTTCCAATAATTTCCAGTCCAGTACATTTTCCAAACCATGATCCTGTGCTTCCATACAATAAAGACCCGTATAAGCAGACGAAGTTTCTTTGTAAAGAATAGGTGACAGAGTCTAGCTTCCTGTATTTCCAGTGGCTCACATTTTCTCTCATTTCAAGGTTATCAACCTGGCCTATCATTTCATTTACGGTGCTTATAGCCAAGCTCAGCCATGATCTCCCGAAGTTCCTGTACAATGAATTTGAAAAAGTTGACCACATGATCGGGTTACCGGTAAAACGTTTTTCTAAGTTCGGGGTCCTGTGTGGCCACACCCACAGGACATGTATTCAGATGACACTTACGCATCATGATACATCCTTCCACAATCAGTGCAGCTGTAGCAATGCCCCATTCTTCTGCACCTAACAAAGCTGCAACAGCGATATCACGGCCTGTCTTCATTTGTCCATCGGCCTGAACCACCACGCGGCTGCGCAATTTATTTTTTACTAATGTCTGGTGTGTTTCAGCAAGTCCCAATTCCCAGGGCAAGCCGGCATGTTTTATGGAGCTGATTGGAGATGCACCTGTTCCTCCATCATGACCAGCATATCAAAACCACATCCGCCTTTGCTTTGGTAACACCGGCTGCAATGGTTCCTACACCGGCTTTACTTACCAGTTTCACATTGATCCTGGCATTCCGGTTTGAATTCTTCAGATCAAAGATCAATTGAGCGAGATCTTCAATAGAATAAATGTCGTGGTGTGGAGGCGGAGAGATCAAACCCACACCCGGTGTTGAATGTCTTGTTCTGCCAATCCATTCATCAACTTTATGACCGGGCAATTGTCCACCTTCGCCGGGCTTAGCACCCTGCGCCATTTTTATCTGTAGTTCATCCGCTTCAGTTAAGATATAAACTCGTCACGCCAAATCTTGCAGATGCCACCTGCTTGATGGCGCTTCGCATAGAATCGCCATTGGGCAGTGCGATCATATCGTCTTTCATCTTCACCACCTTCACCTGTATTACTTTTACCTCCGAGACGGTTCATTGCAATAGCAAGCGTGGTATGTGCTTCCCATGAGATGGAACCAAAACTCATGGCGCCGGTAGCAAATCGCCTGTAAATATTTTCCGCAGGTTCCACTTCGTCAATGGAAATGGAAGGCCTGGTTCTTTTAAACTGAAATAAACTGCGCAGCGGTGCATGCTTTTTCGCTCTGGTCATTAACCAGCTTTGAATATTTTTTGAAAGTGGTATAATCATTTCTCTTTGTTGCATCCTGCAACAGGTGAATGGTCTGCGGAGTTGAACAAATGGAATTCGCCCTTGCGTTTCCACTGGTAAACTCCACCAACAGGTAAGCGATCAACCGGGAATATCTTTTCTGCTAAATGCAAAGAAATGTTTTGCCAGTGCCTCTTTGGCTATTTCATCCAGACCCATTCCTTCTATTCGGGAAGTAGCACCCGTGAAATATTTATCCACTACATCTTTATCCAGTCCAAGTATTTCAAATATCTGGGCACCCTGGTAGGATTGCAATGTAGAGATACCCATTTTGGAAAATACTTTCAGCAATCCTTCATTTACAGCTTTGATATAAGTTTTTCTTGAGTTGATCTTCGGTCAGGTCCGTTTGTAATCTCGCCTGTCTCTTTCAGATCGCGGATAGACGATAAAGCCAGATAAGGATTAATAGCAGTCGCGCCAAAAGCAATGAGGCAGGCAAAATGATGCACTTCCCACGCATCTCCGGCTTCCACAATGATACCTACCTGGCCACGCATACCCTTGCGGATAAGGTGGTGGTGAACTAGCAGCCATTGCGAGCAGTGATGGGATGGGTGCATGATCTGAATCTATAGCCCTGTCCTGTAATATCAAAACTTTAAAGCCATCATGCACGGCATCGACTGCATAGCGGCAAAGACGATCGAGGCCTGATTTCAGCGAACCAGGTTTACCATCGGCCCGGAAATAACATTGCAGTGTTTTTAGCCTGGAATATGACCCGTATCAATACTCCTGATCTTTTCAAGGTCGTGATTATTAAGCACTGGCTGTTTTAATGCCACACTATGGCATGCTAAGGGGATCTTCAATCTAATAAATTTCCATTGTTACCCACAAATGTTGCCAACGACATCACCAGCCTTTCACGGATCGGATCAATTGGAGGATTGGTAACCTGTGCAAATAATTGTTTGAAATAACTGCTACAGATGTTGCGGTTGATCACTCAATATCGCCAATGGAGTGTCAGTACCCATAGAACCAACGGGCTCTTTACCATCCACGGCCATAGGCGCAATGATCGTATCAAGATCCTCGGTAGTATAGCCAAATGCTTTTGATATTTGAATACCTGGTCATGTTCAAGATGTGTAAACATGATTCGTGGTTCGGGCAGTTCTTCAAGGCGGATCTTATATTTATTGAGCCATTCAGCATAAGGCTTTCTTGAGAACAGATGTTTTTTTCAATTCTTCATCGCTGATGATCTTTCCCTTCTCCATATCCACGACAAACATCTTTCCCGGTTGCAGCCTTCCTTTTTCTTTAATGATCGACGGATCAATAGGCAATACGCCGGTTTCCGATGCCATGATCACGCGATCATCGGTTGTTACGCAATATCGTGATGGGCGCAGACCATTCCGGTCTAATGTGGCACCAATCACTTTTCCATCGGTGAAATGAAATGGAAGCAGGGTCCATCCCATGGTTCCATCAAGGCTGAATGGAATTCATAAAAAGCTTTTTCTAGCAGGATCCATCTGTTCATTACCGTCCCATGCCTCAGGTATCAGCATCATCATCACATGTGGCAGTGAACGGCCAGTCAGTGTCAGCAATTCAATCATATTGTCCAAGACAGGCTGAATCACTCTGTGCCTTCGGTAACGATTGGCAGAAGCATCTCCATTTCTTCTTTGGTGAAGTAAGGAGAAGTAAATCCTTTTCGCTTGTCTTCAACCAGTTCAGGTTTCCCTGCAGCGTGTTGATTTCGCCATTGTGTGCAATGTATCTGAAAGGCTGGGCCAGTTTCCAGGAAGGAAAAGTATTTGTGGCAAAACGGGAATGAACAAGACCGAAAGCGCTAACCATTCTCTTATTGCCGAGGTCAGTGAAAGTATTGTCTTACCTGTACGCTCGTCAGCTGTCCCTTGTAGACAATCGTTTTGTAGGAGAGAGAAGCAATATAAAACCCAATCTCATCCTTCCTTACGGTGCTTTCGAATGAGTATGACTGGCGATAATTGCGAAGAATAAATAATTTCCGCTCAAATTCTTCGGGATTTGTAATATGATCAGGACAGGCTATAAACACCTGTTCCATGTCAGGCTCAACGCTCAGCGCAGTGGGCCCGATACCCGCTCCGTATTTACCGGAACTTTACGATAAGCCAGAATTTCAAGACCCAATATTTCAGCTGTGCGGTTGAAAATGTCGCGACATTCTTCTCTTAGCCTTATTTCTCTTGGAAAAAAGATAACGCCTACGGCGTATTTGCCGAAGGAGGGCAGGTGAACTCAAGCTTGACGCATTCATCGAAGAAGAACTCATGGGGCATCTGGATCATGATACCGGCACCGTCACCCGTATTGGTTTCGCAGCCGCAGGCGCCCCGGTGCTCCATGTTTTCAAGCACCGTCAATGCATCAGCAATATTTTGATGTGATTTGTAACCTTTATATTAGCCACAAAGCCGATACCACAGGAATCGTGCTCAAACGCAGGATCATATAAACCAGTATTGCTTGCCATGGGCAAAGTAATTATTTAGATAGTTTATAGAAAAAGCCTCAGGGGGCTGAATGAATAGCAAGCAAGCCTGTAAATTACTTAATTTTTCGCAAAGGATAGGTTGGATTTATGCAGAATTTGTCTCGAAAACTGTGGATTATTGGAGTTTTGACGGCTGTCAAGAGCGCGCCCGTTTTCAGAAACACATTGCTTCATCCGGCCTAATGACGCTTCCTTCCTGGTCGCCGAATTGATCGACAGCCTTCATTTTTAAAGACTTCCGTTAGTCGGCAAAGCCAGTTGTCAGATCAGACCCGGTTCGGGTCAAAATCTACACCAAATAACCAAACAATGTGTCGTCCTTATTCAGCTCCGTATAATTGATATTCTGATCATTCAATTTTTCGCATAGAGGATTCATAATCCTGATTTGCTTGCAGTTCAATTCCCACCAGCGCCGGACCATTTTCCTTGTTAGTCTTTTGCATGTATTCAAAACGGGTAATATCATCTGTCGGTCCCAGCACATTATTTACAAATTCTTTCAATGCTCCGGGCCGCTGTGCCAAAATTGATCAGGAAATAATGCTTTAGCCCTTCGTACTGCAGGCTTCTTTCTTTGATCTCCTGCATACGGTCAATGTCATTGTTGCTTCCGCTTACGATGCAAACAACATTTTTCCTTTAATTTCTTTCGGCAAAGTCATCGAAAGCAGCGATGGACAATGCCCCGGCAGGTTCTACCACGATCGCATCTTCATTGTACAATTTTAGAATGGTGGTGCACACTTTTACCTTCCGGCACGAGACGCATATCGTCAGCACATCTTTACAAATTGAAAAAGTGAGATCGCCTACCCGTTTAACGGCAGCACCATCGACGAATCTGTCGATGTGAGATAAAGTAACGGGCCTGTCCTGCTTTGAGGGCTTCATACATGGATGGAGCTCCTTCCGGTTCCAGGCCAATTATCTTTCGTATTGGGAGAAAATAGTTTTGAAATAAGATCCACACCTGCGCTCAATCCGCCGCCACCAACAGGTACAAACACATAATCAATCACGGGGTTGTCAGCCAAAATTTCGATTGCAACCGTTGCCTGCCCTTCAATAATGCGGACATCATCAAAGGGAGGAATGAATGTCATTCCATTTTCTTCCGTAAATCGTTTAGCCGCAACAGCACAGTCATCGTATGTATCACCTGTAAGAACTGATCTCGATATTGTCTTCACCAAACATTTTTGGTTTGGCTGACCTTTTGTTTTGGCGTGATGATTGGCATGAACACGACGCCTTTGCATCTAATCTTTTACAGCTATAGGCGAATCCCTGAGCATGATTGCCTGCGCTGGCACAAACAACACCCTTTTGCCAATAGTTCCGTCTGGCCGCAGGCTACTCATCAGATTATAGGCGCCACGCAATTGTACGCACGAACCACTTGCAGATCCTCTCGTCTTCAAATAAACGCTGCACTGGTATTTACAGGGAAAGATTTGGCGTTCAACTGGAGCGGCGTCGATTGACAACTCCCTGCAAACGTTCATCTGCCTCGGAAAATTGCAGATGAAATTGTATTTTTTCTTCAGTTGTTCCATCTAAAATATATAGTGAATCATAATCCGGCAGCGCAGGCTCCGGCAGAACTGCCGGGTTGACTGCAATCCATTGAAGCATACCGGTAAACCAGACCTGACCAGGGACTCACGTTTATCGACTGTTTATCCCACTGAATGTATTTTCTGTCTGCTGTCTACAAAACATCTTTTGTAGACGAATGATTTTCCACAGGTACGTCGGCAACCTGGTTTTCTGGGTCTCGAGGCTGCGTCACTGTTTTCCGGCCTGCCACAATTCGCTTTCACGTAATTCTTTCAGTTCGACTTCCAATTTTCCCGATAGTCAGGCTGAGAGTTTGAATCAATCTGAACGTTGTGATTCTTTTCCTGCAGCAACACTTTCATAGAGTTCGGTAAAAACCGGTTTAGTTGCGTCACGGAATCTCTTCCACCAATCCAATGCGCCGCGTTGTGCCGTCGTGGAGCAATTGGCGTACATCCAATCCATGCCGTTTTCCGCAACTAGCGGCATCAATGATTGTTAGTCAACTCTTCCACTGTTTCGTTGAACGCTTCACTGGGCGTGTGGCCTTTTGGGCGAACACTTCATATTGAGCTGCGAAGATTCCCTGGATGGCTCCCATCAATGTTCCTCTTTCACCCGTAAGGTCAGGAGTAAACTTCTCTTTTGAAATCCGTTTCAAACAAATACCCGCTTCCAACTGCGATTCCCAATGCAACTACTCTTTCAAATGCTTTGCCGGTGGCATCCTGGAAAATGGCATAAGAACTGTTGAGACCACGTCCCTGCAGGAACATTCTTCTCAAGAAGGTGCCTGAGCCCTTTGAGAGCTACTAAAAACACATCAACATCTTTTGGAGGAATGATACCGTGTTTGCTCGTTGAAGGTGATACCAAAGCCATGTGAAAAGATAGCAAGTGACCTTACCCGGGTGTCAAATGCTTTTTAACGATTGGCCAGCAAGGCAATTTGTGCAGCATCACTCAGCAGGTAACAGATGATGGTTCCTTTTTGCAATGCTTCTTCGATTTCAAACAATGTTTTTCCGGGTACAAATCCATCGCGTATGGCTTTATCCCAGTGTTTTTGAATCTTTGCGCTGACCCACGATCACATTGATACCATTGTCTTTTGGTTCAACGCCTGGCCGGGCCCTGCACACCGTAGCCAATTACAGCTACTGTTTCATTGTCTCAAAACACTGTTGCGCTTTGCTGAGTGGAAATTCATCTCTTAGTTACGACATTTTCTTCCAGGCCGCCAAAATTGAGTTTTGCCATTAGTTATTTGTTTAGTTGGTTATGTGTTATTGTTTAAGTGTGTTGTTGGTTGTTTCCATAATGACCTGATCTCTCTAGCGCAGTCTTCGAGAAATGCCGCGTCCTCATTGCTAAAGGCATTTTTGTTTCGCTTTCTGCGTCAATGGTGCCGCTACCGTTTCACTCATTGGTCCGCAGAATACAGGCACTAATTGATTTCAGACTCTGTGTATTACTGAACGTAAGCAGGTAATCATCATCTGCATCGATGTCATTTACGATGATCTGTCTTTTAAGCATGGCTGCCTTTCCGTTCAATCCTTTATCCTTGGGAAAAGATGTAAAGGCAGGCTCTGTTCTGCCTGGCGGATATGATCGACTATTTCAGCGTCTTTTACATCGTAGAGCCCACCCAGGATATATTTCTTGGATACGGATCTTGTCGGCAATCTGCCTTGCTTTTTCCTGCCGGGTAAGCCCCGACTTCAATATTTCATTAAAAGATATTTCGTTCCATAACAAGAACAACTTAAGCACTTTACATACTCGAATACCTTTTCGTTGTCACTCCAAGAATTCATTTTCGACCACCACTTCACTGGGTTCTGCGGTATTCGAATTCTTTGAGTTTTTCATGAAATCCATCACTTGCCTTGATAATAGCTACCCTTCCGCTTCTGACAAATTCAATCAGTCCATAGGGTTCCAGCACTTTGATAAGATTATCGGTTTCTTCCCTGTGACCGGCCACTTCAAAAACCGTGTAATCCTTTCGGATCACTATCGCCTTAGCTCCATTGTTCCCGTAGCAATCGTTCCACTTTCACTTCTTCCGCAATGATATCAGTCGGCACTTTGTAAAGGGCCAATTCCTGCCACACTATTTCTTCCTGCGTATTGTAGTAAGCCTTCAGTACTTCGACTTGTTTTTTCTATCTGGCGGCAAAGCTTTCTCACCACATCTTCTGTTTCATTGATCACGATAGTAAAACGATGAACGCTGTCAACTTCAGAAGGCGAAGTATTAAGGCTGTCTATGTTGATCTTTCTTCTTGAGAAGATAATTGCAATACGAGTTTAGTAAACCGATCTGGTTTTCGGTGTACACTGTTATTGTATATTCCTGTTTCACCATAATGTGATTTTTAAATAGTTATTTTTAACTCGCGATTATATATTCCTGTCGACCAATCTAATTGAGTGACCACCAGGTCATTTCTCTTTCTTCCAGCTTGTTTATCAAATGTTTCACTTTTTCGTCATGCCCCAGAGGCCAGTTTGGTTGCGGCAGCATATCATCCAATGATATAAACCCGCCGTCGTTTAACATGTCAATTGTTTCTTCAAACAAGTCCGTATTTTCCAGGCATAGCGTCAGCGAAAATGGAGAATCGAATTTCCTGCCTCGATAATTCTCATATCCATTCGTAAGCATCGCCCAGTATGAATTTCAATTCTGCTGTCATTGATATATTCGTTGCCACGTTCATCAGGGATTCACGGTTATTATCAATGGCTAATTAAAGAACTATTTTCATCGAGTCCACGCAATTATCAAACCGTTGCCAATCCCGTGCCTGATCGAACTCAAGAAACTGTCCCGAAGGTTTAGAGAGCCGCCAATGTTCTTAAAAGACTGCCCGTCTCAATGTCAGAGGCTATGCTGAATTTCGAATTCATCCAGTTGTCTGCTTTATTTTTTCATAGCCCTAGCGGAATTCTGGCTAAACGCTACCTGATTTATTCTGTCTTCCAATTTTAAAAGAACTTATGGTGATATTATCCGGTTAGCATTAAACTTCTTCTTTGCTATAAAACAATTCTGTACTCCCCTGGCCCTACAGTACCATGGGAAATACATTGTTTTCTTTGCACCTATGACTTCCAGCAATAACTTCCATCATGTCTCAATCATCTCCTTCAATGCATTTTTTAAATCTTCTCTTTGAAACGCACTTTCCGGGATATTGAGATCCTTTGGCTACCAGGGCAAAATCGGGGCTGGTGATGTCTACAAAGCGAATATCTGTTTTGATGAAACAGTTGCTGCCGTGACGCACCATTCCCAAAAAAATTACTTGTTAAGGATTAGAATTTTACGATTGGGCTTGAACTCGCATGATGGTTCCGAGTTCTGTAATGTCATCTGGAACCCACCATCACCGATATGCTAGCAACGGTAGTCCTTGAAGGATCACCATAAGCAGCGCCAATAGCGGCTGGTAACGCAAAGCCCATGGTTCCAGGCCACCACTTCGTGATGTTACTTTTATTGTTTTGAGATTTGGAATGGCGGCAGAGCTACCATCTGGTGCTTGACCTGATCGGTGCAATGATCGCATCTCCTTTTTGTAAGTTCATTCAGGTGTTTTTATTATTTCACCCATGGTCACACGTCAGTGGACCCGGGTTCAGTTCTTCTTTTACCTTACTTTCTCTTCTTCTTTATCCATGACAAATCTTTGAAACGCTGCAGCCACTGGGGATATACTTTTTGTTTCCACCAATTCAGTAAGCAATGGCAATGTTTCTTTTGCAATCACCCCATATTGCCGACGGTTGTTTTTTACATTCTTATCAATTTCTGCCGGATCAATATCAAGATGGATCACTTTCGCCTGCTTTGCGTATTTATCCAAACCTGCCGGTTACGCGGTCATCGAAGCGCATACCCACAGCTATCAACACATCACATTCGTTGGTCAACACATTCGGTCCGTAATTACCATGCATACCCAGCATTCCTACATCCAAGGGATGATCTGTTGGAATAGCACTCATACCCAAGAATGGTCCAGGCAGCCGGGATTACCCGATTTTTCCAATAAATGCTTTAAATTCTTTTTCCGCCTTCCCGAGTATAACCCTCTGGCCAAAAATCACAAATGGTTTTTCCGCTTCATTGATCAAGTTTGCAGCCGCTTCATGTAGTATTCTTTCCTTACAATTGGCTTTGGGCCGGTAGCTGCGGATATGTTCGCAGTTTGCATATCCCTCATAATCGAATATCTGCAATCTGTGCATTCTTGGTAATGTCAATCAACACCGGTCCGGGCCTTCCGCTTTTTGCGATATAAAAAGCCTTCGCCAAGTACTGTAGGAATTTCAGTTGCATCGGTAACCTGGTAATTCCATTTGGTAACCGGTGTGGTAATATTGATGACATCTGTTTCCTGGAATGCATCTGTTCCCAGCAAATGCGCAAATACCTGCCCGGTAATACAAACCACCGCGGGTACTGTCGATCATTGCATCGGCAAGACCGGTCACCAGGTTGGTAGCACCCGGGCCGCTTGTGGCAAACACGATCCCCGACTTTCCCGATGCACGTGCATAACCCTGCGCAGCATGGTATGGCGCCCTGTTCATGACGGACCAAGAATATGCTTCAACTTCTGCTGGTAATCATACAATGCATCATAGATCGGCATAATGGCTCCGCCGGGATATCCGAAAATGGTATTCAACACCTTCCAGCAAGGAACGCGATCCAGGACAGTGCTGAACCGAGCCATTTCGATTTTAGCTGATATGTTTTTTTTCACTGTACGTTTCCATTTCTACTTTTAATTCAACCGTACTCATAGAATGCTTTTAACTTGATCAATTCATTTCTTTATGCTTCATCTGTTACACAACCCTGCGACGCATCTTTCACACACTCGTTGCGTATTTGAATAAAACTCCCTTTGGTTGCTTTCAATGATGGCTTTTTCCATTTTCTTTTTCTTTTAGCAATTCACTTCATCGCTTTACTTTTAAAGTCATGGTTATTCTTTGACAGCATCGATTTCAATAATATCATTGTCTTCTACCAATGCAATCAGCCCGCCTTCAAATGCTTCGGGTGTAATATGACCTACCACAAATCCATGCGTTCCGCCACTGAATCGCGCCATCAGTGATCAAGGCAACTGATTTTCCAAGACCTGCACCAATAATAGCTCAGGTTGGTTTCAGCATTTCCGGCATACCGGGTGCGCCTTTGGGACCGATATAACTGATCACTACCACATCCCCAGCGTGTACTTGTCCAGAGTTGATGCCATGTGATCAGGTCATGCTCTCCATCAAATACCCGGGCGGGTCCTTCAAATCGTTCTCCTTCCTTACCAGCTGATTTTTGCCACACTTCCATTTTCGGCAAGATTGCCATATAGAATTTGCAGGTGACCCGTTGCTTTTAATGGTTGTTCAAGGGGCATAATAATTTTCTGCTGTCTCAAAATCGAGATCAGGTGCGTTTGCTAAATTTTCTGCAACGGTTTTACCGGTTACTGTCAGACAATCGCCATGCAGCAGGCCGTTTTGCAATAAGTATTTCATCACCGCCGGAACTACCGCCATATTCGTGCAGATCCTCCATCAGATATTTGCCGCTGGGTTTGAAATCAGCCAGCACCGGAATCCTGGTCACTGATCGTCTGGAAATCATCCTGTGTCAGTGGAACATCCACACTTTTGGCCATTGCGATCAGATGCAATACCGCATTGGTGCTTCCGCCCAAGCACCATGATTAATCGTGATCGCATTTTCAAATGCTTTGCGTGTCATGATTATCACTTGGCTTGATATCTTTTTCCAGTCAACAGGCGAATGGCTTTACCCGCTGCGGCACATTCTTTTTGTTTGTCTTCACTCAAAGCCGGATTCGATGAAGAATAAGGCAAGACTCATGCCCAATGCTTCTAATGGCGCTGAAGCCATGGTATTGGCGGTATACATGCCACCACAGGCGCCGGCGCCCGGAGCAACTGTTTCATCACGATGTCCTTTGAAATCCGCTTCGCTCAGTTGTCCCGCAATTTTCTGTCCCAGCGCTTCAAAATGCAGTGATGATATTCAGGTCCTGCCCATTGTAATGACCAGGAGCAATCGTGCCACCGTATACCATGATACGCAGGACGGTTCAAACGTCCCATCGCCATGATGCAGCCCGGCATATTTTTATCACAACCTGGAATGGCAATCAGCGCATCATAATATTGAGCACCGCAAACAGCTTCTATTGAATCAGCGATAATATCGCGGCTTACCAATGAATAACGCATACCATCTGTTGCCATTACTAATGCCATCACTTACGCCAATGGTATTAAAAATAAAGTCCAACCAGTTCAGTTATCCCAAACGCCCTGTTTCACCGTTTTAGCCAGGTCATTCAGGTGCATATTGCAGGTGTTGCCATCATATCCCATGCTTACAATACCCACCTGTGCTTTTTTCAGATCATCTTCCGTTAGACCGATGCCATACAGCATGGCCTGTGCAGCCGGCTGTGTACGGATCCTGGTGTAATCGTTTTTGAATATTTGTTTAGTTCTTTGCCATTCATATTCCCTGTAGCGTTGCCTTTGCCATTATTGTATTGCCTTTAATTCACCCAATTCCAGTTGTCTAACTCTTTACAGTTTGGTACATTCGCCCCTCTGAGGACGGTAATTGTTCCTCTTCAGCGCCTGTGAGCTGCACCAACTCACTATTCACTAATCGCATACCTGCGATACTAATGCCAATGATGGTCCTGTTGCTTTTCTTTTACTTTATTAATATAAGCTTCCTGTATTCTTTTGCTTACGGTGTTCATTCCAGTGGTTTTGGAAATTTTACATCATCCAAACTTTCCCAGCCGATAACTTCTGCTGCGGTGCCGCAGAAGAAAGCCGCGTCAGCCTGTTTTAATTCATCGACCGTAAATAGTTTTTCAATAACCGGTATTTGCAATTCAGCGCATATTTCCAATACGGTGGCATCTTGTTAATGCCAGGCAAAATATTTCCTGCTGACGGATGTAACTTGAGTTTTCCATCCTTCTCATAAAAGCATTAGCCCCTGGGCGCTTCGGGCCACAAAGCCATTCATATCGAGTAATAATGCTTCATCAAAATCCATTGCCTTCTTGCTTCCTGGCTTGCAAGAATAGAATCGACATAGTGGTCCAGTTGCTTTGGCTTCAATTTTAAAAGCCTTTTGGATTTGGACGTTGAAAATGATGAGGTAGCTACTTTCAATAACTTTCTCCCAGGAACGGTTGCATTTTCCATACTTCAATAATGATAAACGACTCATCATTTTGTACAAAACTCATATTGGCTGGTGCATAAACAACCGGTCGGATATAGGCGTCCTGCAGGTAATTCTTTTTTAGGTTTCGTAAGTAGCATTGATTAACTCTGTCGCTTGTCCAGTGATAGGGCATGTTCATTGCCCTTGCACGATCTTTGAAGACGGTCGAAATGCTCAGCTGGCTTTAAATATTCTTGTTTCTCCAAGTTCGGTCCTATAGGAACGAATTCCCTTCAAAAACAGAATAACCATAATGCAAGCGACTGGCTGTAAAAATCCATTTTTGCTTCGGTTGCCTTTACAAAAGCTCCGTTAAGCCACACAATTAGTATTTTCATTGTAGTATGATGCCATAATTGCCCTCCAAACCTCTCCTAATTGGCGGAAGGCTTTAATTTGATAATTTTTAGTTTCATTTGTTCCAGATGTTCAGATGCACGTCAGTCACAAACAAAAAACCCGCCTTTTGCGGAGGCGGGTTTTAGCATGTTATATAATTAATTACTATACTGGTATTCCTCCTCCATCCAGCGCAGGTAAAATAATGACCACCACGACGACCAGCGTCGCAATTGGAAAAATGACATTATTAAATCTACTTTTTAACATGGAGAAGTATGTACTGTAAATATACTCCCGCCAATTTTAATAACAAAGAACTTTTTTAATTCTTCCCATTGACATAATCAAAGGGAAGCAGCTTTCATAAGAATTGAAGTATCGCCGATAAGCCTGCCTTGTGTTTAGCAAGCCTCTCTATCGGGGAGGTCTGGAGGGGCCTATATAATCGTTGATTTTCTCAACTCGATATTTTCTTTCTTCACCGACCCCGGGAATTTACCTCCCACGTAATCGCTGATTAATTCACCGATTGTGGAGGTGAAATAAAATTGACCGGGTCGATATCTTTGTTACAAATCCATTTTGCAAGGTCCAGTTTACCGCTTCACGAATCAGATCCGCTCCTCTTTCAATTCAAAATAATCGAGCAGCATGGCGGCGGAAAGGATGGAACCCAATGGGCTAGCGATATCCTTACCTGCCGCCTGCGGATAAGAACCGTGAATTGGTTCAAATAGAGCCGAATGATTGCCAATAGAGCTGAAGGACGCAACCCCAATGAGCCGTTGATCACACTGGCCTCGTCACTTAATATATCTCCAAACATATTTTCAGTAAGTATCACGTCAAATTGTATTGGGATTGATGATGATCTGCATTGCGGCATTGTCCACAAACATATAATCAACCTTTACATCATTGTATTCACCGGCAATCTCCTGAACAGTTTTCTCCATAGTCTCGATGTTTCCAACACGTTCGCTTTGTCTACCAACAGTAATTTTCTTTTTCTTTTTTGCGCTAGTTGAAAGCCAGGTGGGCAATCCGTTCAATTTCCGCACGACTGTACACACAAGTGTTCAACGCTTGCGTTCCTTCCGGGTTGGTTTCTTTTTGCCAAAATAAATACCGCCGGTAAGTTCGCGGAAGATGACGAAGTCAACTCCTTCAATATTTTTAGCCTTAAGGGGCGAGAGGTGTTGCAAGGCGGAATAAGTATTTACCGGTCGGATATTGGCAAATAATTCAAGAGATTTACGAAGTTTCAGCAAGCCCTGCTCTGGTCTCACTTTCGCCGCAGGATCGTTATCGTATTTCGGATGACCAATGGCGCCAAATAAAATGGCTGTCGCTTTCGCACATTCATCAATGGTTTCATCCGGCAAAGGATTGCCAGTTTATCAATGGCGTCGGCGCCCATCAGGCAATATTCATAGATGAATTCGTGGTTGAAAGTTTCTGGCTATGGAATTTAAAACACGGATCGATTGCCTGGTGACTTCCGGCCCTATCCCGTCTCCTTCTATATACTGCTATTTTCTTTTTCATGAGTTGTTACTCTGTTTTTATATGCGGATTTGCGCTGATAATGCTTGTTCGGTGAACAAGCTGATTTGCTCCCTGTTGAAGTTCCAGTTTCCTGGTTATGCAGGCGGGTATTTCATCGTCGGACAATGACTTACAAAATCAAAGTGGTTTTAGAATGACTGCATATGTCATCAATTAAAAGCAGGAACTGTTTGGTTTGATGACTATCCAAACCCTGGCAGGGCTCATCCAATACCAGGAGGACCGGTTTTTATTAAGGCCCTGGCAAGCAGTGCACGCCTTTGTTGACCGGCGGGCAACAAATAAAGCGGTTTGTCGCTTTCCTTCCATCCCAAACCACATGATCCAGTTTCTAACAATTTGTTCCTGCACATGATTAAGTCGCCTGAAGAGACCCATAGTATCCAAATAATCCCGATGCAATCACATTATGCACTGTTGCTCCAAAATCAAAATAGCGGTGCAGTTCCGGCGAGACGTAGCCGATATGTTTCTTTATATCCCAGATGCTTCTCCGGTTCGGCGTTTCTTTATCGAATAATTGAATGTCTTGCGAATAAGCCTGGGGATTGTCGGCCGTTATGAGGCTAAGTAACGTGGATTTGCCTGCGCCGTTATGTCCTTTTACCAGCCATCTTTCGCCTTGCACCACGTCCCAATTGATATTATCCAATATAATTTTATCACCATACCTAATAGTAACATCATTCATTTTTACAATACAGTCAAACTTTTCCGGGCTGGCAGCTAATAAATGACCAGTTAATTGTTGATTGATTATTTCATCATTGCTTTCAGGACGGCAGGCGACAAACTTTTTCTCGCTTCGCACTGGACTAACTGCCGTTATGCAATTCCGCAATATGTGTAATGCACCCGGGCAATCTTCTTCATCAGGTGATAAGTATGATGGTTGTGCCTGACAGGGCCTGCCGGTTAATGATGGAATGTAATTCTTTTCTGCTTTCGGCATCAAGTCCTGTAAATACTTTGTCAAGAATCAGCACCTGTGGTTGCGGAAGGAGGTACTTTATAAGCTGCAATTTTTTGTTCTCCATTGGAAAGCTGGATCAGCGGGTGTTTGTCTTCTATGCGTTAAATTCAGTTGATCCAACAACACTCTGCGCTGGCAGGGAATAAATTTATCCTTGTTAACTCCTGTTCCATTGTCAACGCGATCTTCAGCATCGAAACTATTATAACGCTGCTGGTAATAAAAATCCGAAACGTTCGATAAATTTTTAAATGATTCGGTATGTTCGATCAAAACAGCTTTTGCGGATAAAGGCGTATTGACATTGAATTGGATCTCGATAGTTCCCTTTGTAAATAATTTACCTGCAATTGCTTTCGCAAGGAAGCAGACTTGCCACTCTCGCTTGCGCCAATTATTACAAGATGCTGATCCGTACTTATCTCAAAGGAAATATCGTCCAGCACAGTTTTGCCATAAAAGCTGGGCACTTACATTCTTTAGTATGATGGCGGGTGTTGACATGAGTTAATTCCCGGCTTTTTCAAAACTTCGATATCTTGTTTTATGCTGAGCAGATAATCGATATCAGCTATAACCGTTCAGTAAACAGGTTTTTTGTAATCTATTAATGCGTCAGCACTCCACCAAACGCTCCTCAGGAGAGAGGCTTCAGGAGACTCTAATAGTTCGATAGTTTGTTTTTCAAGATCAATCTTTAATTGAGTTGAGAGGGTCTTTCTCTGACGCCTGAAATATTTTATGCAGGAAATCTTCCGAAACTGTTACCGGCAGTACACCATTATTTGTCGCGTTATTCTTTAAAAATATCGGCAAAGAAACTGGAGACAACCGCACGGAAGCCATAGCCCGGATAGACCACGCTGCATGCTCTCTGACGAGCCGGGCAACCGAGCCTTTTACCTGCCACCAAAATTTCTCCACCGTATTGCGACCGGTTCAAAGGGAAAACCGCGGCCTTTGGCTTTGTAGCATCATCGTTGCCATACCTGCCGGCCGCGGAAAAGATTTTTGCCAAAACCTTCCTTTGGCGGTAGCTTTAAAAATCGGGCGGGTATGACTCCGATCCGTGTCAATTATTTTCTGATGGCTGATGGGGACAAAATGTGCTCTGTATAGTTTTAATGGTTTCATTGTGCAATGTTATCTCATCAATCAAAATGAATTTTGTTAACTGCTCCCCCTTAGGGCTGGGGGCAACATTTCTCTCACATCTGTTATGACTCCGGTTATGGCTGCTGCCGCGGCCGTCAGCGGACTTGCCAGCATCGGCCCTGGCGCCCGCACCTTGCCTGCCTTCAAAATTTCTGTTCGGATGTAGACACACAGTACTTGCCTGCCGGAATCTTATCTTCATTCATATCCGAGACAGGTGTGAACATCCCGGCTGACGCAACATAAACCCGCTTCTTCGAACACTCTATCAATACCCTCCCGTTTGCCTGCAACTCCACCTGCTTTGCTTCCGGGCACTATCCATACTTCGACATCACCGGCCTTGTGTTTTCCCTTTACAAAAGAGGCAACCATGCGCAGGTCTTCAATTCTGAATTGGTACAACTGCCGATAAAAACATAGTCCACTCCTTTGCCTTTGATGTTTGACGCCTGCTTCAGTCCCCATGTAATGCAAGTGATTTTCGAAGGAAGCTTTTTCTTTTCGTCGACTTCTTTAAGTTCGGCACGTACATTGATACTCACCACCCATTCCCGGGTTAGTGCCGTAAGTAATCATTGGCTCTATGTCTTCAGCTTTTATAAAAGTTCTTTATCAAACTTTGCATCACTATCACTGTATAATGTTTTCCAGTATGCCAATGCTTTCATCCCATGCTTCTCCCTGTGGAGCAAATTTTCTTCCCTTTATATAATTGAAAGTTGTTTCATCCGGTGCTATCATTCCGCAACGGGCGCCCATCTCAATGCTCATATTGCAAATGGTCATTCGTGCTTCCATGGAAAGCGAACGGATAGCAGAACCGGCAAATTCAACGGCATAGCCCGTTGCACCACTGGCTGATGATCTTTGACAAGAATATAAAGTACAATATCCTTGCTCACCACGCCTTTGTTTAACGTTGCCATCAATATTGATGCGCATCAACATGGGTTTGCTTTGCAGCAGGCACTGCGTAGCCAGCACCATCTCCACTTCGCTGGTGCCGATGCCAAAAGCAATGTTGCCAAATGCGCCATGGGTGGAAGTGTGACTGTCACCGCAAACGATGGTCATACCCGGCTGTGTAATCCCCAGCTCGGGCCCTATAACATGAACAATGCCCTGGTACGGGTGACCAAGGCCATATAATTCAATCCCATGTTCCGCGCAATTTTTCTTCAGTGCATCTACCTGCAGCCTCGACAATTCTTCTTTTATCGGCAGATGCTGATCAATCGTCGGTACATTATGATCGGCTGTGGCTACTACCTGCTTAGGGCGAAAAACTTTTATGCCCTCGTTTATTCAAGCCGGTAAAAGCCTGCGGGACTGGTTACTTCATGAATAAAATGTTTATCAATATATAATAACGGAAGGACCACCATCAATTGTTTTGACGATATGCTTGTCCCAGATCTTTTCGAATAATGTTTTTGCCCATATCGATTGTGTAATTTATAAAATATTTTTATGTACTGAGGTGCTTATCTCTAGCCCTTTAGTTGCGCTCTAGAGCCGGTGTTACGCTTCACCGTCGCGTATTCTTTGCCATCAGATGCAAATCTTCATCTGCCACTTCTTTCTTTATGTCCGCCACTTTCAGAAATTCAACATACAACACATCAATATCATTTCGGTTGTACTGGTAACCGAGTTTATGAAAACGATGGGCCAAGTGCAGACCGTCCGCTACGTGCTGTCAGCACAATCTTCGATCCATCGGCGCCAACTTCTTCAGGGTTGATGATCTCGTAGGTCAGCGCATCTTTCAAAAATCCATCCTGGTGAATACCGGAAGAATGAGAGAATGCATTGCTGCCGACAATTGCTTTATTGGGCTGCACCGGCATTCGCATGATCTCGGATACCAAAGCGGCTGATCGGGTTTAGTTGTTCTGTTTTGATATTGGTATAATAACCCAAGTGCATGATGCTGTTTCAGGATCATCACCACTTCTTCGAGGGAAGTATTGCCGGCTCTTTCTCGCCAAGACCATTGATGGTACATTCTATCTGGCGGGCACCGTTCAGATACACCTGAGATGGAATTGGCGGTGGCAAGTCCCAGATCATTGTGGCAATGACAACTGAATGATTGCTTTATCAATATTGGGTACATTATTAATAAGGTAAGCGATCTTTTCACCATATTGGTGGGGTAAGCAATAACCCGTTGTGTCGGGAATATTTACCACCGTAGCCCCGGCTTTGATAACTGCTTCGATCACTTTGGCCAGATAATCATTATCCGTTCTGACCGGCATCTTCCGCATAAAACTCCTACATCGTCTGACAAAATTCTTTGGCCCATTTTACACGCCTGTATCGCCCGTTTCAAGATTTCTTCTCTGTGTTGAATTGAATTTTGCTTTGATGTGAGAATCCGAAGTTCCGATACCGGTATGAATTCGTGGGCGTTTGGCTGGTTTCAGAGCATCTGCGGCTGTTTCAATGTCTTTCTGAACTGCACGGCTGAGACCGCATACGCGTTGAGTTTTTGATCACTTTGGAAATCTCTTTGACCGATTCAAAATCGCCGGGTGAGGAAATAGGAAAGCCGGCTTCAATAATATCAACGCCCAGGTCTTCCAATGCCAGTGCCAGTTGTAATTTTTCTTTGGTATTGAGTTTACAACCCGGTACCTGTTCACCATCGCGAAGGGTGGTATCAAAGATGTTGATTTTGCCGTCTGCCATAATTAATAGTATCAATATTGTGAGGTAATAGAAAAGCAGGCTGCTTATTTTTGTGTTACTTGCTGATATTTTGATAGACCAACTTGCTGACTAAGGTAACATTGTTACCAATAAGGGTAAAAACCAAAATGGCCTTGGTTTTACAGAGTTTAAATAGGTGAAAATCCCTGAAACCCTTTACAGTCAATGAGTTTCAAATCATGCTGAATTACGATGCCCAACCGATCCACAGATGCCTTGTTTCAACTGGTAAAGTCGCTGGAAAAAGTCAGAAAAGGAATTTCAAGCTTTATGTTAAGCGAAATTCGTCAGTGAGAACCTGAAGACCATCCAGCTTTTTGATGCTCTGGACAAAATGGCTGACTATGATGAAAGCGATTATGTTGCAGAAGAAACAAATCGATCAGCGAAGCAACAGCTATCCAATCTGCAAGGCCCAATTTATACAGACAAATTTTGTCCAGCCTCCGCATAATCAGAGATGACAATAATATTGATATCCAGTTGCACGAGCAAATGGACTCATGCCCGAATCTTATATAATAAAGGGCTTGTACCTGCAGAGCCTGAAAGTGTTGGACCGGATGAAGGAGATGGCTCGCAGCTATAACCAGATCATTACCTGCAGCAGGTCTTGTTTTTCGAAAAGAAGATCGAGGCGCTTTTATATAACACGCAGTATGCAGAACAGGGCGGAACAACTTCAGTCAAGGAATCAGATACCGTGAATGCTTAACTTCTCACTGGTCAACAAGTTGTCCAATCTTTCACTTGCAGCTGTATAGTTGGTATATCCAGCATGGACATGCACGCAATGAAAAGGATGTCGAAAGTTTAGAACTATTCTTTGAACATAGCTTGTCCTGACGAGGCAGTTCATGCCGATGGCTTTATGAAAATTATATCTATACCAGATGCTATTGCTGGTTTGCATTTATACGGCTCGATTTTTGCAATATTACCGTTATTGCTCAAAAATGGGTGGATCTGTTTGAACAAAGACCCTGAAATGCTTGCTGTAGAAACGGCAAGTTATATAAAAGGCATGCATAACCTGATGGGTGCCCATTTCGACCTGCTTAATCATGAAAAGCTGCAAGAAGTGATTAAAGTGTTTGAAAATATTTGCCAGGCATCAACTGGTAACACAAAATGACACATAATAGAATACTAACCTACCAGTATTTATATACAGCCCGTATCAATCTGCATTTTCTTGCAAGGCACGTTTAACAAGGGATTACTGATGGTGCCGCACCTGGAGGAAATGCTGAAAGAGTATACGTCTTTATCTCGATACGCACCGGGTATTGATCTTTTATTATAAGATTGCCTGCTCTCTATTTTGGCAGTGGGCGACAATGAAAGGCGATCGATTACCTCAACCGGATCATTTATCAAAAGGTCGATTTGCGCAACGACCTCCAATGCTATGCCCGCCTGTTGCACCTGATAGCTCATTATGAGCTGGGTAATTTTGACCTGCTGGAATACCTGATCAAATCAGTATACAGGTATATGGCCAGGATGGAAAATCTGAAGTAAGGTGGAAGAAGAAATGTTTGAATTCCTCAGACGTTCATTCCGGGTGGGTGCCCACGCGCTGAAACCGGAGTTTGAAAAGTTATTGGTCAAAGCTTCGAAGAAATATGAAAACAACCCGCTGGAAAGAAGGGCTTTTGCTTATTTAGATGTTAGTTTCCTGGCTGGAAAGCAAGATCAATAACGTGAATGTGCAGGATGTGATACGAGAACGATATTTTAAAAGGGGAAAATGAAAAAAATTGACCGACAATGCGTCGGTGCAATCATTGAACCCGCGGTTGACATTTAGCCAGGATGGGGTAGGTTCAGAAAAGGAGCTGCAACGTTTAGTGGGTTTTAAATATCAAATAATCAACCTGTAGTAAACCTTCATTTGATAAAAACACAAACTCATAGGGGTAAATTCTTTGCCAATTGTCCTATTTATAAACTAGTTGATTGGTAATAGCCATATTTTAGCCGGATATGATGTTATAACAGTGCGAGCAAAGCAGTACTGCCATTATCAGGTCGTTAACACCAAAGGGTGTAGTCGCCTTTGAGCAAATTATTTAAAGATGCACTTCAGGGGACTGCATGCCTATGCATATACTATCTTTAAAGGATGGATTGCAGCGGAGGACATCGTAACAGAATGTATTTTTTAAGGTTTGGGAAAAGAGAGCTGCTCGAAATAGAATCATCACATAAGGCTTACCTCTACAAAGCCGTTTATCACGATTGCTTGAACTACCTGAAGCATAAAAGTAAAAGCGGTTCATGCCATGCACGTTGTTCGCCAGTCGAATGACAAAGTGGAAAATACCCGAAAGGTATTGATGACTGAATTGAAGGAGCGAATCCAGGCTGCCATGAACGATCTTCCCGAGCAGTGCAGAACCATTTCCAGATGAGCCGCTTTGAAGCGATTGAAGTACCAGGAAATCGCTGATGAGATGGGGCTGTCTGTAAACACTATCGAGAATCAAATGGGAAAAAGCGCTAAAATTATTGTGATAAAACTGGTAGAGTTTCTTCCGCTGATTGTTTTATCATTAATCAGTATTTAAAACGTCGCCATATTGGAAAACAATGAATACGATAAGATGGATGAATTGCTGGTGAAATACCTGGCTGAAGAGAGGCTACACCGCCTGAACAGGAAATGGTTGAAGTATGGATCGGCACCGACGAAACCAACCGCCGTTATTTCCAGCATTTGCAACTGATATGGAATGAAAGTCAAAAACTGGCATCAAGAACCGCTGTTGATGAAAACAAGGCCTGGCAAAAGTTTCAGCGAAAGGTAAAAAAATCAGCAACGACAGGTAATTTCCTCAGGGGTTTGGCTGGTGGCGCGTGGCAGCGGGCATTATCATCATTGCCGGTATTGCATGGGTGGTGAGCTCATTGTTGGAAAAAGGATCTTCTGAACCGCCGATATTAAATATTGTTTCCGTGAACGAGGTAAAGAAAGATACCCTGCCTGATGGATCTTTTGCGACGCTTAATAAAAATTCGGTGATTGACTTATCCTGCTGCTTTCAAAGGAAAAACAAGAAAGGTGCAGTTAAAAGGCGAAGCTTTCTTCAATGCGACACCCAACAAGCAGAAACCGTTTATCATTGATGTAAATGATGTCCAGGTAAAAGTGGTGGGCACTTCATTTAATGTAAAGAGCACAAAAGGTGAAACGGAAATAATTGTTGAAACGGGGATTGTGCAGGTTACCAAAGCGGATACGACTATTGAGCTGAAGGCAGGGCAAAGGATTTTATTTGAAGCGGTGGATACTGCGGCCAAAGTAGTCGCCTCAGATGATAAACTTTATAACTATTATGTGAGCCGCACGTTTGTGTGTGATAATACGCCCCTTTGGAAACTGGTGGAAAAACTGAATGAAGCATATGATGTTAACATAAGTATAAGGAGGACGCACTCAAAAAGCTTCCGTTAAATGTTACTTTCGATGATGAATCATTAGACGTAATTCTCGATGTTATCAGTCAAACATTAATGATTAAAGTTTCCCGGAAAGAAAATGAAATCATTTTAGAGTAAGGTTGGTTCAGAAAATGACAAACCGCAATGAATATTGCCCTTATTTCTCAATTTCATTTTGTTATTGTTATTTATCAATGCCCAATCACAAAGCATCCTGGACAGAAGGGTTACGTTTGATGTGAATCGTCAGCGGCTCGATGATGTCCTTTCCATCATCAGCGACAAAGCCAGCTTTAGTTTTTCCTACAACAGCAATATCGTAAAGAGATAGCCCTGTCAGCTTAAATATCAACAATAGAACTGTTCGCCAGGTATTGAACCAGCTCTTCAATGGAAATTATGAATATAAAGAGAGCGGAAACTATATCATCCTGCGGCGGGTGAGTCTTCAAGTGACCACAGTAACCAAGACGACCCCCTACTAATGACAGGAGCTACACAATAACTGGTTACGTAGTCAACAGTGAAACAGGTGAACGGCTAAGCAACGTAAGCATATACGAAACAAATCATCTTGCTTCCACACTAACAGATGAGAATAGCAACTTCACGCTCAAACTAAAAGATAAATACCAGACCTCATCGCTGGCAGTAAGCAAGGATGCTTACGAGGATACAACAATCAGTATTGAACCGGAGTATGACTTTCAACTCATCATTGCCATGGTTCCCGTTGTGAATGAGGTTATAGTTTCTGCACCCAACAAATTTGAGCAGGCTGATTCAAGCAGCAATGCAATCTCAACGGACTCAATCACAGTAAAGGAAGATGCAGGGCCTGTTGAAGTAGAAACCACAGAGGTCGGGAAATTTCTTTTATCTGCCAAGCAGAAAATACGAAGCCTGAATATGAAAAATTTTTTCACCGGAAAACCCTTCCAGGCTTCGGTGATCCCGGAATTAGCACGCAGGGGCAAATGAGCGGGCAGGGTGGTGAGTAATTTTCTTTAACCTGTTTGGCGGCTATACTGCAGGTGTAAAGGGCTTGAAGGCGGGTCTCTTCAATATGAACAAAAAGATGTTCGTTACCTGCAAGCCGCCGGGCTGTTTAATATTGTAGGTGGGTCGGTAACAGGTTTGCAGGTTGCCGGTCTGCAAAACACGAGTTTGAAAGATGTAACAGGATTCCAGGTTGCCGGTATCAATAATTTTGTAAAGGGAATACGGAAGGTGTACAAATAGCCGGGATTGCTAATATCGGTGGAGGTAAGATGCACAGTTTCCAGCTTGCGGGTATATTTAATTATCAGAATAAAAATTCGAAGGGTTGGCAACTATCAGGAGTCGGGAATATGGGCGGAGGAGAAGTGAGAGGATTGCAGGCAGCGGCAATTTTTAACTATGCGAAAAGACTCAAAGGAATTCAATTTGCAATAATTAATATTACCGATACATCTGAGGGGTATAGTATCGGGCTGGTAAATGTAGTATTGAAAGGATATCATAAACTGGCCATTTATGCAACAGAAGTGACCAATGCCAACGCGGCATTCAAAACCGGGAGCCGAAACTTTTACAGCATTTGCAAGCAGGCGCCAATGCAGGTAAAGAAGGCGAAAAGGTCTACACGTTCGGGTATGGGTTGGGCACCGAGCTAGACATCGCAAGGTGGATATCTGTTAATCCGGAACTTAGTTCACAATATGTACCTTGGGTCATGGGATTGCTATGAATCTGCTCAACAAACTGCATCTCCAGCTTAACATTAAATTCAGCAAACGGTTTTCTATTTTTGGCGGGCCTTCTTTCACCGTTTATTATTCCGAGCAGAGGCCGCCTACGACGGCTATAAAAACAACCTTCTCCCGCCAACATATCACAGCTTCAGCCTCGGCAGCAATGAAAGCTCCGTGGATGGTTCGGTTGGAATGCCGGTATCAATTTCTTTTAATAGCCTCATCAAACTCTTCATCGTAGCAATTACGTAAACTGAACGAAGTACAT
>ERZ1370068.3553-contig-2664_pt1 | contig 36782 bp, 58 predicted proteins | sample MGYA00561227_ERZ1370068 | MGnify/ENA primary metagenome ERZ1370068 (study PRJEB38410, sample SAMEA6850437) | metagenome | study: Metagenomic assessment of the ecological functions of the soil: analysis of the soil microbiota associated with the...
CCAGTTACGTATTGCTGGTGATGCGCTCGTAATGGCGCGGGTGCCGCGAAACGGTGACCTTCACCGAGATGCCGTAGAGGCTGCCGCCCTGGAGGACGGTGTAGGTCTTGGGCGGCTCGTCCGCCTTGACGGGCTCCGGCCGCCGCAGGCTTCGGAGGCTCGGGAGCGACCGGCGTCGGGCAGATCACCGGCGCCGGCGGCGGGCTTCGGGCGGCTGGAACGCCGGCGGCAGCGCCTTCCACGACGGAGGTCCGAGACGGCCGGCATCGGCGCGGGCTCGTCCTTGACGGCGCGGGTCCGCGCGACGATCGACGTACGATGATGATGGCGACCGACGACCGAGGCACGCCAGGCGGCCAGGAGGCGATCTTGACCGGGGTGAAGTAGAAGCCCGGCGATCGATGGTCGCCTCTCTCGCACTGCTCACGTTGATCGTCCAACCCGGCGACAAAATGTACCGTTGTGTTTGTCAGCCGCCCTTCGGTTCCAATGCGCCGCCGATAACAGGGCGCGCTGCGCTTCGGATCAACCAGTCAGGATCCGAGGTGAACCTTGCCCGATCACCCACGTCGAACGCGAAGTCAAAGTCGTCCGAACAATCCCCTCGGTGGAGCCGGTCCCCCTGCAGCGGCGGCCTCCTACCAGGCGTACCAGCTGCTGCGCCGCTGGGCTAACGATCCTTCCGATCGTCGCTGGGCCTCGACAAGTTCTTCCAGTGGATGACCTCGTGGAGGGGTACCCGTCGACGACCGTCGAGCGGATCCTGCCGATCTCGGCGCAGACGTTCATGCGGATCTCGGGCGCGGTCGAGATCGTGGCCGGCCGTGCTGGTCGCGGTCGCCCCGCGGATCGGCGCCTGGGTCGTGGCCGCCTGGCTGGCGGCGATCACGGTCAACCTCGTGCTGCCGCCGGGGTCACTACGACATCGCGCTGCGCGATTTCGGCCTGATGATCGGCGCGATCTCGCTCGGACTCCTGTCGCGGAAGTACCGCAGGTAGCGATGGCCCGCGTGGTGGTCGTGACCGGCGGATCGGCCGGCGTCGGGCGCGCGGTGGCGATCTCGTTCGCCCGCCGCGGGGCGCACGTCGCGCTCTCGCGCGGAACGGCGACCGGCCCCGCGAGGCGCAGGCGGAGATCGAGCAGCTCGGCGGCCGCGCGCTGGGGATCTTCGACGGACGTCGCGTCGGCGGCGCAGGTCGAGGCGGCGGCGGACGCCGTGGAGCGGGAGCTCGGCCCGATCGACGTCTGGGTCAACAACGCGATGGCGACCGTGCTCTCCCCGCGGTGGACATCACCCCGGAGGAGTACGAGCGGGTGACGCAGGTGACCTACCCGGGACGGTGCACGGGACGCTCGCGGCGCTTCGCCGGATGCGGACGCGGAACCGCGGCGGCGATCGTCCAGGTGGGCTCGGTGCTCGCCTACCGCGCGGTCCAGCTCCAGTCGGCGTACAGCGCGGCGAAGCCACGCGGTGCGGGGATTCACTGGACGCGCTGCGGTCGGAGCTCCTGCACGACCGCTCCGAAGATCCACCTGACGATGGTCCATCTGCCGGGCATCAACACGCCGCAGTTCAGCTGGTGCCGCGCGCGGCTTCCCCGCCAGCTCCAGGCCGATCGGCCGCATCTTCCAGGCCGGAGATGGCGGCCGAGGCGGTCCTCTGGGCGGCCGACCATCACCGCCGCGAGGTGTTCGCCGCGTGGCCGACGGTGCTGGCGATCCAGCTGCAGAAGTTCGTCGGCTCCATGATGGACCGCTACCTCGCCAAGAAGGCGTGGGAGGGGCTGCTGACGGACGAGCCGCTGCCGACGGAGCGCCGGGGGAATCTCTTCGGAGTCGCTCTCGGGATCGTACGGCGCGCACGGACGCTTCGACGCCCAGTCGCACGCCCACAGCCTCCACCTCTGGCTCAATCTCCATCGGGCCGCCGCCTGGGGCTTCGCGGCGGTCGGCGTCGCCGGGGATCTCATCCTGCTCCGCCGCTGCGAGTGCTCTGAGGAAGTCTTCACCACAGAGACACAGAGGACACCGAGCACAGAGAGGATTTGTGTGTGTGCCACTCGAAACGGGGACCCCAAGAAGTGGAATTTGCTCCGTGAGTCTCCCCCTCTCCGTCTCCGTGGTGAGTCCGTTGCCCGGTCCGAGCAGGCGGTCGATCTACCCTTTCCAGCGATCCTTCAGGTGAAGTGGCTTCAGCCAGCAGGTCCGTCCGTTGGGCGGAAATCGTTGCGGCGGGCGATGACGTCGTCCGGAAAGTGGGCTGGACATGAGGATTGAGCGGGGGTGGCCAGCCCGCGGTCGGCGAAGCAAGCCGCCAGCACCGCATGCCGGCCCCAGATCCAGGGGGCACCTCATCCGGTAGTCCAGCGGCAGCAGATCGAACGCGCCGGGAACCGCCTTTCCAGGGGGCCGAGGTCCCGGTCCCCGTGGGAGCAGCGTGGGAAGAATAGCCGAAGTGGGTGAGCGCCTTTCCAGGAGTCGAAGAACGGAAGGATCGTCGCTCTGACTTAATAGAATTTGCACTGCCCGCCATGTCCCCCGCGCTGTTGTGTACTCCATCGCCTCGATTTTGATTTACAACGCCAAAGCCCGGAGGAGCTGCCCTGAAACTCAAAACTAACGCTTCAGCATCGATCCAGGAGCCCCGGAGTTCCTCCGCGGTCTCAGCATTGACGAGCGCCCTTCTGCCGCTCGTTGAGCGCGCCGAACGCGCCGTCACGAGCAGTCCATTCAATCCCAGCAGGAATTCGCTCAGCCGGTTTGCTAATCCCGGCCCGTCACCACGTCATCCGCCGATGAGTCGTTCGTCATGGTGTCTCATCCCGTTTCCTTAAACCGCCGGGTGTGGTCGACTTCGGCGGGCCTCCTCGTAACACTTCGCCCAGGCGTGCGACCGGGATAAACTTTCAATCCGGGGCGACGATCACGGTGGAGCCCCACGCCCGATCATTGCAGGCGACTCGTGAACGATGCGGACGCGTTTCCGCCGAGGACGACGCCCTCCATGCCCCACCGCTTTGGGCGGCACCGGACGACCTCGTCGGGGAAATGACGTCGTACGGGATCGTTCAGGCGGTAGAGCTCCGTGTTCCGCGTCCTGCTCGGATCGCCGCGCCGGCGTCCGCCTGACCGCGATGACCTGAAGCCCGGAAACGAGGTTCTCAGGATTTGCCCCCAGCTCCGGATGATCCCGGGTGCCGACCGGCAGACGAAGGCGCGGGACGGCGTTCAGGCCACGCAGCTGTCCGACCAGTTCCTCCCAGATCCATAGGCGGCCGCGGTCGACTCCCGCTCGAACTGCCCGAGTTGCCAGTACCCCCTGTCCTGAGCTTTCCAGCCCCACCACAGCCAGCAGCTCGCCGACGTGGTTTTATGGTGTCCGGGTGAAGCGCGATCGAGATCCGCCCTGTACTGCTGGATGCGGCAGCTTCGCCTGACATGGTGGCGTACGCATGGACCTCGACCTTCACTCCGAGCATCTTCCATAGGCGAGCGCGACGCCGGTGCTGCCGGACGTGACTTCGGCGAAAGGATCGTGCGTGCCGCGGCGTGATCGCCCCCTCGTGAAGCGCCTTCTGCACCTTGGCGTACACCATCCGGTATTTCATCGAGACCGGACCGCTGGCTCCAGGTTCGGCTTTACGGCAAGATGTTGCCGCACTTCAGGGAGCGGCGTCTCCACCGGCGGCAGGAGTTCCAGGGCCAGCGTGGTCATGGGCGTGACCTCGAGATCCCGGGTGAAGTCCACGATCCGGGAGAGGTAGGCGGGATCGCAGAAAACGTCTGCGATCCTGGTTTCGCCGGTGACCGTCACCACCCGGTCGGTCCGCCCCAGGGCGGTGCGAGGTTCTGACCGCGGCCGCCACGAAAGGACGGCCGCCTGGTCCACCCCGACGGCGTCCGGCGGGGATCGTCCGCTTCCCGCGGCCGCCGCCCGGTACAGTCTTCCGGCGCTCCCGGCGCGGAAATGGACGATGAGCCGCTTGAGGAACCGCAGCGTGCCTGCTCTCGAAAGCGGAAGCCCTCCACGGTAGTCTGAAGAACTCCTCGAACGTGGGCCGTCGGGCGCAGGACAACGCAAGAGCACCGCTGCGTGCCCACGGAGGCGCCGTCGGGCGACTCGCCCAGCTGCACGCTCCAGCGCCTTGCCCGGTGGAGCGCGCGACTTTTTCCTTGGCGCGCGTGGAAATCGAGCATGTCCACCGCGAGGTCCGCGCCTGGCGGACGAGCTCGCGCGCGTTCGCGAGCGTGACTCCTGCGCGTGACCCACGCACGCTCGCGGCCGCGTGGTTGATGTCCTGCAGGCGCTCGGCGATCACCTCGACCTTTCCTTCCCCCAGGAGTGCCCGGGCTGCTACCTCCCGCCGGCGGACGCCGTGCCAGCTCATGGGTCGCCGAGGTCGGCGTTAGGATTGAACCGGCCCATCGCCCGTCCGGGCCAGGAGCTCGGCGGATGTTCGAGGCCGCCGCCGAGTCCCGCGACGAGAGACGGACGTTCGCTGAGCCGCGAGCCGTGCGCGGCCCCGGCAGATGGGCGCTCAGGCTGCGCTGGAAAGATCTGCTCCAGGCTCGGGAAGGGCTTGATGGTGAGGGCTTACGCGTCTACTTCTCCGCGGCGACGGCTGACGCACGCGCCGCCGGAGTGAGAGCTCCTTGTGGACCTTCGCGGACGGTCAGAGAACTCCCGGGTGGCGGAGGAAGCGCCGCCATCCCGCTCGGCGTGACCGGTAGCTGCCCTGCTCGGTCAGGATCGGGCGTTCGCGTCGCGGAGCGCCTGCACCTGGGCCATCTGTTGCCCGCCAGACGGCCGTCCTGCTCCAGCTGCGCGAGGATCGACGGCTCGGCGCGCCGGAAGCTCTCGCGGCTCGTGGGCCCCGAGACGACGATGCGGCCGCGAACGGAGCGCGCCGTGCGCCTTGCGAGGGCGCGGCGACGGCGTGTTCACGCCGGGCAGGCCGATCGGTGTTGAGGAGCGTCACGACGTCGAGCGTCGCCCTCCCTCGGTGCCGGCGGTCGTTTCAGGTCCGCAGCCGGCGAACGAGAGCTCCGGCCGCTTGACGTACCGGTCAGTCGCAGATCACCGCGACGAACTCGTCGGAAATGTCGAGCCCCAGGTACCGCGGTGCCGTCTGCGGACGGAGTGCTCCGTGCGGGCCCGATGCCGCGGCCGAGGTCGAGGACCGAGGGCCCGGAGGGCGCCGCGGCGCGCCGCTTCCTCGAAGCATCTCGGCGTGCGCGCGGATGCGTCGCAGGAGTATCCCATGGGATAGTCGTGGAAGATCGCCGCGTTGGCGTGTGCCGTAAGGTGGGTCCCCCGGGCCTGGCGTGATTTCACCGGGACGAGGTCGCGACGCTCGAGACTCCCCTCGAGAAGCGGAGCGCGGTCGCGGCGTCAGGCGGAGGGTCGCGGCGCTTGATCACGGGCCGCCTGGAACTCCAGGCCTTCCCGCTCGCGGCTTCCGGGACGGAATACTGCTCGGCGATTCGATATCTGATCCGGATGGAGTAGTCCAGATGAGTGGGCGGGCCGGATGTCGGATGCGAACCCCGCTTCCCCGAGGAACGGGATAGAGCTCGCTCGCGGGTCAAGGAAGTAGCGCGATTGACCACGGCGGCGTGCAGCTCCCGCAGGAGGCTGTCCTTCACGCGGGCGATCTTCAGCGCGAAAGCTCGCGTCGCGTTCGCGCGCGTCGTCGAACAGCATGCCCAGGTGAACCGACGAACAGGCCCGCCGGGCCGGAGGGCGCGGAGCACGCTCCGGTAGAGCTCGAGCTGATAGCTCCCGCGGGATCTCGTGGTTGGCGCTCTTGATCAGGACGCGGTCGCCAGGCCGCTTCCGGGGGCGGAGGCGCTGCGAGGCGGCATAGGTCCCGTCATGCCGAGGATGCCTCCCGTGACGCAGACGTCGGCCCTGAGCGGCGCGAGATTGTGCCGGGCGATCGTCGCCTGGACCACCGAGAGAATTCGAGGACGCGGCGCGGGTCTCGGGGAGCGGGATCTGCCGTGCTCCCGGCAGAGCTCCGACATTCGCAGAGGTCAAGTTTCCGTCTCCGGCCATGGCGTCGAGCACGCCGGCGCGCCCGGGCGGATCCGCAGGCTTCGAGCATGCGGAAGATCATGCTCCCGCGAGAAGCCGTTGACGTCGTCCTGGCGATACCGGTCCGACAAGGTCGTAGGGCGTCTGGAGGTTGCTCATCGCTCTTACCCCTCGCGATCACACCCGGTCGCGCTCTGGGGGTAGAGCAAGCTGGGTGCCAGACGTTCAATTTGGGATGGACCGGAAGGGCTACTTCGGGGGCGGGTCGTTCCAGCGCGGCTGGTGTCCGGTCCCCGCCAGGCCTCGGCGGAGGGCCAGCAGGATCTGCGCCCTGGCCCGCGGGCTTGTGCAGAGACGGCGGACACTCCAAGTGTCCTTGAGCTTAATGGCTTCCTCCGGGGTGACGCGGCTGGAGTGGATCACGGCCCGGATTCCGGGCGGACGTGCATGGCGCCCAGGAAGGTCTCCAGCCCCCTGACATCCGGGGCATGTTGAGGTCCAGGAGCACCAGATCGACCTGCTGGGCCTGCAGGGATCTTGATGGCCCGCCCGCCGCCTCTCGGCGAGTCACCGACCGATGTACCCCGCGCCCTCCAAGTGGCGTTTCCGTAAACTACCGCAACCACGGAAGCGTCGTCATCGACGACAAGGACTGTCGCATTATGACGACGGACTCCCTGAGCTCGAGGGGCCGGTCGGAGGGCGCCGATGGCCGGGAATAGAGGACGAACCGGGTCCCGTCCGAGGCCGGAGTCGAGGTCGATCACCCCTTGTCGTGGTCGTCGACGACGGCCGAGGCGATCGTCAGCCCCAGCCCGGAGCCGGAGCGATGGCGGCCGCTGCTCTGGACGGGAAGAAGGGTCGCAGGAAGATCTTCTCCAAGGTTCTCCCGCGAAATGCCGGGCCCGAATCCTTCACCTCCACGAACGCGTGCTCTCCGCGGGCTCAGGAAGCCGAGGTGGCAGCGCCGCTGCTGGAGCGACGTCCACGGTGCCCGATCGGACTGTGATGGAGACCAGCCGGTCGAGGTCGCCACGGCAGGCGTTCTGGATGAGGCTGGAGACGGCCCGGGAAAGCTGAACGGACGACCCCTGGACCCCAGGCGTCCCGTCCGCTTCGGACGGCGAGGCGCTGCCCCTGGAACCGTCCCGCGACCTCCGAGATCAGCCTCGCCCAGCCACGGACCGGGAAGAGCTCCAGGCGGCCGCGGCGCGCCAGCGCGAGCAGCAGGCCTCGTGGTTGAGGTCGAGCAGCTGCTCCACTGCTAGCGGCAGCCGCCCGTCACGCCCGGATCTCGTTCAGCGTGCGGACCTCCTCCAGGCCTCTCGATGCGCCTCTGTTGAAGAGGGGCGCAGAGGAGGTTCTGGATGTCGTGGGCGACCTGCTCCCAGCCAAGGTCCTGGGCCGCCAGCTCGAGGGCGCCGCTGCCGCGTCGATGATCCGTCGTTCTGGAGCTGGAGGTCCTTGCTCTTGCGGTCCAGGTGCGGGCCTGCTCGGCCAGCTCCACCTCGAGGATCTCGTTCTGCGCGCGCCAGCTCCTTCTTCGCGTCGAGCAGCGCCGCGGTGCGCTCCTCGAGCAGCTGGCCGACGTTGTCCGTGTGGATGACCAGCTGATGGCGGTGGTGGAGGAAGACGCCGAGCGCCAGACCGATCCTGGTCGACGACGCCGAGCATGAGGGGACGGACGTCTGCTCGCGCCGAGGTCCGTGCAGGCGTCGTCCAGGATGAGGCGTCGGTCCCGAGGACGGCGGCGAACAGCGCGGCGGCGAGGCCGCGAAGTCTTGACCGGGGCCTGCCCCGGAGCTCCGCGGGGAGCTGGACCCGGCCATCAGCACCGCGATGATGGAATCACGGCGTAATGGCCGTAGCCCAGGATGATGACCGCGGGCTTCTGGGTGTTGAGCACGGAAAAGTAGCAGGGACGCACATGGCGGCCGTGGCCGCGAGAAGGCCGCGAGAGGCTGGAGGCGCAGCCGCGCTGCGTCCCAGGCGCGGTGGGCGCGAACGCGAATCATCACGCCGAAGCTGCAGGGGAACATCGCACTGGTGGCCAGCGCCTTGTTCACCCCGTGGTAGGTCGCGAAGCCCAGGATCAGGAGTCCCCCAGTGGTCGACGCCGCGACGCGCCAGGGACCATCCGAGGAGCTGGAGCACCGATCCGGCGTAGAGGCCGGCCCACAGATCCGGAGCCACTCGTACTGGAGCGGGTCGAGTTTGAGGGCGCTCCGGCTGAAGTCGAGGGCCACCAGGTAGCCCATGACGAGGCCGAGCCCCAGATAGCCCCAGCGGCGCGGCAGGATCGACGAACGCCTGGACGACGGAGAACACTCCAGCACGAGCGTCGCCGAGAGCGACCCCGCACGGCAAAGCTCGGGACGCCCTGCAGAAGTGCGGTTCCATCTACGAAATCCAGCCTCGCGCGCGGTAGTCCTTGAGCAGGTAGTTCAGGGTCTGGCGCGATTCGAGGCCTGCAATCGGTCGCCTTCGTCTGGTTGCCGTCGACCTGCGCCAGGACCTTCATGATGGCGTTGCACCGCGCCGCGCTCAGGTCGGGGTCGTGGGCTCCTCGACGTGGGCCAGGTGCTTGCGGAGTGTTCGCGGCCTGCGGCATTCCGGTGGTCTCCAGGAGGAGCGCGGCTGCTGATCATCCCCTCCGGCTCGCGGACGTTGCCCGGGAAGGTGTAGCGGTTGCGAGCAGGTCAGAGCGCTTCCGGGGAGATCCCGTCGACGGGCCGCCCGAACTGCGAGCCGTACTTGCGGACGAGAATGCTGCGACAGGAACTCGACGTCGCCGCGGCGGTCCCGCAGCGGCGGCAGGCTGGCGCAGATGGTTGGCGATCCGGTAGAAGAGGTCGTCGCGGAAGCGCTGGTCGGCGATTCTCGCTTTCTTCAGGTCGCGGTTGGTCGCGATCACGATGCGGCGCGCTCACCTCGCGCTCGGCGAAGTCTCTCCCCCCACCCGGAGGCGTATCGCCGGGTCTGCAGCGCACGCGAGCAGCTTTTTCTGGAGCTCCGGTTCCGAGCTCCCCGATCTCGTCGAGGAAGATCGTCCCCGAGCCGGCCTCGTCGGAAGTTATCCGGTGCGGTCTGGGTCGCCCCGTGGACGCGCCGCGGCGAGTGGCCCGAGCAGCTCCGACTCGAAGAGATGGGGGCGAGACGGCGGCGAGGTTGACGGGGACGAACCGCCCCTGGCTCCGGGAGCTGAGGGTGTGGATCAGCTGGGCGATCCAGCTCCTTCGCGTGCCCGTCTCTCCGAGGACGAGGACCGGGACGTCGGCCTCGGCGAACGCCTTGACCCGGCGGAAGATCTCGGCGAATCCCGTGATCCTGGGTGACGAACGGCCGGAGCTTCGGGTCGCTCGATGATGCTCTTGGGCTGGTTCGAGGAAGTAGGACTGGAGCACGCGCTCGACGTCGTTGCGCTGGAGCGGCGCGGGGAGGTAGTTGTACGCGCCGGCCTTGATGGCGGCCGGACGGCGTGCTCGACGTCGTTGATGACGGTGGCCATGACGACGCCGACATCAGGGCGCCGCAGCTTGATGCGGTGGAGCAGGTCACCGTTGATGCCCGGCATCTGGATGTCGAGCAGGTGCTCGACGTTGGGCTGGCGCGCGAGGTAAGGGTTCGACGTCTACTCGGGGTGGTCTGGGTCAGGCGGTACCCGATGCCCACTGCAGGAGAGTCGGCGTGGCTTACCGCGACGGCTTTGTCATCGTCGACCACCAGGACCGTAGGCGGTTTCATCCGCGACAATCGATCAAAGATGAGCTTCTGCGCTTCTCGTTGTTAGACGGACGATATCATCCGCCACGGTTCAAATTGATCGCACAGGCGAAGAGCGCCCCTCGTTCGGCAGCACGCATCCGCGCAGGTAGGTGTCCGGCGTCAGCGACGCACCGACCACTGCCCATGGGTGATGTATGCTCGAGGAACGGGCGGGGGTTCACGACATTCGATCGGGGTGGTGTTTCCGACGTCGAGACCTGGACGGGGATGGTTTTCCACGCCGTCGAGGATGGAGCCAGCGGCCGTAAGCATGTCGCGTCCTTCTTTCCCGTCTCTCGGATGGGGGAGAGGTGGAGTTGCCCGGGCGCGGGGCATGCCGGCTGCGGAGAGAACGAGCCCGGTCGCGCGCTGGATGGTGATCCCGCTCATCCGCCAGCATGCCCACCGTCCGTCACTCCACGAGGTTCAACGGATTGACGCGCTGGGCCAGGCGCTCACCTCTTCCAGCCGCATCCATTTAAACGCCATTCCTCGGACGTGAAGGCTAGTCTACCTTCGAGAAGATAGGGGCTTCCCTCATGCTTGTTACTGCTCGGGGGCGTGATGCTCCTTGATGCTTGATGCCTGATTCTTGATGCATTTTAGGGCTTTATAATTAGACGGGCTATACTCGGGACCGGCCGCGACGCGTCGCGGCGGAAGGATTGGGGATGTGGAAACGGGGGAGATCTTCCCGATGAGCCACATCCTGCAGCCGGCGAAGCGAGAAGACGTTCTCGATCGCGGACGCCTAACCGGCACTCCCCGCTGCGTGATGCTGGTCGAGTCCGCGGTGCTCACGCGCTCATCGACGCTCCCAGGACGAACAGCTTCGACTCAAGGCGCGGGATCTTGTCCGGACGCTCTCCACGGGGTGTCCCAAGTGCGGCTGAGAGTCCGCAGAAGTCGCCTGCGGAAAGCTCACGTCGCTCCTGGCGATTCCCCCGGGCGGCAGCGCGCGGCTCTCCGGCAATCGGTGGCCGAGCGGCTGATCGAGCAGGTGGGATTGCTGAAGGCGCACGCCCTGGAGCGAAGCGCTGGCTACTTCACGTCGAGGGTCTTCCACCACAGCTCCCGGCCGTTGCGCGGTCCGAAGCCGACCTGGTTGCCGTCGGCGGGGCGGATCGACGGATGTCCCTGACCTCGGTGACAGATCGTCGACGACCCGACCCACTTCCGTCGACGTTGATGGCGCGATAGGCGACGTGTTTGCCGTCGGGCTGAAGACCGGTGGGCGGACCGAGGCGACGACGGGGCCCTCATGATCGCCGACGACGACCCGCTCGCCGCTTTTCGATTGGTGTTTATTGAGGGTCACATTACGGCAGGCCGTCCGGGCTGGGAGCGCCCTTGATCGACCCCTTCACCGGGGTCTTCTTGTCCCCCTGGACGATGGCGATTTCGCGTCGGTCTCGGCTCCATAGGCGATCACTTTGCCGTCGGCGCTGAGCGCGGGCTGGGTCACCCCAGTCGAAGGTGGGCCCCGGCTTGTCGTTGACGACGATGCAGTGTCGTCATCCGGTCTCCAGTGCGGCGGCGATGACTTCCGTCGGCGCTCATCATGGGCGGGAGGATCCCCTTGTGCAGCGTCTGAAGTTTCCCGTTGATGGTGACGGCGCTCTTGCCGGTGGCGACCGTAGCGGATCCGCCGACCACCACCTTTCCATCGGAAGAGACCAGTCCAGGCGCGGAAGCCTCCAGCTTCGCGGGGGTTGCCGGTTTCGAACGGGACCGTGTCGTTGAGACGGATCTCCGTATGCTCAAGCCGGAAGGAAACATAGACGACGTCCTTGCCGTTGGCGGGGAGGACCGGAAACCCGGCAAACGCGGACGGCGTGCTGTTCCAGTCGCCCAAGGTGACCCAGTGCTGCTGCCCCTTCCGGGCGGCATAGGCGACCGATTTCCCGTCGCTGCTGAAACAGAACTGGGCAGCGTCGATCCCCTCCGGAATCGTCGCCACGAGGCACGGGTCGCCGGCCTGCGAGCAGATCATCGCCAGGATCAGGGTTGTCCGCACCAAACATGATTGAAACAGGTTTGGAAGCCGGTTCCAAGCGGAATCCGCTTCCAGAATCACGCCTCCCGCGTTACGGGAGTACGATGAGGACAACTTCGTTCCTCGCGGTCCTCGTGGCGGCGACGCTGGGCACGGCCGCGACACGCGCAGGGACTTCCCGCCGTTCCCCGACCACCCCGAGGACGAGGCTGGGCTCTCTGGTTCCGCGAGCCGAACGTCGGGTATGCGGGTCCCCTTCACTACGTCTCGATGGCGCTCTTCCCCTCCCTGCGGTCCGAGCTTCGAGACGCAACTTCCCGGAGTCGATGCCCTCGGGCAAGTTCGACCTCCGGGTCACCGAGGGCTGGAGTGAAGAATTCGTCGTCGTCGGACCTCTGGCAGATCGACTACGAGGTCCTGCGGTCGAACCCGTCGCGTTCTCCTGGGCGCCGTCGGACGACGTGCGGCTGGATCACGATCGAAAGCGGCGTCGCGGACCGGCGTGGACGCTCGGACGCTGATTCATCCTGGGGTTTCCACCAGACGCTCGGCGTGGCGGTCGGGTACCGCGGAACAACTCTCGCGCGCAACGAGAACCGGATCGAGATCCAGCCGCCGGGCGGCGGGCCCGGATCGTGGTCGACCAGCAGGATCCCGCAGCCCTAACGAGGAGGCGGCTCTCCTGACGCTGCGGGACACCGTTGACGTACGGCGACGAGGACTTCCCCGCCGCCCGCCCTGGTCGGTTATCGGTCCGGGGCAGCCCTGGCCCCGGGCGACGTGCAGTCGGTCGGGACCGTTCGACGTGGGCGCCTCAAGCCCGGGCTGGTGAAGGAGTTCGAGTCGGTCCATCTCTGCGTGGTGGGAACGTCGCGTGGTTCGGCCGGGAGACGTTCTTCGGGCTGAAGCTGAAGGCGATCCACCGGTCGACGACGGTGGGCGTGGAGTGGCACGTGGCGGCCGGTTTCTCCCTTGATCGTCCAGTACCTGGTGTCACCAGCGGCGCGGCGGAGCGGCTGGCGGATTTCTCGCTGCCCTGCCACGAGATCGTCGCGGGGTTCAAGTGGGAGCCGCGGCGGGGATGCTCTTCAGGCGGCGATCGTAAGGCCCATCGTCAATTCAACAACAGCCCAGCTTCGGGGTCATGTCCAGGATCACGTTCCGGTGGTGAGCGAGCCACCTACCGAGAGCCGGCATCAGTCGGCGGCCTGCCGTTCGCATTCCTGCCGGGCCTTGGCGTAGTCGTCGGCGTTCTTGAACGCGCCGAACTCCCGCAGGCTTGTCTTAAGGATCTTGAACTGGGCCCACGCGTCCTTCCACTTCTTCCGTGCCGGGCGTAGAACGCGTACGTCGCCCGATGGCCCGGGCGGTCGGGATAGAGCTTCAGGAAGCGATCATAGAGCGCCTTCACGTCGTTCAGGCGGCGGGCTGTTCGAAATAGGCGGCAGTTGGGTTGGGCTGCCAGCCCTTCTCGTTGTACTTGGAAGCGCGAGGTGGGCGTCGAGGAGGACCCAGGGCAGCTGGCCCTCCCAGTTCCCGTCAGGGCGCACTGCCGTCCGAACTGGAGCATCTCTTCGGGACTGCCATTGCCGCGGGCTCCAGGAAGTAGAGCTTGCTGCCGCAGAGGCTGTAGTCGTCCGGAAACGCCTCGATCCCGCGGGCGAACCAGAGATCCATGTCGACGCGGTCGTCGCTGTCCCCGAGGGTGACGGACATCGGCGAGCTCGGGCGCGTGGTAGGTGGGGCTCAGCTTCCAGGCGATTCTCGAGTTTGACCCAGTGCCCGCCGGAGTCGCTCCTCGAAGAGGGCCATCGCGCGTCGGGCTTCACGTCCTTGGCCGACCGCCGCCGCGGGCGTCCCAGGCGTACTTGATCAGGAACTGGCCCTGGTTCAGGTCCGCCAGGGGACACTTCGGCTGGGCCTTTTTAGCCGCGACGTGGATGGGGTCGAAGGCGTTCTGCCCGATCGTCGAAGCGGGCCACCCAGATCTCCACCGTGTCGCCGGCGTGTTTCAGCGGATGGTCCCCCATCGTGAGGGAGCGGATCTCCCTGGATGGCGGCGGGCAAAGTGGCCGGAGGAATCCTTGGAGATGGAGCCACGATGCGGGCCTGCACCCGCCGCTGAGGTGGCTGTGTGGCGGCTCCGAGCAGGTTTCCGCGGTCATCTATGGCCCCGGCTCCGGGAGCAGCGGAGTTGGTACTTGCTGGCTTTCGAGGGCGACGGCGGCCTTCTCGTCGGGCCACCTCGGCCATCTGGTCGGGGGGGTGGCACAGTCCCGCAGGTTGCCCACGATCATCCGCGCGCGTAGAGCGTAGAGGACCAGCGGATCGTCGCACCCTGCCCCGAGGGCTTCCTTTGGCGACGGCTTCGACCTTCTTGGCCTCCTCCGACTTGCGGCGATGCTGCTTCCCCCAGAAGTCGGCCGCACCGGCGACGGCATTCGGCCCCCAGCTTCGTCTCCACTTCCGGATCGTGCCGGCTGACTTTCTTGTACTCGTCGACGACGACGCGCGCTGAAACTCCTTGCGCCGCTCTTCATGCTCCCACGGCCCAGTCAGAGCTTCTTCGCGCGTTCTTCGATCTTGCGGACGGCTTTCGCCAGGCGAGGCGCGTGCGTGGTCCACTTCAGGTCTTTCTTCTTGAGGTAATCCTTGAGGAGCGGCATCGCGTCATTCGGCAGGTCGGCGAATCTCCTCTCCGGGGAACGCGACGGATGCGCGGGTCCTCGACGTTGACCCGCATCGACGAGCCGCTTGATCTTTGCCGGGGTTGACTCCTTGGACTGCGCATCGGCCCGGTCGTCCGCAGGCGGGCACGGCCGCCAGAATCAGGCATTTCCGGGCATGGGCCCTCACCGCAATTGTTGAATGTGATTGGAACGTATTTCACAGGGTTGTTCCAAGCGGAATCCGGCGCGTGCGGCATCCTGGCGTCCCCAGCCCGAATCTACACAGTGTTTCGGTAGCGATTCTGGGCCATCATTGCACGACGGTGCCGAGGTTGGGGTAGCGGTCGAGTTGGGCTGCCTTTAGGAAAGCCTTTGTCCTAGAGACGAGGGCGTTGTCGTTCAACTAGAACTATCGAACTGCGTCGTTCAGTGGATTGTTGACATCGGAGGCACATTGGAGCTAGTATTGAAATCTGGTCGCTTCGACCGGGGATGGCACTTTTTGACGGCAGGTGCAATAAGAGGGCAGAGTGAATTTCGGTCGACGGGCCCGGCGTACACACATCAAGCGACGGTCTTCGTAGCTTCGCATCACCAGACATCGCCTCAAAAGTAAACATGCTACCCCACCTCATGTTAGTTCGGGGACAATTGAAAGGTAAGCAACATGGCCAACTCAAGAATCCAGCAAGTTCGCCCGGCTAAGGCTTGAGGGGTGGCGGCAATTCGAATCTGTTGATATTGAGCTCCATTCGGCACTAACTGTCATTACAGGAGCCAGTCGGGGCGGGCAAAAAGCACACTCTTGAACCTATTTCTCACAGCACTTCGGTTATCAACGCCCATTCTTGGCGACACCCTTCAGAGGCGTCAAGGAGGATATAGCCTCACCGGAATTCTTAGTGTTTTTAAGAAGTTGTTTTGTCTCCTTCCACCAATGTCGTCCAGGTCGGAGGAGGAGTCACTTACTCAAATGGCAAGAAGGCGAAAGCACAGGTGCCCAAACAGGGGATCCCTCCAGTACACCATAGAAATTCCTTCACGCAAGAGCAGGTGGAAGGATTTCGTTCCTCCCCACCGTCGGCTGCCAACCTACCAGCAAGTAGCAAATATTCCAACTCAACCGATGCTTCCTGAGCAAGCCTACAACCACTTCAACGGTGAAATGTCTGCTCTGTTTCAAGGTGCAATTCACACAGGGTATTCATCAACCTATCGAATAAAGGAGGCTTTGCTTTCAATGGCGGTGTTCGGCCCAGGAAGCAGCATGTGCAAAGAATGAGGTCTTGGATACCGGTCTTTGAAGGATTCGTTGGGAGATCTTGAAAAAGGTGTTGCCGGCCGAAGTTGGGTTTCTCGACCTTTCAATACGCTCTCAGATGTTGTTCTTGAAACGCAATCACAAAGACTTCCTATTTCGTCCTGCGGCATCGGCGGCCTAATGGCATTGGTAGATCTCGCGTGGCACATCTACATGTTCTCCCAAAGGCGCCTTCGTTTGTTGGCACGTACTATCGATGAACCCATGTCTGCACCCTTCCATACAGCACGCACTTTGATGGGGAGACCTCGTACCGAAGACTTTTCCTCAAGTGCAATTCATCGTCGCAACCCACAGCCCGTTCATAGTCTCAGCGATTCCAAGACGCGCGTCTATGTCCTGAAGAGATTCGAGGATCGACCAGAGCAGCCCCAAGTCTCCGGTGCGCCAATGAAACACAAACGATTCGTGTCAGCGACACGCTTGGATACTGTGAATCGCGCCGGAACAACTAGCAAAGATTCTTAGAGATGTCTAGGACTGGAAACTACATATCCTGAATGGGTATCGGAGGGGGGGTATTAACGAGATAGTTTCAAGGTATCGGGGGAAAAGAGTTTAACGAAGCGCTGCTCGTTTCACTCCGCCAGCGGAGTGCAAGAAAAGGGTTACACGGACTTCTACCCGGATGCGCTTACTGCCTTGGTGAAGCCATGATCAGACTTCCAGGCCCAATCCCTCCTATCCTCCGGGAAAACGCGGCCCGCTTGGACACAAACTCTCAAAGACCGAAGAGCGCTGGGCAACCACCTACAGATGCCGAAGGCGATCTCGTTACCGCCACGCCGACATCAAACTCGCATTGGTGCAAGAAACATCCGGGAAAGTGTGCTTATTGTGAAAGCAAGGTGCGACACATCACGTATGTTGATGTGGAGCACATAGTCCCAAAATCTACTGACCTCGAAAGACGTTTGATTGGACCAATCTCACGCTGGCCTGCGACATCTGCAACACGAGCAAAAGTAACCATTTGGAAACCACGAGGATCTAGTGGATCCGTACGAAGTGGAACAGCCAACATGAATTTCCTTGGTGCAATGGTAATACCTCGACCAGGTAGCGCACTGGCCTCACCAACCGAGTCAACAATAAGACTTAACCGGATCGAACTTGTGGAACGACGGAGCGAGATCGCCTTATTAGTTTGGCGCGGCTATTACATCTTCTCGCTGTCGAATTGAACCCAAATACACGAGCGGTTCTGGCGAGATCTGAAATAATGAAATGGCGCAGAACAGGGAATACTGCAGCGTGTCGCGAATCTGCCTACCCCACTCAGCTCTCGCGCCTTGGTGCGGCACCAGCACCGCCATCGTAGGAGGAGTCTTCCTCACGGAAATGGTTGCTAAGAACAAGCGAGAATCACTGGCGAAAATCGACCGTAGGCGGCGTTTCTTCGAGAGAGGGAGTGAGAGAGGTAGCCTACCGCAACAGCGACTGAATCGACTGCTGGGAGAGCTGGAGGTAGCGCGAGGGCAGGATGCCCAGCGCCAGCGTGAAGGCCGCGCAGGCAAAGACCACCAGCGCGGAGTTGAAGCCCAGCCTGCGGCGTCTCCGACCCCTCCGGCTCGGGCTTCATGTACATGTACACGACCACGCGCAGGTAGTAATAGAGCGACACCGCCGAGCTCAGCACGCCGATGATCACCAGCGGATACTCCCGCCGCTACCATCGCCTTGAAGAGCAGGAACTTGCCGAAGAAGCCGGCCGTCGGCGGAATGCCCGCCAGCGACACCATGAACACCGTCATCGCCAGCGCCGCCCAGGGCTTGCGCTTCGCCAGACCCGCGAAGTCGCCGATGTCCTCCGCGTCCTTGTCGCCCCGGCCCGCGTAGATCAGGAACGCGAACGCGCCCAGCGTCATGAACGTGTAGACGAACAGGTAGTACATCGCCGCCGCCGCCCGCGTCGCGCAGCGCCGCCGAGCGACGCGCCCGCCTGGCGCAGCGACGTCAGACGCCGCCAGGATGTAGCCCGTGTGGGCCACCGACGAGTACGCGAGCATCCGCTTCACGTTCTGACTGGCCGATCGCCAGCAGGTTGCCGATCACCAGCGTCGCGATCGCGATCGCCCAGATCACCGGGCCCCACGTGCCGCGCTCCGTCGGGCCCGCCGTCAGCAGAAGCGGCACCACCGCGCCGAAGCCCGCCGCCTTCACCGCCACCGACATGAACGCCGTCACCGCCGTCGGCGCCTTCGTAGACGTCCGGCACCCACTGATGAAACGGCACCGCGCCCACCTTGAACGCCAGACCGATCGTCAGCAGCACGAACCCGGGCGCCACCAGCGCCGGCGCCGGGGCCTTCTGCGCCAGCACCTGCCCGATCTCCGGGATCGACAGCGTCCCCGTCGCCCCGTAGAGCAGCGCCATCCCGTACAGGACAAACCCCGACGCGAACGCGCCCATGACGAAGTACTTGATCGACGCCTCGTTCGACCGCGCGTCGCGCCGTAGAAGCCCCGAGAGCGCGTAGAGGGCCAGCGAGAGCACCTCGAGCGAGATGAAGAACGTGATCAGGTCGAGCGACTCGACGAGCAGCATCATCCCCGACGCCGCCAGCAGCAGCAGCCCGTAGTACTCGCCGTGCGCCGCCTCCTGGCCCTTCATCGCGTCGGCCGAGAGCACCACCGTCGAGGCCCGTCGCCGCGATCATCGCGAGCGTCACGAAGAGCGCCAGGTCGTCCAGCTTCACCGCGCCGTTGAACGCCGGAATCGTCGATCCAGCTCGACGATCTGTCGACATCGCCGGAGATCCGGTAGAACACCGTCGCCAGCGCGAACGCGAGCGCGAAGTAGCAGACGAACTCCGGAGACGCCCTGCCGCTTCTCGGGACGGACCAGCGTCCCGCGCCGCGACCACCATGGAACGCTCCCACGATCAGCGCGAGCGCCGGCAGGATGGACCGCCAGGTCGTTAACGGTGATGTTCAACGGACACCTTCTGAGTCTCGGAATAGCGCTGGACCACCGACTTCACCGCGGGCTCGGTCTTCGGACAGCACCAGGTTCGGGAGCACGCCCAGCAGGATGATCAGCGCGACGATCGGGCAGCAGGTACGTCAGGTCGCCCTTCTCCACGTCGCCGACCTTCTCGCGCTCCGGCCGCGTCACCGGGGCCGAAGAAGACGTCGCGGTAGAGCTTGAGCATGTAGACCGCGCCCAGCACCACGCCCAGCGACGCGAACGCCGTCGCGACCGGGTGGTACGTGAACGACCCGAAGAGCACCAGGAACTCGCCGACGAACCCGTTCAGGCCCGGGAGGCCGATCGACGACAGCGTCACGATCATGAACAGCGTCGCGTAGACGGGCATCACCTTCGCCATGCCGCCGAAGTCGTCGACGCCGCGGCGGTGGGTCTTCTCGTAGATCACGCCCACCAGCAGGAAGCAGCGCGCCCGTCGAGAGGCCGTGGTTGACCATCTGGAGCACCGCCGCCCTGCGTGCCCTGCCTGCGTGCCGGAGAAGATGCCCAGCATGCAGAAGCCCAGGTGGGCGACGCTCGAATAGGCGACGAGCTTCTTGATGTCGCTCTGGGCCATCGCCATGAGCGAGCCGTAGATGATGCCGCGATCGTCGACAGCGCAGATGAACATCGGCGTGAAGTCGGCCGCCGCCTGCGGGAAGAACGGGATCGCGAAGCGCAGGAACCCGTACGTGCCCATCTTCAGCAGGACGCCGGCCAGGATCACCGAGCCCGCGGTCGGCGCCTCGACGTGGGCGTCGGGCAGCCACGTGTGGAACGGGAACAGCGGGACCTTGATCGCGAACGACAGCGCGAACGCGAGAAGAGCCAGGTGCTGGACGTCGATCGGGATCGCCCCGGCAGCCGAGCTGCTGGAGCGCGACGACGTCGAACGTCCCGCGCCTGGAGCGCGACGTAGAGGATCGCGGCCAGCATCGAGGACGCTGCCGACGATCGTGTAGATGATGAACTTGACCGACGCGTAGATGCGGCGCGGGCCGCCCCAGATGCCGATCAGCAGGTACATCGGGAGCAGCATCGCTTCCCAGAACACGTAGAACAGGAACAGGTCGAGCGCGCAGAACGCCCCCATCATCCCCGTCTCGAGGAACAGGAGCGCGATGATGAAGCCGTTCGACTGGTGCCACGACGCGCGGATCGCCAGCGGCATCAGGAACGCCGTCAGCGCGATCATCGCCGAGGCTGATGCCGTCGATGCCCATCGTGTAGCGGATCGTCGGAGGCGCGTCGACCCAGCGGTAGTCTTCCTTCGAGCTGGATCGGCTTCGCCGCCGGGCTGGTAGCCGACCCACGCGACGACCGCGAGCGCCAGGACGACGAGCGTGACGCCGAGCGCGGCCCAGCGGACGACCGCGCCCTTCTCCGCCTTGAGCGGAGCGAGCAGCAGTCCCGCCGCGGCCGGCAGGAACGTGATCAGCGTTAGAAGAAGCGCGCTAGCCATGTTTCCCTGAACTGGTAGGCGACGAACGCGAGCGCCGCCAGGGCGCCCACGAGCGAACGACACGACGCCGACGTTGATCGATCCCGTGTGGGTCCGCCGCAGCGCGCGGCCGATCGCCGTAGACGACCCAGCCGGTGCCGTTGACCAGGAGCGTGTCGATGATCACCCGGTCGATCAGGAACCAGGCGATCGTCGCGCGCCATCTTCACCGGCGCGATCACCAGGTACTCGTAGATCTCGTCGACGTAGAACTTGTTCTCGACCAGCTTGTGGAGCCGCTCGCGCCGCCGTCCTCGGTCCACCGCTGGAGCCACGCGCGGTGGCTCGCGGAGTAGATAGACGAACGCCGCGGCGCGCGGCGCCGATCCCGAACATGACGATCGACGCGACGACGTTGAGGTGGTGCGGCTTGTGCTGGCGCGCTGCTCGGGATCTCGTGGGCCTCGACGGCTTCCAGACCGGCTTCAGGAACTCCTCGAGCGGATGGGCGAGCAGCCCGCCGAGCAGCGACGCGACCGCGAGGATCGCCAGCGGCCCCATCATCAGCAGGCCGGGCTTGTGGATCTCGTGGTGCTCGCTCGTTCGTCGTGATGCGCGCGGGCGGATTGAAGAACACGATCAGCACGAGCCGCGTCGTGTAGAACGCGGTGAGCATCGCCGTCGCGAGCGAGCATGAGCCACGCGAGGCCGAAGGTCGGACTCGAGTTGCTCGATACACGGCGGCGAGGATCGCGTCGCTCGAGAAGAAGCCCGGCGGTCCCGGGCGTGCCGGCGAGCGCGAGGCGCGCCGGCGACGAAGTACCGCGGCGAGGCCGGGCAGCTTCTTCCCCAGGCCGCCCATCTTGCGGATGTCCTGCTCGCCGTGCAGCGCGTGGATCACGGCGCCCGCGCCGAGGAAGAGCAGCGCCTTGAAGAACGCGTGGGTCACGACGTGGAAGAGGCCCGGTCGTGAACTCCGCCGCTCGCGACGCCGGCGAACATGAAGCCGAGCTGCGAGACCGTCGAGTACGCGAGCACCTTCTTGATGTCGTTCTGGGCGACGGCGATGATGCGCCGCCGATCAGCGCGGTCGCGGCCGCGATCGTCACCACGACGCCCATCGCCGCGGGCGCCAGCGACGTAGAGGAAGTTCATCCGGGCCATCATGTAGACGCCCGCGGTCACCATCGTGCGCCGCGTGGATGAGCGCCGAGACCGGCGTGGGGCCGGCCATCGCGTCGGGCAGCCAGACGTAGAGCGGGATCTGGGCGCTCTTGCCGCAGGCGCCGAGGAACAGGAGCAGCGCGCGGCGGCGACGCCCCACGTCTCGTCGATCTGCGGATGCCGCTCATGCGACTGCGAAGTCGAGCGTGCCGAACATCTGCCAGAGGCAGAACATGCCGAGCAGGAAGCCGAAGTCGCCGATGCGGTTCGTGATGAACGCCTTCTTGCCCGCGTCGGCGTTCTTGAGCTCCTTGTACCAGAAGCCGATCAGCAGGTAGGAGCAGAGGCCGACGCCTTCCCAGCCCACGAACATCAGCAGGATGGAGTCCCCGAGGACCAGGATGAGCATCGAGAACATGAACAGGTTGAGGTAGGCGAAGAAGCGTCGAGAAGCCCTCGTCGTCGTGCATGTAGCTGATCGAGTAGAGGTGGATCAGCGAGCCGACGCCGGTGACGACGAGGATCATGACGCCGCTGAGCTGGTCGACCCGGAGCCCGAACGACGACGTGGAGCAGGCCGGTCGAGATCCAGTCGAACGACTGCTGCTCGACTGCGTCCGACTGCGCGACTTCCATGACGGCGGCGACCGAGAGGGCGAACGAGGCGATCGGCCCCGCGCAGCCGATCGCGGCCGCGACCGGCTTGGGCAGCTTGCGGAGTCCGTTGATCAGGAATCCGATCAGCGGCAGGACGGGGATCAGCCAGAGAAGGTTGCTCATCCTTGCAGACTCTTCAGATCGCCCGGTGTCGACGGTCTTGCGGTTCCGGAAGACGGCGATCAGGATCGCGAGGCCGACGGAGACCTCGGCCGCGGCGACGCCCATGACCATGAGCACGAAGCACGTGGCCGGCGGTGCTGCGGCGTAGATCGCGCGAGAACGCCGAGCAGCGCGACGTTGACGCCGTTCAGCATCACCTCGACGGACATGAGGATGATGAGCAGGTTGCGGCGCGCGATGACGCCGTACGCGCCGATCGCGAACAGGGCCGCGCTGACGACCGAGGTAATGGGCAATGGTCATAGCTTCTTCTTGGCCAGGAGGACGCCGCCGAAGACGGCGACCATGATGAGGACCGAGATCAGCTCGAACGGCAGCGCGTAGTCGACGAACAGCGCATGGCCGACCTGCTCGACGCCGCCGAACCCGGCGGCGAGCTCGTCCGGCATCGCCGCTGGTCCTGCCAGAGCGGGAGCGCGATGAGCGCCGAACAGGCCCGCGCACATCGCCGCGATCAGGCCTCGGACCTTGAGCGGGGTATTCGACCCCGAGCTCCTCGGGCTTCAGGTTGAGGAGCATGATCACGAACAGGAAGAGGACCAGGATGGCGCCCGTGTAGACGAGGACGTGGATGGCGGCCAGGAACGGCGCCTCGAGCCGCAGGTAGATCACCGCGAGCCCCAGGAAGCAGGCGAGCATCGCAGATCGCGCTGTGGATGGGGTTTCTCTGGATGACGACGAGCAGCCCCGCGCCCACCGTGACGGCGGCCGCGAGGGCAAAGACGGGATCGATGCTACCCATGAAGAGTCACCACAGAGGCACAGAGACACGGAGACCACAGAGAAGAATCTCCTTTGTGACCTGATGCGTACGCCCCCACTTCCCGTTGCCTGCACCGCTTGCGTTCTCCCCGGCTTCCTTGGCTACTAGCGACTCAGCAGCTTGTTGATGTCGTAGATCTTCTCTTCGCGAGTCGTAGCGACCTTGGTGAAAGTCGGCGTCAGCTCGATCGCATCGCACGGACAGGCTTCCTCGCACATCCCGCAGTAGATGCACTTGAGCATGTCGATGTTGAAGACGACCGGGATCTTCTCGCGGTCGGGCCAGGGCGACGGCGCGCCGACGATCTGGATGCACTCGGCCGGGCAGGCGGTCTGGCACATGAGGCAGGCGACGCACTTCATGCGGCCGATCTCGTCCTTCTTGAGGCGGTGCTCGCCGCGGTAGCCCTTGCGCGGGACGTGGACTTCCTCGGGATAGGAGAGCGTGGCCTTCTTCTGGAAGACGCGCCCCAGCGTGTAGCGCATGCCCTTGAGCGCCGCCGGGATGTAGAGCTTGATCACCAGCTTGAGCCAGAACTTCTTGAGCGTCATTCCGAAAGTCACTTCACACCCCCGACTGTGTCAGCACCCCGATCACGGCCACGAGCGCCACGTTCGCGAGCGCCAGCGGCACGAGCCGCTTCCAGCCCAGGTCCATCAGCTGGTTGTATTTGAAGCGCGGCAGGGTCCAGCGGATGATCACGTAGACGAACAGGATCGCCGATCACCTTCCCGACGAAGACGCCGACCGACAGCAGGCCCTTCCACCAGTCCGAGCCGTCGAGGAACTGGTTGAGCCCGAACGGCAGCGACCAGCCGCCCGAGGAAGAACGTCGTCATCAGCGCGGCCATGACCGTCATGCCGACGTACTCGCCCATCATGAAGAGGGCGAACTTCATGCGACGAATACTCGGTGTGGTAGCCGCCGACCAGCTCGGCCTCGCACTCCGGGAGGTCGAACGGCAGCCGGTTGTTCTCGGCGAGCGCCGAGACGAAGAACAGGATGAAGCCGAGGAGGCCGCTCGGCAGGAGCCACAGGTTGCCGCCGCCGAAGATGTTCCAGCCGTACTTGATCTGGCGCGTCGAGCGATCGCGCGCGGGTCGAGCGTGCCGAGCGTCTCGTCCGGATGGCCGCGCGGAGATCATCGAGCACCGCGATGATCGAGAGGCCGAGCGCCGAGCTCGTAGGAGACCAGCTGGGCCGACGCGCGCAGGCCGCCGAGCAGCGAGTACTTGTTGTTCGACGCCCAGCCGCCGAACGCGAGGCCGTAGACGGCGATCGAGAGGACCGACATCGAGAAGAGGACGCCGATGTTCAGGTTCGCGACCTGGAGCGGCACGCCGGCGATCGAGCTGCCGAACGGGATCACGATCAGGCCGAGCGCCGGCGGGACGAGGACCATCAGCGGCGCGCAGCGACGAAGATCGGCTTGTCCGCCTCGTCGGGGATGATGTCTTCCTTGAAGATGAACTTGATCGCGTCGGCGAGCGGCTGGGCGAGGCCGCCGGGCAGGAGTCCGCCGAGCCGGTCAGCAGCGGGAAATCGACGCGGTCGGGCCCGATGCGCCCTGCATGAAGGCGCTCAGGCGCCGCTCGACGATCACCATCAGCGGCGTCAGGCCGAAGACGAAGAAGCCCAGGACGAACGCGATCTTCAGGACGTCAGGCAGTCCCATTGGTCTTCACACCCAGGTTGCCGATCTTTCCGTAGTCGTAGCCGGGCATCGCCTCGCGGAACACGCCTTCGATCGAGGTCACCGCGGGCCGGGCGCCGAGCGCGACGAGCGCCTCCTGCAGCCACTGCGCCTCGGGCCGCGCGTGGACCGGCGGCTCGACCGCCTTGCGGATCCGCTGGACGCGGCCCTCGAAGTTCATGAACGTGCCGTCCTTCTCCGCCCAGGCGGTGCCCGGGAGACGACGTGGGCCGCCTCGACGAGCGGGCCCTGGAGGAGGTCGCTCACCGCGAGGAACTGCGGCCTTCTTCGCCGCCTCGACCAGGTCCGCGGGCAGCGCGAAGTCGGGGATGCCGTTCATCACGAGCAGCCCTCGGACCGTGCCCGCCTGGAGCTCCTGGACGACGCGCTGGACGCCCGACGCGATCGCCTCCTCGCCGAACAGCTTCGCGGCGAACGCGCGGTTCGGGGTCTTGTCGGCCTCGATCGTGAAGCCGCTCGGGAACTTCTGCTGCTCGCCGCGCGTGAGCGAGAGCACTCCGATCGGCCCGCCTTGAGGGCGCTCCATCAGCTTCTTGAAGAGGTACATCTCCTCGATCGTGGCGTAGGTCGAGAGGATGCCCGCGAACTTCATCTCGCGGCCGGTCTCGGCCATCTCGCGCGCCGACCCCGTGCCCTTCAGGATGCGGCGGTCGCTGCGCGACGTAGCGCGGTGTTGAGCCGGCCCTCGTCGCACATCCAGTACTGGTTGACGTCGACGTTCGGCCGCGGCTGGAGCCGCTTGATGTCGTTGTCGAGCACCGTGACGTCGACGTTGCAGCCCGCGGCTGCACGAGGCGCAGACCGATTCCGGTGCGCTTCGTGAACCAGACGCGCGCCTGGTACATGAAGTTCTTGTCGATGAGCGCGCCGACCGGGCAGAGGTCGACGACGTTGAGCGACAGCGGGTTGTCGATCAGGATGCCCGGGAAGACGTCGACCACGCTGCGGTCGCCGCGCTCGATGACGCAGAGCTCGCCGGTGCCGGTGACCTCCTCGCAGAACCGGACGCAGCGGGTGCAGACGATGCACCGGTTGCCCCAGATGCGGATGTTCGGCCCGAGGTCCTTCGTGTGCTTGATGCTGCTTGTCTTCCTCGAACCGCGAGAGGCCCTGGCGGTACTTGTACGTGTAGTCCTGGAGGTCGCACTCGCCCGCCTTGTCGCAGATCGGGCAGTCGAGCGGATGGTTGATGAGCATGTACTCGAGGACCGCCTTGCGGCCGGCGTCGACCTCGGGCCCCTCGGTCGTGACCTCCATCTTGTCGGCGACCGGGTACATGCAGGAGACTTCGAGCTTCTTCGAGTTGGAGACCTTGACCAGGCACATGCGGCAGTTGCCGGCGGGGTGCAGCCCCGGGTGCCAGCAGTAGTGCCGGCACGAAGGCGCCCTTGTCGAGGCAGATCTTGAGAAGCTTGTCCTTCCCGTCGACCTCGACGTCCTTGCCGCGTTCAACTTGTTTGATGTCAAGCTCACGGCCCCGCCACGGGACACAGGCCTTCGACTCGGACGTCTCGTGATCTCGGCTTCTTACGCATGGACGAGCTCTTCACGTTGCCGTGCTTGAAGGGGCACTTCTTCGCCTGCGTGTGGGCCTCGAACTCGGCCTTGAACTTCGTGACCATCGCCGCGCGCGGGCATCGCGGCGGCGTCGGCGAGGACGCAGATCGTGCGCCCGACCATGCCCCAGGCGACCTCGTCGATCTTGGGGATCTCGTCGGCGCGGCCGCGGCCCTGCTCCATCTTCGCGGCGAGCTTCTGATCCAGCCGGTCCCTCGCGGCACGGGGTGCACTGGCCCGCACGACTCGTGGTGATAGAAGCGGAGCGTGTTCCAGAGCACGTCGACGATGCAGGTCTCGTCGTCGATCACGATGATGCCGCCCGAGCCGAGCATCGTCTTCGCGGCGGCCAGGGCGTCGAAGTCCATCCGCAGCGGCGGATCGGCGAGCACCTCGGCCGGCGGTGAGCATCGGCGCCGAGAGCCGCCGGGGATCACCGCCTTCAGGTTCTTCCCGCCTCGGATGCCGCCGGCGAGGTCGTAGATCGACTTCCTTGAGCGGCACGCTGAGCGGGATCTCGTAGTTGCCCGGGCTTGTCCACGTGGCCGCAGACGGAGAAGATCTTCATGCCGGGGCTCTTCTCGGTGCCCCATCTTGCGGAACCACTCGGCGCCGTTCTTGAGGATGTGGGTGACCGTCATCAGCGTCTCGACGTTGTTGACGATCGTCGGGCAGCCGAAGAGCCCTTCGACGGCCGGGAACGGCGGCTTGATCTTCGGGTAGCCGCGCGTTGCCCTCGAGCGACGACAGCAGCCCGGTCTCTTCGCCGCAGATGTAGGCGCCGGCGCCGCGGTGGACCGGTGATCGGGAAGCTCCTTGCAGCAGGCCCGCCTTCTCGGCCTCGTCGAGCGCCTCGTACGAGCGATCTTCGCCCCGTGGACGAACTCGCCGCGGATGTAGATATAGGCGCACTTCGCCTTGATCGCGTAGCCGGAGATCAGGATCCCCTCGAGCAGCGCGTGGGGATCCGCGGTCGATCAGCATCTTGTCCTTGAAGGTGCCGGGCTCCGACTCGTCGGCGTTGACCACGAGGTAGCGCGGCTTGTCGTTCTTCGCGAGGAACTTCCACTTCTGGCCCGTCGGGAAGCCGGCGCCGCCGCGGCCGCGGAGGCCCGCCTTGAAGACCTCCTCGACGACCTCGTCGGGGTTGCGCTTCGACTCGCAGAGCTTGAGCCACGTCTCGTACCCGCCGCGCTTGCGGTAGTGGTCGAGCGTCTCGCTGCCGGCCTCGAGGACGTGCTTGAGGAGCACGGGCGGGTACTTCGTGCGCGGCACGTCGTACTGTCGGGACGGGCGGCTTCCACGCGCCGGCTCGCAGTCTGGGCGACCATCGCGTCGCACATCTGGGGGTCACGTGGTCGACGTAGTCGCTCGTTCACCTGGAGGCACGGCGCGGTGTCGCAGCTGGCGAGGCACTCGACCTTCTTCAGCGTGATCGGGTCCCCGGGCTGGATCGATCTTCTTCAGGTGGTCGTGGACCTCCTCGCTCCCCCGGAGCGCGCAGGGCACCGTCGAGCAGTGCTCGATGACGTAACGTCCGGTCGGTGGGCCGCTTGTAGTGGGTGTAGAACGTGAAGACGCCGAAGACCTTCGCGGGCGAGATGCCCGAGCAGCTGGGCCACGTGGACCATGCCGTCGCTGTCGACGCAGCCGAACTCGCGCTCCAGGAGGCGCAGCGCCGGCAGCAGCGCGGCCTCGCGCTTCGGATAGCGCGCGCAGATCTGCTCCAGCTCCTGCTTCGTGGCGTCGTTGAATTGGCGCGTCACCGGTCCGAGTTCCCCCGCGATGATGTTCAGGCTCGACATGACGGCGACCACGTCGCTGAGCAGCCCGCCCTCGGTCATGTACGGGAACGCCTGGTAGTTGTACAGGGACGGCGGCCGCACGCGCCAGCGGTACGGGCGCTGGGTGCCGTCGCTCACCAGGTAGAACCCGAGCTCGCCGTTGGGCGCCTCCGTGCGGGGTAGCACCTCGCCCTTGGGCGGGCAGACGCCGTGGCCCATCATGTAGTTCTTGAAGTGGTAGATCAGCCCTTCCATGCCGCCGCCCGGCGTGTTGATCGCCGTCTTGGGCGGGATCACGATGCGCGGGTCGTCCACGTAGATCGGGCCCTGCGGCATCGTCTTGAGGACCTGGTCGACGATCTTGATCGACTCGCGCATCTCGCGGACGCGGACGCGGTAGCGGCACCAGGCGTCGCCGCCCTCCTCGGTGATCACGTCGAACTGGTAGTTCTCGTAGCCCGAATAGGGCTCGCGGCGTGCGGACGTCGTACGGCACGCCGGCGGCGCGGAGCAGCGGGCCCGTGAGGCCGTAAGCTGATCGCGACGTCCTTCGGCACCGGCGCTGACGCCCTGGCACCGGTCGGTGAAGATCCGGTTGCCGTTCAGACGGACTCGATCTCATCGAGCGTCTTCGAGCACTTCGTCATGAACTTCCGGACCATCTCCTCGAAGTCCGGCGGGACGTCGCGCATGAGCCCGCCGACGCGCGTGTAGCGACGTCGTGAGCCGCGCGCCGGTGACGTTCTCGAAGATGTCGTAGAGGTTCTCGCGCTCGATGAAGGTCCAGAGCATGACGGTGAACGCGCCGAGGTCCATCGCCTGGAGGCCGACCGAGAGGATGTGGTCGGCGATGCGCGACAGCTCGCACAGGGCCACGCGGATCGCGGCGCACCGCGGCGTGGCCGTGATGCCCATCATGTCCTCGACCGCGATCGCGAAGCCGACGTTGTTGCAGAGCGGCGACAGGTAGTTCATCCGGTCCGTCACCGTCACCGTCTGGTTGTAGGTGCGGTACTCGGAGATCTTCTCGAAGCCCGCTGTGGAGGTAGCCGATCTCGGGTTCGAGCTTGACGACGCGCTCGCCGTCGAGCTCGATGATGTTGCGGAGCGTCCCGTGGGTCGCCGGGTGCTGCGGCCCGAAGTTGACGATCATCCGTTTGGTGCCGAGATCGCCTTCGAGCTCCTCCTCGATGGTCATGGTTGTGCGTCTGGGTTCAGTCATGGACGCACCTCACCATCAGAGCCCGTACCCAGCACCCAGGCAGTCAGGCAGAGGGCGCTGCCTCAGCCCTTTGCTGGACCGGCTTCGAGCGTGGGCCCCGCCCTGCAGCGATCGAACCATGCCGGAGAATGGTCGCGCTTCGCGCCCGTTGTTGGGGAGCGCCACCCGTCTCCCAGGGGGACGGAGGGAGCCTGTCCGGCTGTCTGCTGGGTGCTGTGTGCCGGTTCTTGCGTCACGGGATATACCTCGGGAAATCCATCCGCTCTCCTCGGCCGGTGAGCGGGTAGTCCTTCCGCAATGGGTGGCCTTCGTAGTTCTCGGGCAGCTGGATGCGCTTGAGGTCGGGGTGTCCCTTGAACTTGATCCCCATGAGGTCCCAGACCTCGCGCTCGGCCCACGGCGCCGACTTCCAGAGCGTCGACGCGGTGTCGATGATGGGGTCGCCCTCCGGGACCCACGCCTTCACCCGGGTCCGGACGTTGTCCTTCACCGAGTAGAGGTTGTAGACGACGGCGAACCGCTCCGGGCATGCCCTGGTTGAGGTAGTCGACCGCGGTGAGGTCGGTGAGCATGTCGTAGCCGCACTCGTCGCGGAGGGTTTTCAGGATGTCGACGATGCGCTCCCGCTTGACGTCGACCCACGCCTGGCCGGCGTGGGTGCCGACGCCCAGCACCTGGTCCGCGAACTTCGTCTTGAGGGTCTCGATCGGATCCATTTTCCCCAGGTCCCCAGGTCTCCTACGCGCGCTGCTTCAGCGACTCGCGTTCGACCTTCTTCTGGATCTCCATGACGGCGTCGATGACGCTTTCGGGCCGGGGCGGGCATCCCGGGATGTACACGTCGACCGGGATGAACCGGTCGATCCCCTGGATCATGGCGTAGTTATCGAAAATGCCTCCGCAGGACGCGCAGGCACCCATGGAGATGCACCACTTCGGCTCCGGCATCTGCTCCCAGATCTTCAGGAGCACGGGCATCATCTTGAGGGCGATCCGCCCCGAAACGATCATCAGGTCGGCCTGGCGCGGCGAGAAGCGGATGACTTCGGACCCGAAGCGGGCGAGGTCATACCGCGAGGACAGCGTCCCCATCAGCTCGATCGCGCAGCAAGCCGTGCCGAAAGGCATGGGCCACAAGGAGTTCTTGCGGCCCCAGTTGACGAGCGCCTCGACCTTGCTGGTCAGGACGCCGTCGGGCAGCATGGACTCTAGTCCCATTCGAGCGCTCCTCTCTTCCAGAGGTAGGCCAGGCCGTAGACGAGGACGGCGACGAACACGCCCACCTCGACGAGGCCGGCGACGCCCAGTGACTTGTAGAGGACGGCGTACGGCACCATGAAGACGGTCTCGATGTCAAACAGGATGAACAGGATGGCGACCAGGTAGAAGTGGACGCTGAAGCGCTCGCGGGTGCTGGAGAGGATCGGGACGCCGCACTCGTAGGGGTCGAGCTTCCCGGGCTTCTTCTTGCGGGGTCCCATCACGTGGGACAGCAGGATGATGAACCCGCCGATGCCGACAATAGCCGCCAGTAGATCGCGACGTTGAGCCATTGATCCATCAGATCCCTCGGCGGTTGGCCTATCTAAATCAAAAACCCGTCGTCGCAGTCAATTCATTGGGAGCCGTTGTGACAAAATGGACCGTTGTCTTTGTCACCGCGTTGATGTGGTCGTCGATGAAGGCGCCGGGGTCGCCGAGGGCCTCCAGGAGGCGGTCGCGGCGGCGAGCAGGTCGCCGACCAGGACCGCCACCCAGGCGTTCACGGTCCGGTGGTCCTCCTTCACGTCCTCCAGGTAGTGGTACAGCGCCTCGTCGAGGTCCTCGGGCTTGTAGGCAGGTCGGTCGGCATCCTGCCGGGACGCCGTGCTGTGCCGTCCGGGCCGGTCACGCTCCGCCGGACCGACTCCGCCTCCAGGGCCAGCTCGACCGTGAACGCCCGGAGCCGCAGACGGTGACGGTCGTCGCCTCCGTCGCCATCGCCCGCTGGACGAACTGCGCCGGGTCCCGCTCGGACACCTTCTTCCAGTCCGGCGCGACCACCAGCAGGTGGAAGCGCTTCACCCCGGCGCGAGCGACGCCGGAACCTGGGAGAGCAGCGCCGACCTGGTGGAGGATCAGCCGGATCGCTCGTCGACCCAGCAGGGCCGCCGACTCCGGGATCGAGGTAGAGCGTGGCGCCCGGATGCGCGCTGGAGGATCGACGCGGGCACTTTCGGCGTCACCACGCCCTGCACCGCCGCCTTCACGGCCCTCGCCTTGCGCTTGTCGGGGACGGTGCAGATGATCGAGGCCGCCGAATAGATCTGCCGGATCGACATCGTGATCGCCTTCGCCGGGCACCTGGTCCACCGTCCCGAACCACCCTTCCTTCACCTGCTGGCGCCGGCAGGCCCGGTCCAGCTTGACCAGGATGAACGGGCTGTCGAGTCGCGGAAGTCGGCGGGCGGATCGTTGAACGCGATGTGGCCGTTCTCGCCGATCCCGGCGAACGCGACGTCGATCGTCGCGCCGCCGATCAGCTTGTTCAGCCGCCGGCACTCGGTGACGGGATTGCGCTCGCCGAAGATCGGGTGGAACGCCCTGCAGCCCGACCCATTCGACGAACCGGTCCTTGCAGGAACTTGCGGAACGACCCGGGATGCGTCCGCGCGTGATCCCGACGTACTCGTCCGAGATGGAAGGCGGTGACGCGGCTCCAGTCCAGGTTCTCGTGGACGAGGAATTCCAGCATGGCGGCCTGGGACATGCCGGCCGCCAGGACGATGGTCGCCTTGCCCTTCTCGGTGCAGCGCCTGGCGGATCCGGTCCGCGCCCGCGACGGCGGCGTCGTAGCGCCAGCTGTTCCTTCGAGGCGCAGCGGAGCACCCGCATCCCAGACTTATACCCCGAGCCCCGGAAGAGTACAATCAGACGGCATGAGGGAATCGCTCCTCTACGACAAGCTGCCCGGCGGCAAGGTGAAGTGCAACGTCTGCGCCGTGCGCTGCATCATCCCCGAGGGCGACCGCGGCGCCTGCCGCACCCGGCTCAACGAAAGGGCACGCTCTACACCCTCCTCTACGGGCTCACCAGCTCCGTCTGCATCGACCCGATCGAGAAGAAGCCGCTCTACCACTTCTACCCGGGCTCGCGGATCCTCTCGATGGGCACCCGCGGCTGCAACTTCCGCTGCCCCGGCTGCCAGAACTGGGAGATCTCCCACGACTCGCCCGACCAGTTCGGCGAGAACATGGAGCGCCTCGACCCCGCCGAGAGCGCCCGGCTCGCGCAGCGGCGCGGCTGCCACGGCATCGGCTGGACCTACAACGACCCGACGATCTGGCTCGAGCACACGCTCGAGGCGATGATCGAGGCGAAGAAGCTCGGCCTCTACAGCGCGTTCATGACCAACGGCTACGCGACCGAGGAGCAGATGGAGATGATCGGGCCCTACCTCACCGCGTGGCGCGGTCGACCTCAAGGGCTTCTCGCGCGAGTCGTACAAGAAGGTCACCGGCCTCGCCCGGTGGGACGCCGGTCCTCGAGATGACGAAGCTCGCGCAGCACGAGTACAAGATGCACGTCGAGTGCGTGACGAACGTCACGCCGACGATCAACGACGGCGAGGAGATCGCCCACGGGATCGCCGCGCTGGATCCGCGAGCAATCTGGGGCCGTTCACGCCGTGGCACGTGACGCGCTTCCGTCCCCTACCTCGACCTGTCCCACCTGCCGTCCACGCCGATCGGCCGCCTCGAGCGGTTCTGCGAGATCGGCCGCGAGGAGGGGCTGAAGTACGTCTACATCGGCAACGTCCCGGGCCATCCGTGGGAGGACACCTACTGCCACCAGTGCGGGACGTGCGTGATCCGCCGCCGCGGGTTCGCCGTCGCCCAGGCGACGCTGCGGGACGGGAAATGTCCCTGCTGCGCGACCGTCATCCCCGGCCGGTTCCAGACCTCAATCGACGCGACGACCGGCGAGATGGTCCCCATTCTTTCCACCGCTAGGACGTATAATTTCTCAGCATGTCCTATCGTCGTGCGCGTGCGGCAAGCAGGTCCCGACCCAAGCCCGAGTGGGCCGGCCAGTGGATCACCTGCCCCGGCTGCGGCGGCTCGCTCTACGCGCCCTTCCCGGGCGACAAGCCGTCCGTCCCCACGGATGCGCGGAACTGCGCCCGAACCTGGGGACCGACGAGGCTCTGCGCCCTCTGCGCCGAGACGATCCCGGTCTCCGACGTGCGGTGCCGGTACTGCGGGAAGCGATCCGACCGGCGTCCGCGCCCGCGCGGCCCCGGCCCGGCGACGCGTGCCGACCTCGAAGGACGACGGCCTTCCGGTGCTGATCGTCGGCCTGCTCGGCCTCATGATTCTGCCAGCTGGTCGCTCCGCTCGCGTGGTCGATGGGAAACGCCTACGAGGCCCGTTGCCGCGCGCGGCGGCGAAGTGCCCGCGGGCACCGGCCGTGCCGGGCAAGATCGTCGGCATCGTCGGAACAGTGCTGCTGGTGCTCAGCATCGTCGGCTTCGCGCTTTCCGTGGTGGCGCAATGTCGATAAAAGTTCTACTGCCCGTGCGGGCAGAAGCTCTCGGTCGGCGACGGCCTCGTCGGCAAGCACGTGCGCTGCCCCAAGTGCCAGCGGGTCCTGAACCCGCCCCAGCCGCTCCCTCAACCACACCGAGATCAACGAGCCGCCCGAGGACAATTCGGAAACGAAGAAAGTCCCGCCGAGCAGCCACTGATCAGCGGACCTTGCTGAAGACCTGCGCCCATTTCCATTCGCCGGTCTCGCCGAAGCTCCGGAAGGAAGTTCCGCCTGCTGCTCGACCGCCACCTTCCGGCTCCGGAGCATCCTGCCGGCCGAAATAGAGGACATAGGCGAGCAGAACGTCTCCCTCTTCCGCGCAGGGTCAGGTCGGCGCCGAAGACGCTCGACCCAGCGGCCGGAAGAGTCGACCCGGACCATCAGACCGCGGATCTGGAGTCGAAGGTCCTTCTCGATGCGGATCGTCGGTTGAACGCAGACCGTCGAACCGGTCCCCGTCCTGATGAAGCGCAAGCAGGATTGAAGGCCCAGGCTCAACTCGGGCGTGGGAGGGCGCTCGAGGATTGTCGAGGAGTCGCCGCGCCTCGCGGGCGATCAACGCGCCTCGATCTCGCCGATCTCCATCGTCATGGCTCTCAATAGCGCGGCGGCGGCGGCGGCGGATACTCCGGAACGCCTGATCGAAGACCTGATGGGCGGCGCCGCGGGCGGCACAGTCCAGCGCCGGTTGCCAGGTACATCCAATTTCGGTCGATGGGGGTGTTGTTCTGAAGAACCTGATAAAGGCCCCTGGAGTCCCGCACGAGAGTCCAGGTCGCCGTCCCCCCTTCCCTCGTTCCGATCCAGACGGAGGTTCCCAGGGTCGTCGGCTCCGGAGAGAGGGGACGTTCTGAAGAGATCGGAAAAGACGGCCCTCACTTCCGCCTTCGAGCCTCAGATGCGCCTCGATAATCGGAAACCTTCCAGGGGCTTTGGGATCGAATCGGATCGATTTCGCCGGGCGGCCCACCGGCGTGACGGTGATGATCCAGACCGGCTGCATCAAGTACCAGGCCACCAGCGCGACGGCGCCGGCCGCCCCCAGGGTCGCGCCCACGATGGCCAGCCGCCGCCGGAACGTCGGCGACTGCCACCAGCCCCGGACGACCGCGAGCGGGCCCGCCCTGCCGACCCACAGAAACCCGGCGCCGAGGAGGAGCATCGGCGCGCAGATCAAGGCGGCGGGAAGCCACGCCTCGAACGACCGGAAGAGCTGGTCGAAGCCATGGTACATGAGCACGCCGAGGTGCCAGAAGAAGCAGAAGAAGACGGCGCCCTCGTGAGCCAGGCTCCCGCCAGGAACGGCCGCTTGCGGCCGACGATCCCCGCGGGGAGAAGCGACATCGGGCCCGCCAGCAGCAGGACCAGGATGGCCAGGCCGTCTCTCTCAAACGCGCCGAAGGCGTGGGCGACTCAAAGCCCCAATAGGCCATCCCCAGGAGGGCCAGAATGCCGAGGGTGATGCAGGTTGCCGACCGACCGCTTTGTGCATGGTGGAGACTACCTCGCAAGGGCCGACCACGCGCCAGATCGAAGGAAATTGGGTCGCGGTGCGCACTCCGCTGCTCAGCGGCGATCCTTCTTGTAGACGTGGGCCCATCCGCCGGTTCCGAGTCGGTCCAGTGTCTTCAGGAGGCTTTCCTCCGCCGGAATCGCGCTGGGGTGGCCGTTCGGATCCAGCGGACCGAGGCGCAGCACATAATCCTCCAGGCGGTGACTGCGCTCGGGGAGGAGGAGCTTCGGCCTCAAAGACGTCGTGGCCCGCGGGCAGCAGGTAGCGACCAGACCTCGGAAGTGAAGCCTTCGGGACTTCCGCGGGTGCCACGACAAGGGCGACAGTCCGTCGAACGAGCGCGGTTCCCAGAAGTCGCGTCGGCGTACCTGTGGAGCGCGAAGAGGTATTCCAGGACGGTGCAGAACTCCCGCGTGGGCGATGCCGCGGGATTCCGCAGCAGCTCGCGCCCTTCGCGTACGAGGGTCTCTTCGATTTGTTCGATCGTGGATCGGCGTGACCGAAAGTCTAGCAGGGGAGACGTCCTGCTTCAATTGTGTTTCAATTCCTCACCGCCCCTGCAAGAACGGCGTAAATAGGGCGATGTGGTGGCACTACCTCTGCTGGTGTTCCGTCGGCTCGATGGCGGTCGACATCGCTCCGGTCCCGCCGCCGCCGGCCTTCACCATCATGATGATCCCGCAGCTCGCCTTCGAGCTGAATGTCTGGATCGTGATCGCGGTCGGCGTGGCCGGATCCATCGCGGGCCGGACGATCCTCTGCCTCTACATCCCGAAGGTGGCCGGGCGGCTCTTCAAGCGCGCGAAGAACGAGGACGTCCAGTACCTGGGTCGGCGGCTGCAGGAGGGGGTGGAAAACCCACGCGCTGATTTTCGTCTACTCGCTGATGCCGCTGCCGACCACGCCGCTCTTCGTGGCCGGCGGCATGGCGAAACTCCACCCGATGAACATCATCCCGGCCTTCTTCCTGGGGAAGCTGATCAGCGACACCGCGGCGGTCCTGATGGGAAAGGAGGCCGTGGGCGGCACGGAGGAGCTCCTGGCCGGAATCGGTTCCTGGAAATCGATCGCGGGCTCGTCCTGGGGCGTTCCTGCTGTTCGCTCTGCTGTTCTCCGACTGGCGCACGCTCTTCAGCGCCACCGGCCTTCGCCTCAAGTTCGACATCTGGAAGTGATCAGGCGCTTCCGAGAACTTCCGCGCGACCGCCCGGCCGTCCTTGATGCAGGTCCGGCAGGCCCGCGCCGTGGAAGCCGCTGCCCGCCAGGTGGAGCCGCGGACGGGAGCTTCGCCTCCGCCGCCGCGACCTTCTTCTCGTGGCCGACCTCGTAGACCGGGTTCCGGTCCTTCCACGTGAACGACCGCGAAAAGATCGGCTCCGCGGGCGCGCCGAGCATCGCCGTCATCTCCTCCCGCGAGCGCGACCGGATCGCCGTCCTCCCCAGCAATACGTAAC
>ERZ1370068.9155-contig-7953_pt1 | contig 36779 bp, 33 predicted proteins | sample MGYA00561227_ERZ1370068 | MGnify/ENA primary metagenome ERZ1370068 (study PRJEB38410, sample SAMEA6850437) | metagenome | study: Metagenomic assessment of the ecological functions of the soil: analysis of the soil microbiota associated with the...
CGCTACGTATTGCTTTCTTTAATTTCGCGTTTTTAGGAGGGCAGAAAAGGTGCGACAGAGCCCGCCGAAAAGCGCGCAGTGACCGAACGTCCAGCGATAGGCCAAAGCGACACGGGCAAAAATGAAGGTGCGAGGGCGACAACGAACAAACCAGATCTTCGAAGGCGTCGCGTCATTCGCGGCATTCACCGCGGCGGTGACGCGGGCGTCGTTCACGGTCCGCGCGGTCTCGCTGGCTGTGGCCAGGTGCTCGAGCGCATCTTCCCGGCTTTGCACTCAGCCGACGATCCAGGGGCAGCTGAGATCACTCGTCGTCGCGGGTGCGCCGCGCCAGCTCTATTAGCACACCGCGCGAATCTCACGTGCGGTGCGCGTGCGGCGACGCCAGCCGCGGTCATAGGCCGAGAAGTGGAAGCCGGTCAGCGGCGGCGGGAATGACGCGCCGTTCCAGCGACCCGGCACCCTGGAGAATCGCACGCGCCGCCAGCGTCGGCTTCATGTACGTCGCCGGCAGTGGACGAGGTCGGGCGCGGTCGTCTCGCCGGGCCGGTGGCACGGTTGCCGTGCCGCTGCATCCCGATCGTCATATTTCTCTCCGGCGTCTCCGATTCGAAGGCGGTGCCGGTGGTCGAGCGCGAGGAGGTCGGCAGAGCGCTGATGCGTGGAGACCGACTGCCGCTCGGCTGGGTCACTGGTCGCTGCCGTGCCGGAGCCTGGACGAGATCGATCGCATCAACATCCGATCACGCCAGGCCTCGCTGCAGCGCCATGCAGCGCGCCACTCTGGGCCCCTCAACCCGCCGCCCGGATCGTCGTCCTGGGTATCGACGCGTTTCGCGTGCCCGGATCTTTGCCGATGGCGCAACGCGGGGTGATCTCACGGCGACCGCTGCTCGGGCGATCGCCGCCGCATGGTCCATCGTCCTTCCGTCGCCAGCGGTGACGCGCAGACCGGCTGATGGGCGAGCCAAATGGACGCTGATCCGTGTGCTGACGGTTTCGATCGGCACGGGCGTGGCTACAGCGACCGCCGATCATCTCGGGACGCCGTGGCGCGCTGGCTAATGTTCATCGCCGCTCGTTCCGCCCGCCGACGCTGTTTGATAACATTTGACCTGTTGCGATGAGTGCGTCCCCGCTGACACGGTCCATCAGTAGTGTCCACCGATCAGCTGCGGCGCTGCGCGCAATGCCGAGAAGCTGGTGCGAGAAGCGCCGCTGACGCGGCGATTGCCGAGTACGTGCAGGTTGCCGAGGCCAATCCCTGGGGCGACTTCCACGTGACCGCCAACATGCTCGGTGACGCCTACGCCCGCGGCGGTCAGATCGACAAGGCCGTCGAGCACCCGTCCGCCTGGCGGACGGCCTGCGAACGAAGGCTTCCTTCCCAAGGCCACCGCGGTCTACAAGAAGGCGATCAGCTTCCGCCCGATCACGAACACGCGCTGTGGCAATCGGCCGAGATCGCGTCGGCGCTGGGAATTTCGCCACGGACGTGCTCTTTGTCCACAATCCAACGGCAGCGGCAGCAGCGGGGCGATTCGCGTGGCGTCGAAGTCCGCATCCGCCTCGGAACGATCGATCCCGCCAACTATCCCGCGGCGTCACGCGCGGCCGCGCGTCTCGGAATTGGGGATGCGCCGAAAGGTCCGCGATTCGATTGCGATTTCCGGCGAGCTCGACGATCTGGTAAAAGCAAGGCGAGGCCATGGCGTATTACGCGAGGCGAGCCAGATCGCCCCGGATGATCCCGGCGTTCGAGACCGGCTGAAACCGCACTGCTGGTCGCCACGCAGGCGTCTGACGAGGCACGCCCGCTCTGCCCTCGACGAGTCAGATGCGGCAGAGCTGGCCGAGGCGCTGGACAGCGCCGGGCAGGCGCAGGCGGCTCGAGGTGCGCAGCGCAGGCGGCGCGGCTTGATCCGAACAGCACGCCTGAAGCCCGAATCGCGCTCGCCGGCATGGAAACGCGCCGCGGCTATGGGGCGACGCTGCCGCGGCGATAGGGTCCACTAATGCGGCGATCCGTCGCTCAAAGGCCCCGTGCTCGAGGCCGCATTGGGTGCGTGCGCGGACTGCCGGCCGGTGCGTTTCTGACCGCCCAGCTCGTCGCGGATTCCCACGCCGTCGAGGGCGACTGGCAGGCGGCCGCGGATGCGATGGAAGATCGCGCAGCGTGCCTGGCGTTACCTGCTCCGCGCTGGCTCAGCGAGATCTGCGTCGACGGGATGCTGGAACGCGATTGATCGACGCGCACGCACGGCTGACCGACGCCTATCTCGCCGCCAGCCTCGGCGAACAGGCCCGGAGATCGCCGAGGAACTCATCGCCCGCGACATGGAGCGCTGAACTGAGCGGTTCCGGCAGGCCCTCGTGCCCTGCGGGAGCCGGATCCGGACGGGTCATCGCCGATTGTTGAGCGGGAGTCGCCTCTTCCTGAGCACGGTATCGTCTCTCACGCTGCGGACTCTATCGGCCGAGGCCCGGTGTTTGTCCGAACGATCGCGGGTAGATGATCGCCGGCGATTTCGCGGCGCTCTGAGGAGGCGGAGGACATCACCCCTCATTCCCGGCGCGGCCCGTTCCGGCTGGTGCGTCCAGCCTCAGCAGGCTCGGGGGCCACGTCCGGCGGCGGACCAAGAGGACGTCTTCGTTCAGATGCGCGGTGAGGTCAGCCGGAAGTCGATAATGGAGGCGGCGGAAGCCGAATATCGCCGGGCGCTGGCGCTGCACGAGTGCCGGCGATCTTTGAGGCGTGCGCCGAGGCGCGCTGCGCGCGGCGTCACGCGCGCCGTCGCTCCGCTTTGCGACCGCCTCGCTGCTCGGTCGCATCCACAAGCAGCGCGACAGCTGGTCGAGGTGGTCCAGTGGTCGGCAGGTGGCAGGCGCAGCGCCGGCGCTGACGCCGGCCGACTATCGCGCTGCTGTTCGATCTGGTCGATGGGCTCGAGGCCGGGGACGTCACTCGCGCTCGCCATCGGCCTCTCGAACCGCAGGCGGACGCGGGTCACCGTGACGTGTCGAGCGCGTCGATCGCCCGCGAAAGCCAGGCGCGCGAGGGTAGTGCTCTGATCCGCCGCCTGATCTTTCGTCGCGTCTTCCCTCGAGGTCGGCCTCGCTCCTGTGGTGCTGCCGTGGTCTTATCTGGAGCACAATTACTTCATCATCGAGTGGCCGGCGCTCGAGCTGCTGGTGACCAACAATTTCTGTCCGCGGCGCGGTCACCGGCCTGGGTCTGGCTCAACCTACGCGGGTTCGCCGACCTCTCGGTCTTCGCCGCCCGCGAACAGCATGAAGTGTCCCCCCTTGTGATTCTCTCCGCCTGGTCACCGATCGGCGTCGGCTGGCGCGGCCCATCCCCGATCTGCTCGATCTGCGCGCCGGGCTGCGGACGCCGGCATCGATCTGATTCAGGTCCGCGAGCGCGATCTGGACGCGGCGCTGGCTGACGACGCTGGTGCTCGCAGATCCCGTGGTCACGCGCGCGCTCGGAACGTCGCGCAGGTCGTCGTCAACGGATCGCCCGACGTGGCCATTGCTTCGCCTGAGCGCACGGCGCGCACTCTGCGGCACAGACTCGATCTCCGGATCGCAGGCGCGCGGGCGCCGGCGGCCGAACCCTTCGTGGATTGGCCGATCGCTGCAGTCGACCCCGACGAAGCCGGCGTCAGCCGACCGGCGCCGACCGCCTCGGTCAGCGGGAACGGTCTTTCCGGGGACGCCGTCGAAGCTTCCGCGGCCGACGCCCTCTCTCTGGACCTCGACGGCCTGCGCGCGGTGACCGGCCGCGCGCGGCCGGGCGCCGGTCCCGGCGATCGGCGGTGTGACCTCGAGCGCGTCCCCGCCATTGCGCTGGCTGGCGCTGAAGCGGGTCGCAGCTCATCAGCCTCTTGTTTTGCGCACGAGAACAGCTGGTCAAGATCGCCGCCGGACGTGCGGCATGGCAGGTTCGACACCGCCAGATCCGCTTCCTAACATAGCTGCCAGCCGATCGAGACGAGCGCAAATCGCCCGGCGGGATTTCGGGACCAAGCTTGCGCCAGGCGGGCGAGCGAGAGCGGCATCGGCGCTGCGCGAGATCGCGAACCGCACCGTGATTTCGACCGCCGTGCTCGAGGCGCTCGAGCGAAGAGTTGACGCCGCCCGTCTTCCCGGCGGAAGCTTCAGCCGCGCGTTCGTCCGGTCCTTCTACGCGCGGGAAGCTCGGTCTCGATCCGACGCGACGGTCGAGGAATTCACCGGTCTGCTGCCGCGTGGATCGCGGTGGCGGCCGCGCACGGACGAGTCAGATCAAGTCGAGGACGCGCAAACTCTTTCGAGAGCGATCGCCGGGTCGCCAGCCTGCGCGCGGATTCTGCTGACCGGCGCGCGCGCGCTGGCCGGAGGCGTGCTGTATCTGGGCATGCACCAGACCGGGACGAGCTGATCGCATCGTCTGGCGGCCTGGCCGCCATGGTGGCGCCGCCCGAGGCGGCCGCGCTGCCACCTGGCGGTCGCCTCGACGCCGGCGTTGGCGCCAGCGCCCGCTGGCGCCACGGCGGCGGCGACGCACAGTCCCGCGGGCCGGCAGCCCGGCACCGGGAGTCACGGCGCGAGCGGCCCCGGCGCCGGAAGCTGCGCCATCAGGAAGCGCCACCCAGGGAAGCCTCGTCGCCGGGGAGGCACGCCGCCCTCGGCAGACGACGCGGCATGGCAGCGCCCCCAGGCCGCCGCAGCGGAGGTGACGCGAAGATCGAGCTCTCGCCCGTCGACCGGTCTGGCAGCCGGCGACCGTGGACGGGCAGAAGGTACGATCGGCCGCCCGCTGCAGGTCGGCGACAAGGAGGCGCCGTGGACGCGAGTCGCGAGCTGGGGCCGACCGCCGTGGCGACGTCCGGGCCGTCAGGATGCCGGGCCAACGGCGTCGAGGCGCGTCCGCATTTGGCAAGCACCGGTGAGGTCATCACCGCGCGCGTGGACGCCAGGCGAACCTCCGTGCCAGTATACTTCAGGTCCGGTGAGCGCCCCATCCCCTGCTTCGATTTCTCTCATAGTAGGCGAGGTCCCGAGTAGGATCGCCCGGCTATCCCGGCCGCCCAGGGCGGGCTCGAGTACTCCGCGGCTCACGAGCAGCTCGCACAGATCCTGACCGTGCTCGGGTCGAATGATGACCAGATCGAGGCGATCCTGGCACCACGCGCCGTGGTAGCCACGCGAGGCCGAAGGCGATACCGGTCGACTCCTCGGAAGAAGCTTCTCGCCCGGTCGTGACGTCTCCGGTGGGGCTGCGGGCGGAGTTCTTCGCAGACCGCGGGCATTTTCCCTGACCTGTATCTCCCGGCTGATCATTTGTACGTAGAATCGCTGGTCGTCGCCGCTGCGCCCGCGCAAGAGGAGGGTGCAGGAAGAGGAGAGCGAGGGAGGCGACGGACCGGACACCGCCGCGCAGAGGATCGCCAAAATGGGGATCTCTACGCAGCGGCTCAAGGCGGCAGGCCAAAGCGCACCAGGGCAGTCCGCGCCGCGCTTCGATCCGTCGCGATCCCCAACAAGATGATCGCGGCGGCGGTCCCGAGCAGCCCGCAAGATCTCCGGAGCCCGAGATCGACCATCGATCGCCCGGACGACCAACTGGCCTCGGACGACGTGCTGAGGATCATCTGCAACAACCGGGCCTGGACCGCGAATTACGGTGCATTCGTCGCTTCGGCCTGCGCAGAACCTCCAAGACCCCGCTGGCGAGTGCCGATGAACATGATGCGCCCGCTTGAACGACCGCGATCTCAGTCAGCTGTCGGTCGATCGCATACGTGCCGCCGGCGCCGGGGTGGCGTCGCGGCGCGCAAGAAGCAGTCGTGTCGGGTCCCGGCCGCGGTTAACCTCGTTTATTTCTTCCCCCGCCTTCTGCGGCCCGCCTTGCCCCCAGTCGGAACGCAGCATGCGCCAGGCCTTCACATGTACGGCGGCGACCTGTTCGCGCGTTCGGTTTCGCCGTGGCATCCAGCCGTCAGCAGATCGAAAGCGCACGTGCGCGCGAGGTCGTCCTGTGACCGCCTGCCGGTGGTGGTGCAGCAGAGTCGCCGGATTTCCGGCCACCTTCGGTCCTGTTCGGCACAGCATCGCGGCAGCTTCATCGCTTCTCCTCGCCGTCATCCGGGCCCGCTTGCGGTTGCGCCTGAGGGCATTCGTGAAGTCGTCGAACGATCTTCCGGCAAAGGCCTGAGCACGTCGGAAGGCATCGGCAACCCAGGCGCGGCGGCGCCACCAGGACGCCGAAGCTGAAGGCTGCCGAGCGCGCGATGCGAGTGCGAGTCGGTCGAGGACGAGCTGGACGCCGCGGTCCCGGGCCAGCTCTGGCGTTGACGTCGTTGAGATCGAGGCTGACGCGCGCTGCAGCAGATCTCCATCGCGACACCGTGGCTCGCGGGCGGCATCGACGACGGCGCCGACGTCGAGATCCACAGGACTGCGCGCGCTCAGGATCGCCCTTCGCCTCGGTCGGGTGGCCGAGGACGTGTCCAGCTACAGGTGCGACTGTCGCTGGCTTTGAGCACGCGATGATCGGTCACCCGCCGCCGCTCCTGCGTGAAGGCGGAACGAATCGAGGCGATGACGAGGTCGATGCGGCCAGGCAGCCGCCGGCGAGGTCGAGGTGCCATCGGCCCCTGATGCCTGGCACTCGGATGCTGGCGAGCACGCGGATGCCGATGCCTTCCAGGCCGAGCGCCTGATCCGGCGGCGTGGCCTCGACGCGGGCGCTCGTCGAGGCCGTTGGCCATCGCCAGTGCCCGGCTGTGCTCCGGTAATCGCGATGGTATTCGTGGCCTCGGCGCGCGCGGCCTGCGCCATCGTGCGAGATCGTCCTTGCCGTCGCTCTCCGGTGGTGTGCGCGTGGAGGTCGCCACGAAGGTCCGCGCGCTGATCAATCGGGCAGGTGTGGTCCAGGTGGCTCGCTGCAATCTCGCCGCGCATTTCACGGAGCTCTGGCGGAATCCAATCAGCCCGAGTCCGCGGCAGATTTCCTCTCGGTCGCGCCCGCGATCTGACGTCGTCGGCAGCCTGAACAGGTCGTACTGTTGAGTTTGAGGCCGCGACCCATGGCGCGGTCCCGGAGCGGCGATGATGCGCCTTGATCCAGTGAAATACTGCGGCGCAGCGTCGCGGCTGTCGGTGGGACCAGCCGGAGATCGGCCTGAAAGCCGCCCGCGAGCAGCACGCCTCGACTTTGGTCGCGCTCCGGCCGAGCACCTCGTTCGATCCGCGCCGTAGCGCGACGAACGCGTCCATGATCGGGCGGCGCGCCTGACGCAGGAGGTCGAGATCGCCGCAGGTCTCGCAGCCTCGTCGAAGGCCGCCGACCGCTCGGATGAGGTCGAGCCCGGCGCCAGGCCTGCAGGTGGTGCCGCGAGCGCCCGATGCCGCGTCGACGGCCGCCAGGAAGAAGGTGACGCCCTGCGAACCGTCGCCGCTCGTCCAGTGCCTTCGACGGATGAGCGCGTTCTTTCTGGCGCCCATGCCGTCGCAGCGCCCGGATCCTGCCGTCGGCGGCGGCGCGCTCGAGATCGTCGAGAGTGCGGACGCCGAGCTCGCGGTAGCAGCCGACACACCGTTTTTCGGACCGACGCCCTGCAGCCGAAGCAGGTCGAGAATGGTCGGGCGAACTCCGCCACCAGCTCCCGATGGTAAGTCGAGGCGCCGGTCGCGGCGATTTCGCGAATCCTGGCCGCGAGATCTTTGTCCGATGCCGGGAATCTCCCGCAAACCGGCTTCGTCGAGCGAGGCCAGGTTGTGTGGGAGTGGTTGGCGGCGATGTCCGCACCGTTGCGGTAGGCGCGGATCTTGAACGCGTTCTCGTTCTTGATTTCCAGCAGGTCGGCGATCTCCCGCGAGGATTCTCGAGATCGCGCGGTTATCCACCGTCGTCCTCTCGCGCGTCGATCTTTCAGTCCGTGGGTCTCGATCCGATAATCGGTGACCGGGCGCCGGCCTGCCGCCAGGGCGGCGGCGACTATGGCGTCGCGGTCTCGGCGGACCGTAACGAGAACAGGCATCCGCCGCCGCCGGCGACCGCACACTTTCGCGGCGGTCGCGCCGGCGGCGCATCGCCCGCGCGATCAGCGTCTTCGATCTGGCGGCGTGTCACGCCGGGCGCCAGCGCGTTTTCGGTTGTCCCACTCGATCGCGATCTGCCGGCCGACTTCGTCCAGTCGCCGCCGCTGCGAGCGCGGCGCGCATGGCGACGCGCGGTGTCGCGGATGCGCTCGAAGCAGTCGAAGATGTGCCGGTCGCCGTCGATGTGCCGCTTGAAGATGTCCCAGTTGTTGGTGCCTGAGTTCCGCGGCGCGCCGGTATACAGCCAGGACGATGCGCTGCTCGAGGCTCGCGGGATCGACGTCGAGCGCCATGCGGTGCGATGCCGTCGACGCGCGAGCTCGATCGCGGCGATGCCGCCGTACAGAGCCGGCCGATAGTCCTGCACGCCGGTCGGCACCCGGATGGTCTGGCACTCGACGTTCATCGCGACCTGCAGCAGGTGATCGGCGATCGCGCGGCGCGCCGGTCCACGCGGCGAGCGCGCCGCAAGCGCGCGATCGTCAGCGCGGAGGATCCCGCGATGCCGGCGCCCGGCGGGCGATTCGCCTCTGCGTCGTCAGCGTCGCGCTTTCGAGCCGATAGTGGCGGGCGAGGCGCGCGAGCAGCGACAAGTCCCTCCGCCGTCGAGGTCCGACCATCGGGCCGCTGCTGACCGTCCGCTTGGTGTCGATCGATCTCGAGGACGACGCGGCCGTCGGTTCGCGATTCGATGCGCGGCGTGGGCGCGCAAGCTGATGGCGGCGTTCAGCGTCGAGGCGCCGTCGTGGAAAAGGTAGAGCGGCCAGATGTCGATGGTGCCGCCGGCCAGATCGATTCGGGTCGGGGCGGACGCGGCGAGTCGCACCGATGAATTATACGCGTCAGTCTTCGCGCAGCGCCTCCACCGGATCGAGGCGGGCCGCTCGCGTCACCGGTGAACGAACGCCGCGACCGACGCGACGAGCAGGAGCAGCCGGTGGCCGCGACCAGCGTGATCGGATCGTGCGGCGACACGCCAAACACCATCGATGCGACGAACCGCGCCATGGCGAACGCGGCCAGCAGTCCGGCGGCCAGGCCAGCGGCGGTCATGGCTGCCGCCTGGGCGACCACTCGCCCGGCAATCCGCATCGGCGGGGCGCCGAGCGCGAGGCGCACGCCGATTTCGCGGCGCCGCGCGGCCACGAGTTTGCGAGAGCACGCCGTGCAGGCCCATCGTCGCGAGCAGCATATGCCGTCACGGCGAACAGCGTCAGCATCAGCGTGGCGAGGCGCCGCTGCGTGAGCGACCGGGCCATCAGCTCGGACAGCGGCTGGGCGGCGTAGACGGCGCGGTCGGGCTCAATCTCGTGCAGCGCCGCTCGAATGGCCGCCATCGACGCCGGCTGAAGGGCCGCGCTTCGGACGAGAAAGAACGGATCGGGCCAGTAGCCGTTGAACCCGCACCAGTAGATGAGCGGTTCGGCAGGCTTCGTCGAGGCCGCCCTCGCGCACATCGCCGACGACGCCGACGATGCGGGTTGCCCGTCCGGACTGGCCGGGTCCGGCCAGTTCGTGGCCGATTGGATTCTCTCCCGGAAGAAGCGCCCGGCAAAGGCGCGGGTGACGAGTGCAGAGGAGACCTGTGCTGCCGGGTCGCTGCTGCAAGTCTCGCCCTGGAGGATGGGAATGCGGAGGTGCGAAAGTATCCGGAGCTGACGGCGCGTCCGGTAGCGAAGGTTCGCTCTGGCCAGATCGCGCCCCAGGATGTGGAACTCATTCGGCGGGACGTCGTCGCCCCCGGCGTCAACTGGCTGAAGGCGGCGCCGTCTACGCCGGGAATTTCCATCAGCCGCCGAATGGTGCGGGCCTGACGCTGTAAGACCGCGGTGGTTCGCTCGCTCCATTGCGCGCTGACGCGAAACACCAGCACGTCCTCGGCGTCGAAGCCGGGATTGATCCCCGCAAGGTTCGAGAAGCTGCGAATCAGGAGTCCGGCGCCGGTGAGCAGCAGCACCGCCAGCGCCACCTGAGACGTCACCAGGGCGCGCTGGAGCACGTAGCGTCCGCCAATTCGTCCGCGCCCGCCGCGTGAAAGGCCTTCGGCGATGTCGCGACGCGTCGCCTGCAGCGACGGGACCACCGCAAAGAGAAGCGTCGTCGCGGTCCCGACCAGGAACGTGAACGCGATGACCCGGCCGTCCACACGTGCGCCGGAGAGTCGCGGCAGGTCGGTCGCCGCCCCTCGCAGCAGGGGCAGGCCCCAGTTGGTCAGCAGCAGGCCGCCGAGCGAGCCCAGCAGCGCCAGCAGCGAGCCTTCGCGAAGCAGTTGGCCGGCGACCGCGGCGCGGCTGGCGCCGAGGCGAGACCGGACGGACAGCTCGTGCTCGCGTCGCGTCGCATCGGCAAGGAGAAGGCAGGCGACGCTTGGCACGGGTCGCTATCAGGACCAGGCGGCGACCGCGCCCAGGAGCAGCCACAGAGCCTGGCGGATTGCACCGACTTCGCTGCTCCTTCAGCGGCAGATCAGCGCTGCCCCCAGCCCCTGTCAGTCGCCGGGAACTGTTCGCCGAGCCGCGTCTGCACGGCGGTCAGGTCCGCTTGCTGCCTGCTCGAGCGTCGACGCCTCTTTTTCAGCCGCCACGATCGTGTGTAAGCCTTGCGGCCGAACGTGCGGCGAGAAACGTCGCCGGCGCTCTCGTGGGCAGCCAGACGTCGGTGGTCGCGGTCGGGTATCCGAACGCCGGAGGCATCACACCGACGATCGTCCACGCTTGTTCCACCGAGCACCGAGCGGCCGGCCGACGGCGGAAGGATTGCCAGCGAGGCGACGCTGCCAGAAGCCGTGGCTGACGACGGCGGCGGGCGGCCCGCCGAATCGCTCTTCATCCGGCGTTGGCCAGCGGCCGAGCATCGGCGCGCACGCCGAGGACGCTGAAGAACCGGGGCGATGTGCGCATGGCCTCGACCCGCTCCGGCAGAGGCGTCGCGACGTTCGTCATGTTCTCGAAGATACGGCGCGGCGAGGCCGTCGAACGTGCTGTTGCTGCGCGTTCCACTCTTCGAGCCGGCCCGGCGCCACGAGCTGCGTGGCCTGGCGCAGTGACGCGTTCCGTTCGTAGACGGCGACCAGACGGTCGGCGTCGGGATACGGAAGCGACTTGATCAGGACCGCATCGACCGCCGAAAGATCACGGCAGTTCGCGCCGATGCCCAGCCCCAGCGTGCCCGACGACCGTCAGCGCCAGGCCCCGTCGGCGGAAGACGGCCTTCGCCGCGGCTTGCCAGAGATGCAACGCCATGCTGCCCGGCCATTTGACGCGGCCCGCACCGGATTCGTTTGCTTGGTAGAATTTGTGCTCATGTCACCCAGCGCGCCTGCGCCGCCAGATCGGACAGCTGCTCATCGCCGGCTTCAACGGGCACCAGATTCCTCCCGAGCTGCGAGTCGCTGGCGCGCGAATTCAGGCTGGGCGGCGTCATTCTCTTCGCGCGGAATATCGGCGAGCCGGAACAGGTGGCCGAAGCTGGCCTTCGAGGCGGCTCGCGGCTGATGCCGGATCTGCCGTCGTGGGTGTCGGTCGACCAGGAAGGCGGCCGCGTCGCGCGCCTGAAGGCGCCGTTCACCGAGTGGCCGCCGATGGCGACGCTCGGGCCGCAGCGGCGACGGCAGCTGGCCGAGCGCTTTGCGCGCGCGCTCGCGGCCGAGCTGAAGGCCGTCGGCATCACGCTCGACTACGCGCCGGTCCTCGACATCCACACCAACCCGAAGAATCCGGTGATCGGCGATCGCGCGCTTGTCGGAGAAGGCGCGACGAGGTCGCGCCGACTCGGCAGCGCGATCATCCGAGGCGCTGCAGGCAGAAGGCATCGCCGCCTGCGGCAAAGCATTTCCCGGCCACGGCGACACCAGCACCGACTCGCATCACGAGCTGCCGCTGGTCGAGCATCCGCCCGAACGGCTGCGCGAAGTCGAGTTCGTGCCGTTCACGGCGGCCATCGACGCCGGCGTCGCGACGATCATGACCGCGCACGTGCTGGTGCCGTCGCTGGACGAGCAGCGGCCGGCGACGCTGTCGAAGCGCGTCATCACCGACCTGCTGCGCGACGAGCTGCAATACGAGGGCGTCATCCTGAGCGACGACCTCGGAGATGAAGGCGATCGCCAGCGGACTACGCGGTGCCCGACGCCGCGGTGATGGCGATCGAGGCCGGTTGCGACGGCGTGCTGATCTGCAGCGGCGATCACGCCACGCAGGTCGGCGGCGCTCGAGGCGCTGATCCACGCGGTCGAGGAGGAACGCCTGCTCGACTGACGCGCGTCGAGCGATGCGCTGAAGCGCCAGCAGCGGGCGAAGGAACGCTTCCTGACTCGCCGGGCGTCGGCGCGGCCGCTGGCCGGGCGCGCGCTGCGCGCGGCGCTCGGACGCGACGAGCATCGCGCGATCGCCGACGAGATGGCGCGGTTCCTGTGATGCTCAAGCCGCGTGCCCTCGTCCCAGGCGACCGCCTCGCCATCGTCGCTCCCGCCAGCGCCGTTCAACCGCGAAGAGTTCGATCGCGGCGTCGCGGAGGTCCGGCGGCTCGGGTTCGAGCCGGTCTACGACGACATCGGTGTTCGCGCGGCAGCGCTACGTCGCCGGGCCGCCGCGAGGTGCGCGCGGCCGCGCATCTCGCGCGGCCTGGCGCGATCCGTCGATCGCGGGCGTGATTGGCGTTCGCGGCGGCTACGGCAGCGCGCAGCTGCTGCCGCTGCTCGATCGCGCCGATGCGCGCGCGCTCGCGCAAGCCGTTCATCGGCTACAGCGATCTCACCGCGGTCCTGACCTTCCTCACGATCGGCTGCGAGCTGGTCGCGTTCCACGGCCCGATGCTGGACCGGCCGGCTCGGGCGCGGCGCCGACGGCTACGACGCGGACGTCGTTCATGAAGGCGCTGATGCCGCCGCGAGCCCATCGGCGAGCTGACCGCGCCGGCACTCGAGTCGATTCGAGCCGGGGAAGCGAGCGGCCGGCTGTTCGGCGGGACGATGACGCAGCTGCTCGTCGTCGCTGGGCGACGCCGTTCGCGTTCTCGCCGCCGCAGGGTCGCGTGCTGTTCCTCGACGAGGTCGGCGAGCGGCCGTACCGCCTCGATCGGATGGTCACCCAGCTGCGCCAGAGCGGGCTGCTGGCGCGCGCGTCCGCGGTCGTGATCGGCGAGCTGCCGAAGTGCGACGAGCCGGGCGGCGATCCGACCGCTCGCGCGGTCATGGCGCGATCTGTTCGCCGACTTTCACCGGACCCGGTGCTGATCGGATTTCCGTCCGGCCACACCGTCGGTCCGGCGATGACGCTGCCGCTCGGCGTGACGTGCGCGCGTCGTCGGCCGGCGCGCCAGGCCGCGTCTGGTCATCGAGGAAGCCGCCGTCGAATGAGCAAGATTCACCTGATCGGCATCTGCGGCACGGCGATGGCGACGCTCGCCGCGATGCTGAAGCGGAAGGGCTCGACGTCCGCGGCTCCGATCAGGACGTCTACCCGCCGATGAGCGACTTCCTCGCGGCGGAGGGCATTCCGGCGCTGAGCGGCTACCGCGCCGGAGCACATCACCGGCGACCTCGATCTCGGTCGTCGTCGGCAACGCGATCTCGCGCGGCAACGCGGAGCTCGAGGAGGTCCTCGATCGCAAGATCCGGCTACTGCTCGCTGCCGGAGGCGATCCGCGAGCATTTCCTCTGGGGCGCGCGGTCGATCGTCGTCGCCGGCACGCACGGCAAGACGACGACGACCGTCGCTGACCGGCTGGCTGCTGACCGCACGGCGGCGTCGATCCGAGCGTGCTGATCGGCGGGATCGCGCGCAACTTCGGCGAGCAGGGATCGAGCTACCGGATCGGGCACGGCCGCGACTTCGTCATCGAAGGCGACGAATACGACAGCGCCTTCTTCGACAAGACCGCGAAGTTCCTGAAGTATCTGCCCGACATCGCGGTCGATCAACAACGTCGAGTTCGACCACGCGGACATCTACGCCGACTTCGACGCCGTGCACGCTGGCGTTCCGCCGCCTGGTGCACCTGGTGCCGCGGCGAGGACTGCTGCTCGTCGGCGCCGACAGCGCCGGCGCGCGGGCGCTGGTGGCGACCGCGGTGTCGCGGGTGCAGACGTTCGGGCACCGGCGACGGACGCCGATTGGCAGGCGCACGACCTCGGAAGCCGATGCCGGCGGCACGCCGGTTCAAGCGTGCGGCGGCACGGATCGCCGTTCGGCGTCTTCGAGGTGCCGCTGGTCGGCGCGCCACAACGTGCGCAACGCCGCCGCGGCGATCGCGGTCGCGACCGAAGTCGGCGATCAGCGCCGAGCGGATCGCCGAGGGGCTGCGCGCTCTTCGCCGGCGTGAAGCGGCGGCTCGAAGTCGTCGGCGTCGCCGACGGCGTCACCGTCTACGACGACTTCGCCCATCATCCGACGGCGGTCGCCGAGACGCTGGCCGGCGCTGCGCGCCGTCGAATCCCGACGGCGCGCATCTGGGCGGTGTTCGAGCCGCGCTCGGCCTCGTCGTGCCGCCGCGTCTTTCAGGACGACTTCGCCGCGCGCGTTCGCCGGCGCGGACGAAGTGCTGATCGCGCCGATCTTCCGCTCGACGCTGCCGGAAGCGGAGCGGCTGTCGATTCCGCAGCTGGTGTCGCGATCTGCGCTGCGCCGGGCCAGTCGGCGCGCGCGCCGAGTCGATCGACGACATCGTCGCGAGCATCGTCGCGCGAGCATCGTCCCGGCGATCTCGTCGTGCTGATGTCGAACGGCGGCTTCGGCGGCATCCATCAGAAGCTGCTGCAGGCGCTGGTCGTGAGCCGTGACGTCGCGTCATCGCGTCCGGCCGGCGACTCGGCGCTGGTCGTCGAGTTCGAGGAGCGGATCGATCCGGCGCGTCAACGCGCGGGCGATCGCGCTCGCGCGAAGTCGATTCAGCCGGCGAACGCATGGCGGGCGTCCGCGACGTCGTGCCGACCTACCGATCGGTCGCCGATCTACTTCGATCCGCTGCGGACCGACTACGACGCGCTTGCGCGGGCGCCTGGCAGCGCGAGAGTCCGTCGGCGCTGCCGAGCGGCCGGTCGCCGCGCAGCCGATTCAGGATCCCGGTCTGCTACGGCGGCGACTTGGGCCTGATCTCGGCGACGGTCGCGGCGTTCGCCGGCATGACCGGAGGCCGAAGTCGATCCGCGTCTGCACGCAGCGCCGACGTATCGCGTGTTCATGCTCGGGTTCGTCGCCGGCTTTGCCTACATGGGTATCGTCGATGCCAGCGCATCGCGATGCCGCGCCATGCGACGCCTCGCGGTGCGCGTGCCGGCGGGATCGGTCGGCATCGCCGGCGTGCAGACCGGCATCTATCCAGCGGAAACGCCGGGCGGCTGGCGGCTGATCGGCCGAACGCCGCTGAAACCGTTCGATGCCGTGAGCGCCACGAGCCGTTTCTGAGTGCAGGCCGGCGATACGGTGCAGTTCTATCGCGATCAACCGGGCGGAGTGCGACGCGTGGCGACTCGTCGTAGTCAGGCCGGGCATGTTAACGACCGTCAGGACACTGGGCCGCTGGGGCTTTCAGGCGCGCGGCGTGCCCGGTCGCCGGCCCGATGGATCCGGTGTCGCATCGGCTGGCCAATGCGCTCGTCGGCAACGATCGCGCGACGCCGCGTTGCTGCGAGATCACGCTGCTCGGGCCCGAAGCCGAATTCGAGGACGAGCGCGCTGGTCGCGGTCGCCGGCGCCGAGTTCGACGCTGGCGCATCGACGGGCGGCCGCTGCCGGCGTCGTCAATCGCGCCGTTCATCGATGTGCCGACGGCGTCGCGGCTGCGGTTCGGCGCCGCGGCGCGCTCGGCGCGAGCGTATCTGGCGCATCGCCGGCGGCATCGACGGTGCGCGCACGGTGCTCGGCAGCCGCGCGACGCACGTCTCATCAGCGCGATGGGCGGATTCGACGGGCCGTCGCGCTGCGATCGCGGCGATCGTCTGCCACTGGGCGTGATTGCCGGATCAGTGCGGCGGCAAAGGCGCCCGCCCGTCGGCCTCTGCGGTGCCTCCGGATCGACCACGCGTGATTCGCGTGCTGCCAGGACCGCAGGTCGATCGCTTTTCGCCCGACGCGCTCGACCGTCCTGCAGTCGGCGCCGTATGTCATCGCGCAGAACTCGGATCGCATGGGGTTTCGGCTCGAGGGTCCGCGGCTGACGCACGCGCGCGGTCGCCGACATCATCTCCGACGCGACGCCGCTCGGCGTGCTGCAGGTTCCGGCGTCGGGCCAGCCGATCCTGCTGATGGCCGACCGCCAGACGCACGGGCGGGCTATCCGAAGATCGCGACGGTGATCACCGCCGACATGCCGATTGCGGCGCAGCTTGCGCCCGGGCGACACGATCCGCGTTCGCGTGTGCTCGCCGCGCCGAGGCGATGGCCGCGCTGATCGCGCAGGAGCAGCGCGCTGATGAGCGGTGGAGGCCGCAGGCATCGTGAGCGATCTTCGCCGCCGCGCTGCGGTAGGCGTTCGGCGACCGCGTTCAGGAAGGATACCCTGCTCGCGCCGCTGACGACGTTCCGCGTCGGCGGACCGGCGCAATGGTTCGTCGAAACGCGATCCAGCGACGAGATGCTCGCGGCGCGATCGCGCATCGCCTCGCAGCAATCGGGTGGCGGTGACGCTGCTGGGCGGCGGTTCGAGACGATGCTGGTCTCCGGACGCCGGCGTCCGCGAGCTGGTGATTCCGTCCGCGCGGCGGGAAGGCATCCGCAGCGTCGATGGACGGTACGGTTCGCGCGGACGCCGCCGTGACCATCAACGGCCTGGTGCGCTGGACCGATCAATCACGGCCTCGCGGGTCTGGAAGCGTGGGCCGGAACGCCGGGCACGGTGGGCGGCGCCGTCTTCGGCAACGCGCATTTCGGCGGCCGGCCTGATCGGCGAGCTGATCGCGTCGGTCCGCGTGACGTCGCGCGACCGGCGCGACGTGCGCGGTACCTGTCGGTGGCGGCGATGGCCTTCGGCTACGATCGCAGCCGTCTGCAGACGACCGGCGAGGTGCTGTTGTCGGCGGACTTTCGCGTCACGGCAGGGCGAGCCGGCGGCGCTTGCGTGCGAGCGGCGCGCGAGTCGCTGGCCTTTCGCAAGCGCACACAGCCGCTCGATACGCCGAAGCGCCGGCTGCATTTTTCAGAATCCGCAGCCCGGCCGAGGATCGCGTGCCCGAAGGCATTCCGTGGTCGGCCGGGCGCGCTGGTCGATCGCGCCGGCCTGAAAGGGTGCGACAGTCGGCGGCGCCGCGTGTCGCCGGCCCACGGCAACTTCATCGTCAACCGCGGTTCGGCGACGGCGGCCGGACATCCGGCAGCTGATCCGAACGGTGCCGGCGCACGGTTCGCGAACGGTTCGGCGTTTCGTTGCGCGAGGAGATCGTTTACCTCGGCGACTGGTGAACATTCATGTCCACGCTCCTGATTGAAGGCGGCCAGCGCGCCTGTCGGGATCCGGTCGAAGTCGAAGGCAACAAGAACTCGGCGCTGCCGCTGCTGGCCGCGTGCCTGCTGACCGACCGAGGAGTGCGTGCTCACCAACGTGCCGCGGATCAGCGACGTCGAGGTGATGGCGCGGCTGCTGCTCGACCTCGGCGCGCGAGGTGGAGGGCATCGGCAGCACGACGCTCCGCATTCGCTGTCCCGGATGTCGACAGGACGAGCCGGACGGCGCGCTGGTCGGCCGGCTGCGCGGATCGGTGCTGCTGCTCGGCCCGCTGCTCGCGCGCCGCGGCCGGGCGCACCTGGCGCCGCCGGGCGGCGATTTTCCGGCGCGCCGGACCATCGCGCACGCATCTCGAGGCGCTCGCAGCGATGGGCGCGCGCGCGGTCGCCGGGCCCGGCCACGTGCTCGAGGCGCCCGACGGACTGCAAGCCGACGTCGATCTATCTGCTACGAGGCGTCGGTGACCGGCACGGAGACCGCGCTGCTCGCCGCTGCCGCGCGCCAGGGCGTCGACCGAGATCCGCCACGCCGCGTGCGAGCCGCACGTCGTCGAGCTCTGCGAGTTCCTGCAGAAGATGGGCGTCGGCAGTCACCGGCGACGGCAGCGTCGACCATTCGCGTCGAGGGCGGCGCGCAGGCTGCGCGGCGCCGAACACCGGCTGTGGGGCGACTACATCGAAGCCGGCAGCTGGGCGGTGGTCGGCGGCCGATCACCGGCGGAGAGATCGACGATCGACGGCGCCGCGGCCGGAGGACATCGAAGTCGTCGCCGCGGTGCTGAAGCGGCATGAACATCGAGTGCGGGATGCGACGGCGACGTGTTCCGCGTCGAGCGAGTCGAAGCCTCGCGAGCCGCGGGCCGGATCACGACCGGCCTGTGGCCGGGGTTTCCGAGCGACCTGGTCAGCCTCGTCACGGTGCTGGCGACGCAGGCCGAGGGCGCAGACGCTCGTGCACGACTGGATGTACGAACTGCGCCTGTTCGCGCTCGAGCAGATGAGCGGCATGAGCGCCGATCTCTTCCTCTGCGATCCGCACCGCATCATCGTCACCGGGCCGACGCAAGCTGCGGGCGGCCGCCCGCTCGACAGCCGCGACCTGCGATCGGGCATGGCGCTGATTGCGGCTGGCCTCGCTGCCGACGGTCAGAGCCGCGCTGCGCGCCGCTCGAAACCGTCGAGCGCGGCTACGGCTCGGCTGGTGGAGCGGCTGCAGGGACTCGGCGCGAAGGTCGCAAAGCTGCCATAGCCCCATGGGGCGTGGCCCTTCGACAGCGCGCGTGATTCGGATGGAGCGCGAAGGCTTCAGCCGAGCGCCGGCGGAAGCGCTGCTAGCGACCGCCGCCGGGTTTCTTCGGCGGAACGGGCTCTTCCTTCGGCGGTTCAGCCGGCCTGGCGGCTCGAGCGGCGGCAGCTCGGTGATCGGGCGAGCGAATCGCGACCGACCCGGAACGGCCGCAGGTCGGCCTCGGTCAGGTCGAGCACGCGGATGATGTGCGGCGTCAGCGTCAGGATGATGTCGGTCTGATCCGTCGTCTTCTGCGTGTGACGCGAACAGCCGGCCGACCACCGGGATGTCGCTCAGCCCGGAACGCCGTCGAGCGACGTGCGCTCGTCGTCGCGAATCAGCCCGGCCAGCATGTTCGTCTCGCCGTCGCGCAGCCGGATCACGGTGCTTGATCTCGCGGTTGCCGAACGTCGGCAGGCCGCCGAAGCCCGTGCCGGAGATGCTGCGTGACCGACGACCTTCAGCGCCGAGCGACACATCGTCGTCGTGATGCGTGCGCGGCGTGATGTCGATGTTGACGCCGATGTTTTCGTAGTTGAACGACGTGATCGGCTGCTGCGGGCGTGCCGCCGGTCGCGATCGGCGCGAACGTGGTCACCGGCACCGGCACGCGCTCGCCGAACCGCGCCTGCGCCGGCGATGCCTTCCGACGTCGCGCAGCTGCGGGTTTGCGAGCGTGCGCGTATTCGAGTCGGTCTTGAGCAGGCGGTAGTAGAGCGACGGCAGGTTGGCCAGCAGCATGTCGGACTGCGTCAGGTTGCGCAGCGTCTGCAGAGCTGATCGGCGCCGGTACCGTCCGGCGGTCGACGCTCACCGATCCGTTGATACCCGTCGGCGGGATCCGGGCGACGCGATCTGCAGACCGTACTCCGCGCAGCTGCGTCCGATCGACCTCGAGCAGCTCGACGTCGATGATGACTTCGGGCCGCGCCTTGTCGATGGCGGTCAGAGCACGCGCGGCGGCCGCGGCGATGCGCTCGGGCGTGTCCTTGATCGTCAGCGCGTTGGTGCGCGGTCGTCGGCGAAATGCGCCGCGCGTCGAGCACCAGCCGCAGCAGGTCCATCGTCTCCTTGAGATCGGCGTTGCTCAGATAGAACGTCCGGACGACTTCTTCTTCGTATTCGCGGCGCTTTGGCCGGCGTGTCGGGGATGACGACGACCGTCTTCGGCGCGGTGACGCGGAAGAACGTGCGCGTCGCGCCGGCGACGGTGTTCAGCGCGTCGTCGAGCGTCGCGTTGCGGAGGTCGACGGTGACGGGCGCTCTCGCGGAACGTCGGTGTCGAAGATCAGGCTGATGTCGGCGAGCCGGGCCGATGGCCGTGAACACGTCGCGGCTGCTCGCATCGCGGAAGGTCAGCGACGCCGGCATCTTCACGCCGGCGGGCAGATCGAGGCCCGGCGGCGGCAGATCGCGCGCGCGCTCGATCAGCGTCTGCAGCTCGGTCTTGCCTTCGCGCGCGGACGGCGACCTTGGCGCGCAGCTTGTTGCGCGTCGACCGCAGCTCTTCGTCGATGTCGGCGCTTCGTCGGGTTCAGCTCGGCCGCGACCTCGAACTCGGCCAGCGCCACGATCGAGCTTGCCGATCGCGGCCATGCGGCGGCGCCTTCGTGGAAGTGGTCCTGCGACGCGCGGATCTTGGCGCGTTCGAGGGCCGCGCGGGCATCAACGCTCGTCCGGGTTCTGGCGGACGGGCTTTGGTGTACTCGACGACCGCCAGGTCGTAGTCCTGGCGGCGTTCGGCGTCGACGGCCGTTGCGCAGCGCGCTCGACGTCGCGCAGCAGCGGAGCGGCAGACACAGACCGACCGCGGTGGCGACGCGCAGCCGGGAAACGATTCAGAGAGCGACTGGCCGTGCTGACGACATCGACACCACGCGGAATCTTGAACGCGAAGTCCTTATCGGCCAAACCGACGTTTTCCTTCAGGTTTACGAAGGAAAAGCTCGATTTGCCGCCCTGCGCGTCGATCGTGACCAGGCCCCGGATCGCCAGGGTGCCGGGTCGACGACGAGCATGAGCCAATCGTAGTCCCGCTGCGCGGATTTTGGGCACCAGCTTCAAGCGCGCGGCTGCCGGCCGGCATCGCCTGCGCGGCAGGTCGACGAACGAGGCGGCGAAATCGCGCGTCAGGCTGCCCTTTCCGGCCAGAAACAGCGTCGGCGGTCGCCGCTTCGTCTTCGGGGGCACCGGCGACGACGATGACCTGCTTGTCGGCAGGCACGTAGGAATACAGCTTCACGCCATCGGACACGAACGTCTTGGCTTCCGGCGACGTGTACTCCCACCGCATCTTTGCCGGCTTCTTGACCAGCAGGCGGCCTTTCTCGGTGACCTGCTTCTTGCAGCACACCGCCTTCGTGCGGTGCGCGCGAAATCCGACGAGAAATCGTGAACGGTCTCGATCTTCTTCTGCAGTGCTTGCGCGAGGCTCGGCGGCGGTGCGGGTCTGCGGCGCCTCTGACGGGACCGCTCAGACCAAGCAGGACCGCAAGCACAAACGGCAGACGCAGGTGACATGGGAGTCACCTTAGCACGTCCGCGAACGACGGGTTGCTCGCGGTGCGGACGAGGTAGCGCGGCTGCTTCGCGAAGAGATTGGCGTCATATGCCTGCACGACCGGTATCCCGTCCGTGCCGAAGGCGGCGAAGCTGATCCCGCGCTCGACGATCAGAGTGTGCTGACGCCGGGCGATCCACATGCGCCGAAACCCATCCGGCGGATGGTGTCCGCGGCGAGCCACGAGTCCATCCGAATCTCGACCGGCACGCCGTTCAGATCGACGGTCCGCGCGAAACGGGCGGCGGTGCGCTGGCGACGAGAGACGGGAGGATCGCCGACCAGGCCAGCAACCGCCAGCGTGCTCGTCGAGCGGCAGCGGAACGTCCGTGCCGCCGGTCAACATGCGAACCACCGCGTGCAGTTCGTCGGCGTCGACGACGTGCTCGCGTGCCGGCTTCAGGAGGCACATCACGTAGCGAGTGCCCGCGGGCACGGTCCTGACCGAGTCGCCGAGCGATGGTTCCGATCTGTCGATCGTGGTTTCGAAGAGCGGTCCATACGCTTCCGACAGCAGCCGTCCCGCCTGCGGGTTGACGATGACGTCACGTGCCGCGGTTTCGATTGTCAGAATCAACGCCGGGACGTAGAGGAGGACGTCGCGCATACGAGCCCGACGACCTGCGGCGCGACCGCCTTCGTGAAGTAGGAGAGGCCGTTGGCGGCCTGCCAGTTGAGATCGACGAGGAACACTTGACGCTGCTCGTCGAGACCGGCGGTCAACGCTCCCAGCCATTGCCCAGCCCGCTCGTCGCTGCTTCGGTCGAGGCGCCGGGAAGTCGTGGTAGCCGCGCGCCGACGGCACGCGGCCAGAGGAATCCCGCGGCGAGTTGCACGGGTCGTTCGCGCCCGCGCCCGGCCAGGCGGCCCATGGCCGCCACCGCCTGACGCTGCCGCCAGTGCGACCATCAAGTGCGAGGGCAGGTAGAAGACGTGGGCGTCGCCGACGTTGTAGCTGAACGCGAACACCACGTTCGCCAGGTAGAACGCCAACAGCAGCGCGCCGCGGCGGCTGCGTCAGCAGCCAGCTTCGCGACGCCAATCCCGGCCAGGCCAGCATCGCCGCGATGCCGAACTGCTGGCGAAGATCGAACCAGCACATCGCCATGTGGTCGCGCGAGCATCGACTGCGGGCACGCTCAGCACCATGGTGTCGCGCCAGTCGGATTTGGTTGCGTCGAACCAGAACCGCTGCAGCGCGCGGCGATCGACGGCGGCGGATCGGGAAGCGCCCAGAGCGTGTGCAGATTCCAGAGGTACTGGGCGGCGCCGAGCAGCAGCGCAGCCTGCAAGCAAGGCGCGACGATCCGCGGCGCGAACACGGCCGCGCCACCCGCTGCGGTGCGGACAGGAGCAGAAAGGCGACGATGCCCGGCGCCAGCAGGATCATCGACAGGTGATTACCAAAGCGCGAGCGCATAGACACGCGAAGACGGCGGCGAGCCGCGCCGTCGTCGGCTGATCCGCTCCCAGCGGAGGAGCAAGTGGATGGTCGCCAGCACCAGCAGCATGTGCAGCGCGCATACCTCGCGCGATGACCGCACTGGCTCCAGAACGTGTACGACACGGCGAAGAGAATGCGCGCCGGCGACGGCCAGCGGTGAGCGAGGCCGGCAATTTCGACGGCGACGAGGACGAACAGCCCGCACGCGAGCGCGCCTTCGACGGCGCGACGTCAGGTTCATGCGCGAGAGCCGGGTCGGTCGCCGGTGAGCCGCAGGAACGAGATCGCCGATCGCGAAATAGAAGCGGATAGCCGTCTCGCGGCGTCACCAGCGCGGAGCCGACCATCGTCTGAATCGATCCGGTGTCGCCGAAGTCGACGCCCGGCAGCAGCGTGGCGCGGTAGAGGGCGAACGAGCCGAGCGCCACCGCCAGCGCCGCAGCGATGGCAGACGCCAACCGCGGCCCGCCGCGGTCACCGGCCACGCGCGCTTGCGATTCGATGAGCGCACGGACCTCGCCGAGCGGCCGCGTATTGAGCACGTGGCGCGGCTCGACCCAGCCGCGCCGCGCCGTGACGGATGCCGAGCTGCATCTGCCGGGCGAGCAGCTCGGCGCGGTGGCAATCGCTGTCGATCGCGACGGTCGCCCCGGCGGCGATGGCGCGGCGGGCGAGCGCGCCGTCGAGATCCAGGTGCGACGGCGCGCCGTCGATTTCGACGACGGTTCTGTGTCGACCGCCGCTTCGAAGCAGCCGGTCGTAGTCGAGATCGTAGCCGGCGCGAGTGCGGCACCAGGCGGTTGGTCGGATGCGTGATCAGCGTGACCAGCGGATGGCTGCATCGCCGACGCATAGCGCTTCATCAGCTGCTCGGAGCGAGTGACCGCGCACGCTCGTGCAGCGAGGCCAGGCACGATGTCGAACTGCTCGAGGATCGCGGTCCGGAAAATCGAGCCGGCCGTCGGGCAGGATGTCCACCTCGCAGCCGTGCAGGATCGCGAGTCGACGGATGACGCTCGCGGAGCGCCGCGATCTCGTCGGCCTGCGTTTGACGCCGTCGACGCGTCAGATTGCGCGACGCGGCGGAGCTGCGGCGAGTGGTCCGTGATCGCCGATACTCGTAGCCGAGCGCGGCGCACCCCCGACCATCGCTTCGATCGGGTCGCGGCCGTCGCTCCACGCCGAGTGCATGTGCAGGTCGCCGCGGATGTCGCGCCGCGACACGAGCGCCGGCAGCGCGCCGTCGCGGCGCTGCCACGAGCTCGTCGTCGCCGTTCCGAATCTCCGGCGGGATGAACGGCAGCCCGAGCGCGCGTAGATCTCGTCCTCGGTCGCCCGGGCGTCAGATCGCGCCGTCGCCGTCAGCAGTCCCGACGGCCGTGAGCCGCAGCCCGTTCTGAGCGGCGACGTCGCCTGCAGCGCCTGGAAGTGACGGTGCGATCCGGTCATGATAGAGCAGGGCCGCGCCGGCGTTCGCCGGATCGGGCAGGCTGACGCCGACCTGCACGCGATCGATCAGGACGTAGACGCGGCGTTCGCTTCGGTGCAGACAGCGCGCCGGCGTCCGTGCATCGTCGAGCACTCGCGGCCAGTGCCGCCGACGGATCCGACGAGGCGACGACGATCTCGATGTCGCCGACCGTGTCCTGGCCCGCGCCGCAAGCGACCCTCCGGGAACGGCCCACTCGACAGACGGGCGACGAGCGAAGCCGCTCGAGTATCGGTTCGTCACGGCCACCGCGCGGCCGAGCGGGATGCGCGGGATCGATGCGCGCAGCGCGGGTAAGCGCGGCAGTCACGCGTTCTTCTGCCGCCGCCGTCCAGTCCGACAGCGGCTCGGAGCGCTCTGGGTCCTCGAACCGCGTCGGCGAGATCAGCGCCCGACGTCAACCCGAGCGTCCGGTGGGCCGCAGCGAGCTGCTCGAGCGTGACGGCGCCGGATTCGTAGAGCCAGCGCAGGTCGGCGCGGCAGGTCCGGCGACGTCAGACTCGACGAGCACCCAGCCGCCGGCTTCGGACATCTGTCGCAGGCGCTTCAGCGCGGCCGGATCGGCGTCAGCCGGCGGAGCCGCAAGCAACGGATCGAGGTCGGCGTCGGAGGCGATGCCGTGTTGCGCTGCGAGGGCGCCCGCTCGGGTGAGCAGCTGCGACTTCCGCCCGAATCGCCGCGGATCATCGCCAGCAGCGACAGCTGCTCGAGCGTCCGCTGGTAGTGAGGACGTGGTTCAGCCTTTCAGCGCGCCGGCTGCGGGCGGCGCCTGTTTCGGCGCTTCCTTGGTCTCGGTCGGCAGATTGGCCGCCAGCCATTCGACGATGCCGCCCTTGAGCGCCGCCGCGCGATAGCCCTGCCGGATGAGACTGGCCGCGCACGTGCGAACTGGCCAGCTCGTTCGGATCCGAGTCGTAGACCACGACTTCGCGATCGCGGGGCAGAGGCCGGCATGGCGCCGTCGGGCGCGACGCGGACCGCACCGGGCAGCTTCACCGTGCTGTGCTCATGCATGGATATTTGAGGCGGGCGTCGACGAGCACCGGCTGGGCGCCGCTGTCGAGCCGCTGCTTGAGATCTTCCTTGGAGATGCGTGGAACAGGCACGACACCGTATTGTGATCGCGCCGCGTGGGCGTGTCAACGGCGCGCCATGCTCGGCGCGGGATCAGCGTGCAGCGACGCGATCGAACGGAAGGATGCGCGGCGCCGTTCCGGCCGCCGCCGCCAGCGGCGGCGGCGTCGCCTTCGGCGCGTGGCTGCGCGTGGGCGACGCGTGCGTTCACCTTCGGATCGACGACCCAGCCGCTCGATCGCTTGCCGCAATGAATGCAGCGAAGGAAGATGGCACCTGGCTCGCACCACATCCCGAAGTCATGACGGCCGGACAGATAACAATTGAACCAATTCCACATACATCGCCTCGTCGAGTGGCCACCCTGCGGCAAGACCAATGCCGAGCCGAGACTGCGAAAGTAAAAGATGGGCCGCGCATCCGGGAGAAATTGGTGATCTTTTCGCGGTTAAAAGCCCGAAACTGAAGTGTCCGGCTTCGTGATCAGACTGACGAGGACGGCTACTTCGTGGCCTCTTGAAAGAACGAAATTGTAATGGGACTCTGAGGTTCGTAACCGATGTCGCGACAACCTCGAGCTCAAGGGTCGCCAGTTCTGGATCCTGTCCGAGCCGTTCGAGGACGGATGGAAGGCCCGTATCGACGAGGCCCAGGCGGATGGATCGAGCGAACCGATGGGCATCGAAGCCACCGGCGAAACGCGCGGCGAAGCCGACGATGCGGCGGAGCGGAAGCTCCGGCGGATGATGCAGGCCTACTAGCCGGTCAGCGCGCCTGCAAAACCGCGAACGCGCCTTTCCGCCAGCATCACCTCGACGCGGAACCCGGCACGGTTCAACAGCCAGATTTCCCGATCAAGAGAGACGTGAGGTGTCCTCATCGGCCCAGATGCGCAACAGCCGTCGGCCTCGGACGCGTCGTAGTGCCGACCCAGGTGATCTCGCCAGGCCTTGATTTGCGCGGCCTTGATGTCGGGCGCACCTGACGGCTGGCAGTCGACGCTCAGAAGGCATCCGCCTCGCCCGAGCGCTCGGCGCAGCTTGAGGTAGAGCGCCAGCTTCGCCCCGCGCGTGCGCACGTGGTGGAGCGCAAGCAGAACTGACGATGGCATCGCACCGCGGGATCGCCGTGCGCGGAGGAACGATCCCTCGATGAACGTCGCGCGATGTCCGAGGCGCGCGCCGCCGCCAGCCTTCAGGATTTCCGCGTCGGCGTCGATGCCCACGACTCGCGCCCGCGCCGCACGGCGAAGGCAGCGGAAGGCCAGCGCCCCGGTGCCGGTTCCGAGATCGACGATGGCCCGGGGCAGCCGAGGCAGGGCGGCCGCGGCGACGTCGAGCATTTCCTCGTAGTCGGGGATGAAGGTTCCGATCCGGGCGTCATACTCGCTCAAGCGGATGCCCAGGTGGGTCGCGACGCTCATGTCGCGATTATCGCTTGAGTTGGTAGCCTTCGCACGCGAGCACGGGCAGCGTGGGATACCGGCTGAACCGCGGGTCGGTCTCGGCGAGGCGGCACAGATAGAAGGTCGATCCCCTGGACGACGAGACAATCGCGGCATGCGTGCAGGACGAGCACAGTCCGACGCGGTCGCGCGTCGCACGATCGCGCTCGTCGGGCGTCCGACGATCGCGATCCTCAGTCATGGCCACCGAAGACGTCGAGAGAAGTCGGGAGCAGCGCGTTCATCTTCGACACCGCGCCGTCGTCAGCACTGGAGCCCGGCGCGGAAGCCGCGGGCGTGATGAGGCGGTCCAGCAGCGCGGGATGACTGGTCACGACGTGGACCGGCACGTTCCATGACGCGCCCTCGCCGCTGACGGCCGCCGGCGGCTGGCGATCGCCGAGCAGGACCATGACGGGAGGTCGCGATCGGCGTGCTTCTTCAGATACCCGCCGAGCACCGCGAAGTCGTAGGCCATCGCTTCGGCATAGCCCGGCGCGAAGTTGGTCCAGTCCGGCTGCCGCGCGTAGGCGCGCACGATGGCGAGGGCCGTCGTACGGATGGTCGTCGAACATCCGCGACCAGTCCCGGCTGATAGGGCGGTGTCGGTCTGAACGGAAAATGGGTGCTGATGGTCGGAAAGAAGACGAATCGCCGGCCCGCGGTCTCAACTGTTGACTCGAGCGCATCGAGCTTCGCCAGCGAGAACTGGTCGGGCAACGCGAACCAGCCGAACTCCGGGCCTCTGTAGGCCAGCTGGTCGGCGCCGTAGATTTCGTCGAAGCCGTAGGAAGCTCCCCTCCGGCCACTGCTGCCGCAGGCTCGGCATCAGCGCGATCGTTCGGAATTGCTGCCTGGCGAACGCCTTCACCAGCGTCTCGCGCCGCTGCGTCATCAGCAGCGCGTTGGTATTGGGATCGCGCACTTCGAGCCCGCTGGCAGCGAGGCTGATATGTGCGAGCCATGATGAACCCCCGAACGTCGGCGACTCGACGTAGGCCGAGACGACCTGCCGGCCGCTATCGCGGATGTCGGCGTCGAGCTGCCGCCCGGCTCGCGGCCAGCTGGCTCGCCAGGTCCGGCCGGTTGCTGACGGCGCCGTACGACTCGATGAAAACCAGATAGACATCCGCGCCGTCGAGATTGGCGAACGTCGATTCCATCACCGGGCTTGGCGGCAGCGGGTGGTGCCGCCATCCGGCGAGAACCAGCGACGCCTGGCGTGCATAGGTCGCGACGACGGGCGCGGGAAACGAGACCGGGAATCGGCGCGCCGAGGCGCCGGGCGGCGAAGAGCAGGATGACCACCGCCGCGGCGGCCATCCGCCGCCGGCTCGGTGAATCGGCCAGCGCCTCGCCGACGCGACCGAAGGCCCAGCGGAACAGCCTGTGAAACAGCCAGAGGACTGCCGCCGCCAGCTAATGCCGTCGCCACGAGCCAGGTGGGCGCCACGCGGGTGACCATCGCGGCGACGTCCGGCATCAGGCGAAGATCCCAATAGAGATTGACGTCCCGTCCGCAGAGTGCAGGCGCGGTCACTTCGGCATAGCGGGCGAACGCCAGCAGCACCCAGACGGCGCTCAATCCAGCGGACCAGCCGCGGCGACAGCCGGCCAGGCTGGCCGGACGCGGCCACGAGCAGCGCCAGACAGACTGCGAGGCTCGACCGACAGACCACCGGCCCACCAAATGGCCGGGGTCGGCCAGATGTTTTCGAATGTCAGAGCGGCGTTCAGAAGCAGGAGCGCCGCGCCAGCGATGCGCCGCGCCGCCAGCCAATCGATTGCGGCAGCGAACCCATTCTATTGTTTGACACTTGATGGCACCGCCCCGTCCCGATCATCCAGCCTTATGGAACGCGTCGCCGCTACGGCGCCCGCTGCCCACAGAGTACGGCGAGTTCGCGATTCGCGTCTACGAGCGCGAGGACGACGGCGAGACGCATGTTGCGCTCGTTCACGGCGCGAGCTCGGTGACGGCCGCAATGTCCTGGTATGCGCCTGCATTCGGGCTGTCTGACCGGGGACATCTTTCACTCGGCGAAGTGTGACTGCGGCGAGCAGCCGCGGGCCGCCCTCAGCGGATCGCGGCCGAAGGGCGCGGCATTCTCAGTAATGCTCAATCAGGAGGGACGCGGTATCGGCCTCGCAACAAGATCCGGGCCTACGCGCTCCAGGCCCAGGGCTACGACACCGTCGAAGCCAACGAGCAACTGGGCTTCGGCGCCGACGGGCGCGAGGTGCGGCAGCGGCGTCGAAATCCTCCGCGATCTCGGCGTGCACTCGGTCAGGCTCCTCAGCAACAACCCGAGGAAGCTGATCGGGGTCGAGAGTCATGGCCTGCCGGTCACCGAGCTGCTTCCCATCGAAATTGCCGCCTCCGACCTCTCCGCGCGGTACCTTCGCACCAGAAGAAGAAGCTCGGTCACAAACTGTCATCGGTCTGACCGCCCGCCACAACCCGGCCACATCCACCGGGAATGAGTAACCGAGCGCCGCGAGTGACGCCCTAGCAATGCGCTGCGCTCAGCGGGCCACGGACGAGGGGCGAGAGGGCGGCGACCAACCCCGGCGATCTGGACGATGCAGATGACCCGTCCACGCCGCGCGACGACGGCAGAGGCGCGCGCAGCCACGGCCACACCAGCCCGGCGGCGACGAAGGCGTGCACGGAGCAGGCCCGACGCCAGGACCCAGGCGCCCGCCTTGGCGTGCCGCCAGACGAGCACCGACAGCGCCAGAATGAGCAGCGCGTCGGTTTCCATGTCGAAGCGCGCGCCGAACGCACTGACCATCCGCGTCCTGCGCGCCAGCCAGCCGTCCACGCCGGTCCATCGCCGTGGCGACGATGGCGAGGCCGGCCGCGGCAGACGCGAGCGCGGGCTCGGAACGTTCGCCGACAAAGCCGCAGACCAGGCAGACGATCAACGCGCGGACGGCGGTCAGCTGGTTGGCGGGCCCGACACGGTCGAACGGATGATGCCTCCGACGTCCGCTCCACGCGATCGCGGCGATCGTTCCGAACAGGATGGCAACTGTGGCTGCGTAGAGCGGGCCGACACTGAAGTCCACGGAGGCCAGGATTGTATCCCGGCGTCTGACGCACCAGAATGACAGCCATGACCGCCCGCGCGTTCTGGATCGTCGCGCCAGGCCACGGAGAAATCCGCGACGAGCCGCCGCCGCCCGTCGGCGACGGCGACGTCCTCGTCCGCGCGCACTACAGCGGCATCAGCCGTGGGACCGAAACACTGGTGTTCAACGGTCGCGTCACGCGTCGGCGAGCACGACGCGGATGCGCGCGCCGTTTCAGGCGCGGCGAGTTTCAACCGCCCGTGAAGCTACGGCTACTCGAGCGTCGGCCAGCGTCGAAGCGCGGGCCACAGCAGCTCATGGACGCCGCACGTTCGTCCTGCTATCCTCATCAGACCGATCTACGCCGTGCCGGTTTCGGCGCGTGCACTTTGCTGCCCGGACGATGTGCCGTCGTCAGCGGGCCGTGCTCGCGGCCAACCTCGAAACGGCAATCAACGGACTGTGGGACGCCGGCCCATGGCTCGGCGATCGCATGGCGGTGATCGTTGGCGCCGGCACGATCGGCTGCCTCGTCGCATGGCTGGCGGCGCGGATTCCGGGGCTGCGACGTGCGAGCTCGTCGACGTCAACTCCCGCCGCGCGTCTGATCGCCGAGCGTCTCGGCGTGCGCTTTCGCCGAACCATCGGCGCTGTCCGAGCGACAGCGACATCGGTGTTTCACACCAGCGGATCGCCGGCTGGACTGGCCACCGCGCTGTCGCATGGCTGGGCATCGAAGCGACGGTGGTCGAGATGAGCTGGTACGGCGACCAGCGCGTGACGCTCGCACTCGGCGAACGCGTTTCATTCGGACGACTGACGCTCAGCATCGTCGCAGGTCGGCCGCGTGTCGCCGCATCGCAGCGCGCGCGTGGGACACGCGCGCCGCCGGATGGAGCTCGGCGCTCACGCTGCTCGGCGACGATCCGCGCTCGACGCGCTGATCACCGGCGAGAGCGACTTCGACGATTTGCCGGAGGTGATGAAGAAGCTGGCCTCCGCGCCTGGCGATGCGCTCTGTCATCGCGATCCGCTACGCCTGAGCCTTCGAGGATTCTTGCGATGTATAGCGACGTGACGTACGCGCGGCACATGATGATCGCGCACAGCCTGCGCGGCGAAGTGTTCGGCCCGGCGCAGCGGGTCTGCATGGCGCCACCTACGTCGTCGATCTCTGAGTTCCGCGGCGGCGACCTGATCAGGATGGCATCGTCGTCGACATCGGCCGGGCGACGGCGTGCCTCGGACGCGGTCCTCGGATCGCTCAGTTACCGGAAGGTCTCGACGACGAGGCGGCCTCGGGCCGCAACACCACGACCGAGTTTCTGGCCCGCGCGGTGTTCGACCGGGTCGGCGCGGCGATCGTCCGGCGACTTGGGGCCGGGCGGCGGCGCTGTCGAGTCCCTGCGTGTGACGCTGCACGAGTCCCACCTGGCCGCCGCGTCGTGCGAGGCGCCGCGCCCGCTAGCGAGCTCTCCTATGTCATCGATTGCGTTCATGGTGCCCGGCCCGCTCGGCGCGTTGACCGGAGGTTCGATCTACGACCGGCGAATGGTCGAGGGCCTCGCAGCCTGGGTTGGCGCGTCGAGGTTCGAGAGCTCGACGCCAGCCGGAGCCGAGCGAGCAGGGCTATCGAATCGCCGCCGCCGCGCTTTCTTTCGGTTCCAGACGGCGCGAAACCGTAGTCACTGACGGACTGGCGTTCGGGCTGCGAGTGCCGGACGTAAGCTCGAAGCCCACGGCGACCGTCTGGAAACTCTCGTCGCCCCTGGTGCACATGCCGCTGGCGCTGGCGGCGGGAATCGCCGGCGCCGCTATCCGCGTGCCGTGCGCTCGCCGAACGGCGGGCGCTCGCAGCTCGCGCGGGCGGTCGTCGTCACCGGCAGGGCGACGATTCAGGCGCTGACGACGATCGGGTTTCGATCCTCCAGCGTGCACGTCGCCGAACCGGGACAGCGACGCGGCGCCGCTGGCCAGGGGATCCGACGGCAGCGTGCCGCAGATCTTGTGTGCTGCGGCCATCGTGCCTGGATAGCGATCACGACGGGTTGATCCGCGCGCTGCGAGCGACCGACGCGAGTCTGAAACTGACGTGCGTGGGCAGCCTGACTCCGGGATCCCGAAACGGCCGAGAGCCCGGTCAGCCTGGTCGAAAGTCGTCATCGCCGGCCGAACGGGCGTCGCTCGCCGGCGAGCTGACGGGAGACGCACCTCGGCGCGGCCTTACGATGCGCCAGCCGATGTGTTCGCGCTTTTCTCAATACCAGGCTCGAAAACCTACGGCATGGCGGTGGCTCGAGGCGCTCGCGTGCGGCCTGCTCGGTCGTCGTGCATTGCAGAACCGGTGCCATTCCCGAACTCGGCTGGCGTCGAGATGCGCCGGCCTGGTAGCAGTCGAGGTCCAGGACGAGCCGGCGCTCGCCGCCGCGCTGTCGAAGATGCTGGCCGACGGGAATCTCCGCGACCTGCCAGCGCGGCGCGGCGCAGGCATCGCAATCGCCTCGTGCCGCCGGGACGTCGCCGTCCGGCGGTTCGCGGAGATCCTCGGCCGTGGGTCCCGTCCGGTGGCTGACCTGCAGCTCCGACTGGCTCGCGCTGCGTCAGGGCGCTGACGCCGCCGCTCGATCCGGACTTGCTGGTCCGGGCGCTCGTCGACGCAGCTCCCGTCGCAGCGTCCGCCGCGGGATCCTCGATCCTCGCGACCGGCACGGGGTCGAACGTGTCCGCTTTCTGCGGCCGCGGCTTCCGGGACCACAGGAGTGGGTTGCCGTCGATCGCGATCCGGCCTTGCTCGCGCACGTGCCGTCGCACGTCACGACCCGCTGTCTCGAGCTCGATCGCGTTCGAGGACGCGCGTCGCTGTTCGAGCGAGTGCACCTGGTGACGGCATCGGCGCTGCTCGATCTCGTTTCGGCGGAGTGGATCGGGCGTTCCCCGCCGAACGATGCCAGGGGCGGGTTCGGCCGCCCTGTTCGCAGCTCAACTGCAACGGCTACGCGACCTGTGCGCCGGTCGACCCTGGACGACGAATTCATCCTGGAGCACTTCAACCGCCACCAGCGAGCCAGCGACAAGGGCTTCGGGCCGGCCGCCGGACCCGGGATGCCGCTGACGTCGCGTGTCGCGCGCTTGCCGACCTGGGGCACGCGTTCAGGCGGAGCGCGCAGTCGACCGGCAACTCGGTCCCGAGCTGGCCGGCCGCAGTGCGCGCTGATCGAGGGGTGGGGCCGACGCCGTCCGGGAGAGATGGTTCCCGGACGAGACGCGAAACGTGTCGTCAGCTGGCTCGCTGATGCGGCGGCTGGACACATTACGTCCGGGAAGGGACGCTCGCAAATCCAGGTGGGACACCTGACGTCGCGGCATGGCCGCCTGTGACCACGCGCGTGATCCGATTATCGCGGACGGTTCGGCCGCCGAGTCGTCGAATCGCGTCCGAAGATCGCAAAGTCGAACAGTGATGTCGCCGCCCATCCGGAAGACCCGATAGTCGGGGCGATGGCACCGCCCAGCGCCGCGGGAGCGGGCAGCCGGATCGCGGCGCGGGGCCGTCCCCGATGCGAGCAGGGGCGCGATGGCGAGATGCAGGCGATCGAGCAAGCCGGCCTGCAGAAATGCGGAGATGGCAGACGCCGCCACTCCTCCACGAACATCCGCGCATCCGCGCCGGCGAGCTTACCTGCATCAGCTCGCCCAGATCCAGGTTCGTCGGCGCCGCCCGCCACCGGACAGACCTCGGCCGTTCCGAAGTGACCGCTCTCCGTCCGCGACCAGCTCGCGGATCGCATTGTCGACAGCGTCGGAGAGCCATCGTCCTGAACACCCGGTGCTCCGCACGTGAGCCGCCGGCTCCGGACCGAGGACGACACGCAGCGGATTGCCGTTGCCGGCGACAAGCCGCGTCGTCAACCACTGGGTCGTCCGCGGCGACGGTGCCCGCACTCCACGACGACGGCGTCGCAGAGGGCGCGCAGCCGGTGCATGGACGGACGACGTTTTCGCGGCCGGTGACCCAGCGGGAGTCGCCGGTATGCGTCGCGATGAGCTGTCGAGGCTTTTCACCGAGGTGGCCCAGTCAGGGCCGCGGTGGCGCTGCACACCGGGAGTACAGGTCGATGAATGGGCGGATATCGTCGTCAACCGCCGGCAGGGCAGTCCAGCCACGATCAAGTTCCTCTATGCGAGCGGGGCGGCGAGGTCGTGATCGTCCGCGGGCCGCAGCTCGTCGTTCGCGCCCAGTGCAAATCGAGCGCCTGCCGTCCTGACTGGCGCGGTCGGTACGCGGCGGCGGCCTTGACCAGTTGCCAGGCGACCGGGGCACGTTCGCCGGTCAAAGCCGTCCGGCGTAAAAGACGTCGCTTTACTGGGTCATCGGTCGACCGCGATTATAGGCGACGATTGGAGCGGGCAATTCCTGGACTGCCGAAACTGCACAGTCGCTCGATTGATCTTCCGCCAGGATCAGGGCAGTTCCGGCAGCCACTGAACGATCGGGACCCTCGAACAGGTGTTGAATGGGAAGCACCAGCGTGGACGGGCTGAGGACGATCAACTTCAGCAGGCGTCGGCGCGGTGGTCGCCGCCTTCGCGATCGCTTCTAGCCGTCTGCCGTCACGTCGCCACCGCCATGGTCGTGGGGACGGTCCATGCTGGTGCGGCGTGTCCAGCGCCGCCCTGCAACGCCCGGGACGCTAACAGCGCGCCGCCGCGGCTTCGCGCACGATCACTGGGTCGCCCGGCCGGTCTTCGATGTGCGTTACCGCCGACTGCTTCCGAACCGCGCCCAACGCCGCGAAGGACTCCACGGGCGACGCACGCGAGGAGCATGATCGTGGATTCCCCGGCGGCAGAGCTTCTCGATGGGCGCCGCCGATCCACCGGACATGGATGAGGTCTGGCATGAAGGCGACGACGCGGCGATTTCGCGGCCGATTCACCGCGCGTACGTCGACGGATTACTGGATGGACCGAGCGGTCGATCGCCAACAATGCAGTTCAGATGCGTTCGTCCGTAGCGACTGGTTACGTCACCATGGCGGAGCGCGAAGCCCCGGGCGAGGAGTCTCCGGGCGCGCCGCCGGAAAATCTCGTCGCCGGTCTCGGTCGTCTCATGACTTCGGCGCCTGATCATCCCACCTGGCGTCGCTCGACAACGTCACTGCCCAGTGGTGGACCTGACGTGGCGGCGCCGACTGGCGTCAATCCGTTCGGTCCTGCCAGTTCAATCGCGGGGAAGTCGTGACTACCCGGTCGTCCACATCGCGCGATGAAGACGCCGAGGCCTACGGAGAGTGGTCCGGCAAACGGCTGCCGACCGAGGCGGGAATGGGGGAATTCGCCGCGCGCGGGACTCACCGGCAAGCCGTTCGTGTGGGGAATTCGTTCCGTCCCGAGAGGCAAGTGGATGGCGAATACGTTTCAGGGCAAGTTTCCGACGAGCGACATCGGCGAGGACGGGACGGCGGGTTTGATGCCGGTCGAGCCACTTCGCGCCGAACGGCTACGGCCTGTCGGACATGGCTGCCAGCAACGTCCGGCAGTGGACGAGCGACTGGTATCGTCCGGACTATACGCGCAACTGTGGCGCAGGGCGGCGTCGCGCGCAATCACAGACGGGACCGGGAGACTTCCGCCGATCCGTCCGAGCCGCGCGAGAAGAAGCACGTCCACCGCGGCGGTTCGTTTCTCTCTGCACCGATCAGCACTTGCTCCCGCTACATCGTCGGGACGCGAGGGAAAGGCGAGCCCAACACCGGGACCAAACCATCTTGGCTTCGGGATGCAGTGAAGGTGCCGTCACAAGCCCCATGACGAGTGAAGAAGACGACCTGCACCGGCAAACATTGGTCCCTGGTCAGCAGGAATATCTTGCCCGGAGAGGCCGAGCTTGGGAGCCCTCGACGATTCAGAGCCTCCGGAATGCTTTCGCTTGGCGACGACGTCTTCCGAATAGCTACGGCATCGGTATCGACGAGCGTTGCGTCGAATATCCGTGGCTGTTGGCACAACTCGTCAGAACGTGAGAAGGTGTTGGATGCCGGCTCTACGCTGAATCACGAGTTCATATTGAAGCAGCCTCCCTTCGGAACAAGAACATCTCGATTCTGACTCGCGCCCTGAGGGTTCATGTTTCTGGCAACTCGGCGTCAACTACGTGTTCCACGACCTGCGGGACATTCCGTGGCGCGATCGGTTCTTCGACACCATTATTTGCGCATCAACACTCGAGCACATCGGCTTCGACAATGCCTGCTATGCCGGCAGCGGCGCGATCGTGCCAGTCGCCGACGGAGACTTTCGGCGACGCGCTTCGCGAAATGAATCGAGTCCTCAGGCCCGGCGGCTTATTCCTCCTGACGGTCCCGTTCCGGCTGCCGCGAGACCTACCACGAGTTCCAGCAGTTTGACCGATCGCTGCCGATGCGGCGTTGGCAACGTTCGGTCACGCGCGTGTCGTCGAAGCTTCTATCGATATACTGGCTGACGGCTGGCAACTCGCGGACGCCGAATCATGCGCTGACTGCGAGTATGTGCCATGGGCCAGAGAGCCATGGGATCAGGCCAGCGGCAGCCTGCCGGATCTCACACACGGATTTCGCGACGGCGGCGCGTGCGGTGGTAGGTATCGGTCAGGACGGGGCAAGCGCCGCGCCTGAGAAACGACCCCTCGACTGGGGTGGTGGAAACTCATTCGAACAGCTTCTGGGGAAGCCCCTTACTACCCGCGTTTGGCATCCAGGTAAGGATAGGGACGTTGGGATTATCAGCGTCCGTCCAGCAGTTGTGAGGGAAATGCTTCGGCACGCCTTGCGGGCCTCTGGAATCTCGCCCATCAGCACGCTACGTCGCCCTTAGCAATACGTAACTGAACGAAGTA
>ERZ1370068.4880-contig-393_pt1 | contig 36772 bp, 51 predicted proteins | sample MGYA00561227_ERZ1370068 | MGnify/ENA primary metagenome ERZ1370068 (study PRJEB38410, sample SAMEA6850437) | metagenome | study: Metagenomic assessment of the ecological functions of the soil: analysis of the soil microbiota associated with the...
TGATGAGAACGTCGCAGGTTTCAACGCCGCACTGCTTCCGGTGCGCGCCGCGTCGATCGTTTTCGGAGTCTGGCCGCGTGGGACCCCTGAAGCCGGAGCTCGCCCGCGACCAACGCCTCGACGCCGCCTCCCACCGGCTTGCCGGGATCCGCTCTGGATTCACGGCGCGTCGGTCGGCGAGGCACGCATCGTCGGCGCCCTCGCCGGTGAGATCCGGCGCGACGCCGGCCGGACCAAGCGCTTGCGGTCGCACGGTCACGGCGACCGGATCGCGCGCAGCTTCCTGAGCCTCCGGCCCTGACGCGGGCGTTCTTCCTCCCGCCTCGATTTCCTCGGGATTCAGCGCCAGTGCGTTCGACGTCCTGGCGCCCTCGATGATCGTCCTGGTCGAAACGGAGCTGCTGGCCCAATCTCCCTGCCGAGCGCGAGGCGTCGGGTTCCTCGTCGCGATCGTCAACGCGACGTCTTGCTCGCCTGAGCGCCTCCTCGCGCTATCGGCGGCTTGTCGGGGCTCTACGGTCCGTTGCTCTGCGGGCTCTCCGCGATCGGCGCGGCTGGTCGCGACGAGGTCGCAAGCGTTCGTCGCGCTGGGGTGCCTGAGCTTTCGGTCACGGTCATCGGGAACTTGAAGTTCGACCTCGCCGGCGGTCCCGCGACGACGCCGCGGTGCTGCGCGCGCGGCACGGTTTGGCACCCGATCGCCCCATCGTCGCCGCCGGGTCGACCGGCCGATGGCGAAGACCCGCTCGTCCTCGACGCATTCCTCCGCGGCACGGCGCGATGTGCCGCGGCTCTGCCTGCTCCTCCTGGCGCCGCGCCACCCTGAGCGATTCCGACGACCGCTGCCGGCCGAGGCCGCCCGTCGAGGCTTCGCCGTCAGTCGCGCGTCTCGCAAGGCGGTCGGCCGGAGACGTCGATGTCCTTCTCGTCGTGGACACGATCGGACAGTCTCGCTGGGCCCTACGCGATGGCGGGATCGGCGTTCGTCGGCGGAAGCCTCGTACCTGTCGGGCGGGCACAATCTGTTGGAGCCGTTGGCCGCAGGAGTCCCCGGTCCTGTTCGGGCCTCGCACGCAGCATGTCGCCGAGATGGCTTCGAGATCCTGCGAGCCGGCGCGCTGGGATACGGGTCGAAAACGCCGAGGCCCTCGGCAAGGTCGTGGGCGGAGGCTGGCGACGCTGCCCGATGCGCGCGCGCGGCGCGCCGCGTCGGGTCGCGAGTTCCTCGCCGCCAATCGCGGAGCAGCAGGCCGCGCGGCCGACCTCGTGCTTTCCGTTGCTGGATCGCTCCCGGTCGGAGCGGTCTCATGAGGCGGCGGTCGCCCTGTCGCGGGCGCGACCCTTTCGATCCCGGCGGCTGCGTTCGCCGGCGTGGTGCGCCTCCGAAATGCCTGGTACGACCGCGGGGTCCTTCGGGTCGCGCGGCGCTTCCGGTGATCAGCATCGGAAACCTGGCCGTAGGAGGCACCGGAAAGACGCCGCTCGTCGCGTGGATCGCCCGCCATCTCCAGGCGGACGGCCTCGTCCCCGCCGTCGTCAGCCGCGGGTATCGAGGCCGAGCGGGGCCCGGCTCCGCTCGTCGTCTCGACCGGCGAGGGGCCCCGCGTCAACGCGAGGACCTGCGGCGACGAGCCCTCACCTCCTCGCGCGATCGCCTCGGGAGTCATCGTCGTCGTAGGCGCCGACCGTATCGAAGGCGCTCGCTGCGCGGCTGCCGCCGGCGCCGGGGTCGTCCTCCTCGACGACGGTTTCCAGCATCGACGTCTCGCGCGCGATCTCGACATCGTGGTCCTGGACGCGCGAGCGCCGTTCGGCAACGGCCACTTCTTTCCATGGGGATCCTGCGCGAGCGCCCCGCCTCGCTGGCCCGCGCGCAGCTCGTCGTCTTGACGCGCGTCGCGCGAAGGCAGACCGCGCCGCGGACGCGATCGACGCCGTTCGTGCCACCGGCTATTCCGGTCCGATCGTTCGCTCCGGCCACCGGACGGCAGGTTTCCATGACGCCATGGGGGCGCCGTGCGCTGTCCCGCGCGAGCGCCTTGGCGTTTTGCGGGATCGGCGACCCCGATCTCTTTCGGGACGACCTGCAGGCCGCGGGCTGCAACACCGCAGGCTTCCGCGTCTTCCGCGACCACCATCCGTACACCCTGTCACGATGGGAAGCGTTGATGGCGGAGGCGAAGGCTCTGAGCGTTCCGCTCGTGACCACGGACAAAGGACCTCTCGCGGGTTCAAGCGGCGGCCGGAGCAGTCCCTCGCGCGTGCTCCGCTCCTCGTGCTACGGATCGAGACGGTCGTCTGGGATGAACGCGTCCTGCTGGACGCGGTGCGCCGCGCCGCGGGGGCTCATGCCGGAGGCGCGGCGCGATGACCCGCCTGCGCCAGTGGGTCGAAGTCGCCGCGCGTCGAGGCCGCGTTGGCGGTGGCGCGCGTGCTGCCCCGCCGCGGCCTTCTCGCTCGGCGGCGTCGCCGGCGCGCTCGCCGGCCGGATCGACCGCCGCCACACCGCGATCGCGCGGGAGAACCTCCGCGCGGCGTACGGCGACGCGATGACCGCGGCCGAGCGGGAGCGCGTGCTCCGCGCGTGCTGGCGCCACTTCGGCAGGATCACGTTCGACGCGCCTCGCGTTCCCCAGCCTCGATCGGGGCCGCGCTCGACGCGATCCTCGAGGTCGACGGCATCGAGAATCTCCGCGACGCGCTGGCCCAGGGGCGTGGCGCCCTGGTGTTCGCCGCGCATCACCACGGTAACTGGGAAGCGGGAGCGTACGCGACGGGCGCGCTCGGGATGTCCCTCCGAGATCATCGCGCGGCCGCTCGACAACCCGATGCTCGATCGCCGGCTCGTGGAACTGCGCCGCCGGAGCCGGGAACGCGGTGATCCCTGAAGCGGCGCGCCGTGCGCGAGAGCCATGCGCGCGCTGGTCGCGGCGCGTGCGTGGCGATCTTGATCGACCAGGACGCGGGCGCGGACGCCGTGTTCGTCCCGTTCTTCGGGCGACTCGCGGCGACGACGCCGACGCTCGCCCTCCTCGCCCTGCGTACCGAGGCTCCGATCCTCCCGATGTTCACCCGCGTGGAGGCGGACGGTACAATCTCGGTTCACATCGGACCGGTCGTTCCGAGCCGGCCGACGCGGCGATCGGGACGCGGACGTGCGGCGGCTGACCGCAGAGTGCACCGCAGATGGTGGAATGCTGGACGCGGCGTCAGCCCCGAGCAGTGGCTCTGGATGCACCGCCGCTGGAAGACCCGGCCGCCCGGCGAGACGGCGGCCGGGGCGTGACGGGAGGGGGCGGAATGGGCCGACGGGCGATCATCATGGACCGCGACGGAACCGTGTGCGACGAAGTCGGCTACGTCAACCACGTCGACCGCGTGCGCCTCTGCCAGCGTCCGCGGCGGCGATCCGGGCGGCCAACGAAGCCGGCTTCCAGACCGTCGTCGTGACCAACCAGGCCGGCGTCGCCCGCGGCTACTTCGAAGAGTCGTTGCGTCGAGGAGGTTCACGAGCGCGTCCGCCAGCTGCTCGCAGAGCAAGGAGCGCGTCTGGACGGCATCTACTACTGCCCGCATCACCTCGAAGTCGGAAGCCCCGCCTACCGGAAGACGTGCTCGTGCCGCAAGCCTTCGCCGGGAATGCTCGAGCGAGCGCGCGACGAGATGGGCATCGATCTGCGCGCGTCGTACATGATCGGCGACAGCGTCAAGGACATCGAAGCCGGGCATCGGGCCGGGGCGACCAAGGTCCTGGTCCTCACCGGCTACGGCAAGGGCGAGCTCGAGCATCAGTCCCACGCCTGGTCCGTTCGGCCCGATCACGTCGCGGCCGATCTCGCCGACGGCGATCGACTGGATCCTGACGAGGAGAGGCGGCGCGATGACGCGGAGGGCGGCCGCGTCCACGGAGCGATTGCTCGCGCTCGTCGCCAAGTTTCGCGGCCGACGCGTCGCCGTCCTAGGCGACCTCGTCGGCGACGAGTTCGTGCACGGCGACATCGCCCGCGTCTCGCGCGAGGCGCCGGTTCTGATCCTGGAGCAGACCCGCATCGATTGCGTCCCCGGCGGCGCCGGCAACGCGGTCGCGAACCTGCGCGCGCTCGGCGCGCGGCCGGTTCCCGTCGGCGTCGTCTGGGCGCGACGAGACCGGGCCAGCGCTTGCTCGCACGCTTTCGGGAGATGGGCGTCGTGACGAGCGGCATCGCGGCCGAGCGCGGCTACGGAACACCGACGAAGAGCCGCATCCTCGCCGGAGGCGTGCACACGAGACGCCAGCAGATCGTGCGGGTGGATCGCGGCGCACGTCACGGCGAGCTTTCCCGTCCGATGACCGCACGGCTCCTCGCACGGCTTCGCCCGAGCGCTCCGGACACGTCGAGGGCCTCGTCGTCGCGGACTACGGGCTACGGCGCCGGCGACCCCGCGCTCGTTCGCGCGCGCACGTCGACTCGACTGACCGGCAAGATCGTCACCGTCGATTCGCGCGGCCGCGTCGCGGCGTTCCGCCGGATTGCGGGGTGCACGCCCAACCAGGAGGAGGTCGAAAACGCGCTCGGGCTCTCCCGGTCTCCGGACGATCGCGGCCTCGTCCGCGCAGGGCGAGAGCTCCTGAAGAAGACGGGAAACGGCACGGTCCTCGTCACCCGCGGCGCGAAGGGCATGATCCTCTTCCGGAAGAGCGCCCCTCCGTCTCGCCATCCCGCCGTTCGGCTCGGGAGAGGTGGCCGACGTCACGGGCGCCGGAGACACCGTGATCGCGACCTACACGCTCGCCCTGCTCGCCGGAGGCTCACCGGAAGACGCCGCCGTTCTCGCCAACGTCGCGGCCGGGATCGTCGTCATGAAGTACGGCACCGCCACGGTGAGTCCCAGGGAGCTGACTGCGGCGCTGCGCAACGCGGGAGCCGCATGAGCAGCGCCGGCAAGGTGGTCACGCGGGACGAGCTGCTGCGACGCGCGGCAGGCTGGCGCGCCGACGGCAAGACCGTCGCGATGGCCAACGGACTCTTCGACATCGTCCACGTCGGACACCTGCGTTACCTCGAGGAAGCCGCGACACTTGGCGGACGTGCCTCGTCGTCGCGATCAACGACGACGCCTCCGCGCGCGCCCTCAAGGGCCCGGATCGTCCGATCGTCCCGCAGGACGAACGCGCGCGAGCTCGTCGCCGGCTTCCGCTGCGTGGAGGTCGTCACGCTGTTCGGCGAGGCCACCGTCGAGCCGCTGCTGCGCGCTCTCGTCCCGACCGTCCACTGCAAAGGGACTGATTACACCGCAGATACGGTTCCCGAGAGGGAAACGGCGCGCCAGCTCGGGATCCGCGCTGGCGATCACCGGCGACCCGGAAAACGCATCGCCACGCGGGATCTGATCTCGAAGAATCCGCGACTGACCTGCATTTTTCTATGGCGGGGTCGTCGGCCAAGCGCCGCGCCAGGTATAACGCTTTTCGAACCTACGGGGGCCTGAATCAATGAGCAGCGCCATCCGTCGGCACCGTATGCGTGACGTAGTCGCGGCAGCAACCCTCGCCGTACCGTCAATCGCTTTCGCCTTCGCCTGCGCGCGGAGAAGGTCGCGGACGAGATCGGTCCCGAGACGCGTTCGGCACACGTGAGTACGCGTCGTCTGCAGGATCAACCGGCGCCTTTCAGTGGGGCCCTGCTTCGATCCGTCGTCGAGTCGCTTGTCGCAGAATCGTGGCCAGGAAGCGAGCCGCGTTCTTGCCACCCGGCAAGCCGCCGGACCGCCCGCCCGGCAACCCGGGACACCAACGATCCGCCGAACCCGCCCGGCCAGCCGCCGGATCGTCCACCGACGGACAACCCGGAGCAAGGACACGACAGGTCAGCCGGTCGGCGATTCGACGCTACCCGTAGACCTCTTGTAGGCTCTTCACCGTCAGCGCGTCCGCGACGTAGCGCGCGGATCGCTTCGATCATCGCGTGCCCGCCGGACATCGTCGTAATGAGCGGGATGCCCCGCTGCGTCGCCGTCATGCGAAGCGCCTTCTCGTCGAAGTACGAGGCTCATTCCGAGCGGGGTGTTGATCACGAGGTGGATCTCGCCGTTCTTCATCATGTCCACCGCGTTCGGCGCGCCCTTCGAGAACCTTGTAGACGTGGTCGCACGGCAGATCGTTCGCGCGCAGGAACTCCGCGGTGCCGTTCGTCGCAACCAGGCTGGAAACCCATCGCCGACCAGCGCTCGCGCCATCGGGACGAGCTGCGGCTTGTCGCGATCGTTGACCGTCACGAACGCGGTTCCCTCGAGCGGGCAGCTTCACGCCAGCCCCGTACGAGGCCTTCGCGAACGCCGACCGAAATCATCGGCGAAGCCCATGACCTCGCCGGTACTGCGCATCTCGGGGCCCAAGACCGGGTCGTCGCCCGGAAACTTGGCGAACGGGAAGACCGAGGCCTTGACGAAGCGGCCGTTGATCGGCGGCTCGTCCCTCGAGGCCGAGCTCCGCGAGCGTCCGTCCGACCATGATCTTCGCGGCGAGCCGGGCCAGCGGGATGCCGGTCGCCTTCGAGACGAACGGCACCGTCCGGCTCGCTCGCGGGTTGACCTCGAGGACGTAGACCGTGTCGTCCTTGATCGCGTACTGGACGTTCATGAGGCCGCGCACGTCGAGAGCGTTTGCGAGCCGCGCGCGTGTAGTCGCGGATGACGTCGAGCTTGGCCGTGACATGGGGCTGTGACGGCGGGAGAACGCACGAGGAATCGCCCGAGTGGATGCCCGCTTCCTCGATGTGCTGCATGATGCCGGCCACGACGACGCGCTCGCCGTCGCACAGGGCATCGACGTCGAGCTCGAACGCGTCTTCGAGGAAGCGGTCGAGCAGAACCGGATGCTCGGGCGACGCCTCGCACGGCGCGGCGCATCGTCTCGGCCAGCCGCTCCTCGTCGTGCGTGACGAACATCGCGCCTCCCGCCGAGCACGTACGAGGGCCGGACCAGGAGCGGGTATCCGATGCGCCGGCCGATCTCGCGCGCCTCTTCGAGCGAGCGCGCGGTGCCCCACGCCGGCGCCGGAATCTGAAGGTCGGCGAGCAGCGAGCCGAAGCGCCTCCGGTCCTCCGCGAGGTCGATGGAATCGGGTGAGGTGCCGAGGATCGTGACGCCGGCGCTCTGGAGCGGCAGCGCCAGGCCGAGCGGCGTTTGGCCGCCGAACTGCACGATCACCCCTTCGGGCTTTTCGATCTCGATGACGCGCAGGACGTCCTCGAGCGTCAACGGCTCGAAGTAGAGGCGGTCCGACGTGTCGTAGTCGCGTGGACACCGTCTCCGGGTTGCAGTTGATCATGATGCTCTCGATCCCTTCCTCGCGGAGGGCGAACGAGGCGTGACAGCAGCAGTAGTCGAACTCGATCCCCTGTCCGATGCGGTTCGGACCGCCGCCCAGGATGATCACCTTGCGCCGGTCGGTCGGACGCGACTCGTCCTCGTCCTCGTAGGTGGAGTACATGTACGGGCGTATTCGCGTCGAACTCGGCCGCGCACGTGTCGATCCGCTTGTAGACCGCCTCGACGCCGGCGTCTCTTGCGGCGCGCGCGCACCTCGTCCTCGGAAGCGATCCGAGCAGATGCGCGAGCTGGCGATCCGAGAAGCCGAAGCGCTTCGCGTCGTCGCAGCAGCGTCCGTCGGCAGCGCCCGCGAGGTCGAAGCCCGAAAGGACCTTCTCGGCGGACACGAGCTCCTCGATCTGGCGGAGGAACCACGGGTCGATCTTCGTCAGGTCGGCGACCTCGTCGACGCGTCATCCCGTTGACGAACGCGTGGCGGACGTAGAAGATCCGCTCCCAGTTCGGCGTGATCAGCTTCTCCCGCAGGCGCGCCGGATCGAGGCGCGTCCTTGCCGTCCGCCCCAAGCCCGCTGCGGCCGATCTCGAGCGAGCGCAGCGCCTTCTGGAGGGCTTCCTTGAACGTCCTTCCGATCGCCATCGCCTCGCCCACCGATTTCATCTGGGTGCCCAGCGTCGCAGCACGTCGCCGGGAACTTCTCGAACGCCCACCGCGGGATCTTGACGACGACGTAGTCGAGCGTCGGCTCGAAGCGACGACGGCGTGGACTTCGTGATGTCGTTCGGGATCTCGTCGAGCGTGTAGCCGACCGCGAGCTTGGCGGCGATCTTCGCGATCGGGAAACCCGTGGCCTTCGAGGCGAGCGCGGACGAGCGGGACACCGCGGGGTTCATCTCGATGACGACGCGCCTGCCCGGTCTGCGGCTCGACCGCGAACTGGATGTTCGATCCGCCCGGTCTCGACGCCGACCTCGCGGATGACGCGAATCGCCTCGTCGCGCATCGCCTGGTATTCCTTGTCCGTCAAGGTCATGGCGGGCGCCACGGTGATCGAGTCGCCGGTGTGCACGCCCATCGCGTCGAAGTTCTCGATCGAGCAGATGATGACGACGTTGTCCATGAGGTCCCGCATGACCTCGAGCTCGTACTCCTTCCAGCCGAGCACGGACTCTTCGACGAGAACCTGGCGTGTCGGGCTGGCGTCGAGGCCCGCGCCGACGATCTCCTCGAATTCCTCCCGGTTGTAGGCGATCCCGCCGCCCGTGCCGCCCAGCGTGAACGACGGGCCGGACGATCGCCGGGAATCCCGACGGTCCAAGAGAGTGAAGGCCTCGGCGAGGTAGTTCGCCGTCCCGCTCTTCAGCGTCTCGGAGGCCGATGCGGGCCATCGCCTCCTTGAACGCGAGCCGGTCCTCGGCGACCTGGATCGACCTGCAGGTTCGCGCCGATCATCTCGACGCCGTGCTTTTCAAGGTACGCCGCGCTCGCACAGCGCCACGGCGAGGTTCAGCGCGGTTTGACCGCCGACCGTCGGGAGCAACGCGTCGGGCTTCTCGCGGGCGATCACCTGCTCGAGGATCTCCGGGATCAGCGGCTCGATGTAGGTGCGATCGGCCGGTTCTGGGATCGGTCATGATCGTCGCCGGATTCGAGTTGACGAGGACGACCTCGTAGCCTTCCTCCTCAGCGCCTTGCACGCCTGCGTTCCCGAGTAGTCGAACTCGCACCCTGCCCGATGACGATCGGCCCTGAGCCGATCACCAGGATCTTGCGGATGTCGGTGCGCTTCGGCACGTCGCCCTCACGCCTTAAGAAAGGGGAGCCCGAAGGCTCCCTCGTGATTCTGACTCGTGTACGCATGCCGCCTAGGACCCCGACTTACCCACCTTCCGGGTCGCGGCCCCGGACTTGGACTTGCCCTTCGACTCGGTTCTCGGCTTCGCCGCGCCCTTCGACCGCGATGCCTTCTTGGACGCGGCATCGTCGGCTCTCGCGATTCGCCCTGCGCCTTCTTCTCGGGCTTCTGGCTTGCGCCTCGCCTTCGGCTTGGCTTCTTTCTTTCCGGCCGCTTCCGGCGTCGGCGCCGCGCCCGGCAGGCGGATGCGACCGCCTTCTTCCCGGTCTCCGCGCCGATCGAGCTCGATCAGCGCCATCTCGGCGTTGTCGCCCCGCCGGGGCCCGCAGCTTGACGATCCGGGTGTACCTCCGGCACGCTGCGCGAACCGCGAGGAGATCGTGTCGAACATCTTCGAGACGACGTCCTTGTCGTGGATGTCGCGGAGGACGAGGCGCCGCGCGTGCAGGGTCTCGCGCTTCGACAGCGTGATCAGCTTCTCGGCGAACGGCCGGAGCTCTTTGGCCTTCATGAGCGTCGTTCGGATGCGCTCGTGGCGGAACAGCTCCGTGGACAGGTTGCGGAGCAACGCCGATCCGGTGCATCGACGTGCGCCCGAGCTTCCGGCCCGCGACCCTGTGCTTCATCGTTCGATGTCTCCGTCGTTCCGGCCGCTAGCTGCGGGCCTTGAGCTTTCGCGCCTCGATGTTCATGCCGAGCGAGAGGCCCATTTCGGCGAGGATGTCCTTGATCTCGTTCAGGGACTTCCGGCCGAAGTTCTTCGTCTTCAGCATCTCGGGCTCGGTCTTGGTCACGAGGTCGTAGATCGTCTTGATGTTGGCGTTCTTCAGGCAGTTGTAGGAGCGGACGGACAGCTCCGAGCTCGTCGACCGAGCGGTTCGAGCTGATCGAGGACCCGCTCGTCCTCGGTCGATCGGGAAATCGACGACGTCGTCGTTACCCTCCTCGAAGTTGATGAAGATCGTCATGTGGTCCTTCGAGGATCTTGGCGGCCATCGCGACCGGCGTCCTGCGGCGTGATCGCGCCGTTCGTCCAGACCTCGAGGGTCAGACGGTCGTAGTCGGTCTTCTGCCCCAAGCCGGGCGTCCTCGACGATGTAGTTGACCTTGCGGACCGGCGCGTGGATCGAATCGATCGGGATGTAGCCGATGCCGAGGTCGTCGTCGAAGTTGCGGTCGGCGGAGACGTACCCGCGCCCCTTGCGCAGGCGCATCTCCATCGAGAGCTTGCCCTCCTCGGACAGCGTCGCGATCGGGGCCGTCCGGATCCAGGATCTCGACGTTGGCGCTCGCCTGGATGTCGCCCGCTTTCACCGTCGCGCGGTCCCACGGCGTGGACCACGAGCGTCTCGGGCGTGGTCGCTGTGGCAGCGGAACGGAATCTGCTTGAGGTTGAGGATGATATCCGTCGTGTCCTCGACGACACCCGGGACCGACGAGAACTCGTGGAGCACGCCGTCGATCTTGACCGACGGTGATCGCCGCTCCCTCGACCGGACGACAGCAGGATCCGCCGCAGGGCGTTTCCGATCGTCGTTCCGAATCCGCGCTCGAACGGCTGAGCCGAGAATCGTCCGAACTTCGGCGTGAGGGTCTCGCGCTCGACCTCGAGACGCTTCGGCCTCTGAAATCCTTTCCAAAGCATAGCAACCTCCCACGGGGCCGTTTCCGGCCCGACGACAGGCCTACTTCGAGTAAAGCTCGACGATGAGCTGTTCCTGGATCGGCAGGGCGATGTCTTCGCGATTCGGGAGCTGCCTCACCGTCCCCTGGAACCGATCGGCGTCGAGATCGAGCCAGCCGGGAACGCCGCGGCCCTTCGCCGTGTCCAGGCACATCTTGATCAATTCGTTCTTTCGAGAGTCTTCGCTTGAGCGAGATCACGGCGCCGGCCTTCACGAGGCTCGACGGAACGTCGACGCGGCGGCCGTTCACGAGAATGTGGCCGTGCGCCACGAGCTGCCTGCGCCGCCGACCGCGGAGAACGCGAATCCCAGCCGGTAGACGACGTTGTCGAGGCGGCATTCGAGCATCTGAAGCAGGTTCGATCCCGTGATGCCCTTCTTCCGCGCGGCATTCGCGAAGTAGTTGCGGAACTGGCGCTCGAGCACGCCGTACATCCTCTTGACCTTCTGCTTCTCGCGAAGCTGCACGCCGTACGCCTGGACCTTCGTCCGGCGCCGTCCCGTGCTGGCCGGGGGCGTACCCGCGGCGCTCGAACGCGCACTTTTCCTTGAAGCAACGATCGCCCTTCAGGAAGAGCTTCATCCCTTCCCGCGCGACAGAGCCTGCAAACCGATCCGGTCGTTCTCGCCACGGTGCGATTCCTCCCTACGTCTAGACGCGGCGCCGCTTCGGAGGGCGGCAACCGTTGTGCGGGATCGGCGTCACGTCCTTGATCGACTTGACGTCCATGCCCGCGGTCTGCAGCGCGCGGATCGACGATTCGCGCCCGGCCCCCGGGCCCTTGACCCGGACGTCGAGCGAGCGCACACCGTGCTCTTTCGCCGCGTTGCCCGCGGCTTGGGCCGCGGTCTGAGCGGCGAAGGGTGTCCCCTTGCGCGAGCCCTTGAAGCCCTGCACGCCCGCCGACGACCACGAGAGCACGTTTCCCTTCGGGTCGGTGATCGTCACGATCGTGTTGTTGAACGACGCGTGGATGTTCGCGATCCCGTGCGGGATGTTCTTCTTTTCCTTCTTGCCGCCCTTCTTCCCGGGCGCCTTCGCTGCCTTAGCCATGCTTCAACTCAAGTCCCTTAGCCCTTCTTCCCGGTCGTTTTCTTCTTGCCGGCGATGGAACGACGCGGTCCGCGGCGCGTCCTCGCGTTCGTGTGCGTGCGCTGACCCCGGCACGGGAGGTTGCGGCGGTGGCGCATCCCGCGGTACGAGCCGATCTCGATCAGCCGCTTGATGTCGAGTCCGACGCTCTTGCGCAGGTCGCCCTCGACGCGGCCCTCCGTGGTTGATGACGCGCGTGATGCGCAAGACCTCGTCTTCCGGAGAGGTCCTTCACGCGCACGCTGGGCTTGACGTTCGCCTTCGCGATGATCGCCAGGGCGCGGGACCGACCGATCCCGAAGATGTACGTGAGCCCGATCTCGACCCGCTTGGATGGCGGCAGGTCCACGCCCGCGATACGTGCCACGGATTACCTCCTTCAGCCCTGACGCTGCTTGTGTTTCGGGTTTTCGCAGACCACTCGAACCACGCGCTTGCGCTCTCACGATCTTGCATTTGTCGCAGATTTTCTTCACCGAGGTCCGGACCTTCATGACGCTGTTTCTCCTCGAGCCGAGCTACTTGTAACGGTAGACGATGCGCCCCCGGGTCAAATCGTAGGGGAAAGCTCCACCAAGACGCGATCGCCGGGGAGGATGCGGATGAAGTGCTTGCGCATCTTCCCGAGATGTGGGCGAGCACGCGGTGCTTGTTCTCGAGCTCGACGCGGAACATCGCGTTCGGCAGCGGCTCGACCACCGTGGCCTCGACCTGGATCGCCTCTTCCTTCGACATCGTCTCTTCCAACTCCCCTCCCGCGCCGCGTCAGGCGGCCACGGACACCGGATCGCCCAGGACCTTGGGCCCGCCGTCCGTCACGGCGACCGACAACTCGAAATGCGCCGAGAGGCTTCCGTCGCGCGTGCGCGCGGTCCACCCGTCCTCGGCCGAGAGCACGACCTCGGGACCCCCGGCGTTCACCATCGGCTCGATGGCGAGCACCATCCCCGGCGCCGAGTCGCATCCCCGTCCGGGCGGTCCGAAGTTCGGGATCTGCGGCTCCTCGTGGAGGCTCGCCCCGATGCCGTGTCCGACGAACTCCCGCACGACGGAAAAGCCGTGCGCCTCGACGTGGGACTGCACCGCGAAGCCGATGTCGGAGACGCGGCGACCCGGGCGGGCCTGCTCGACGGCCCGGAGCAGCGCTTCTCGGGTCACGTCGAGCAGCCGTTGCGCCTCGGGCGCGATGGACCCGACGGGAAAGGTCTCCGCCGCGTCGCCGTAGTAGCCCTTGTAGAGGACGCCGAGGTCGACCGACAGGATGTCGCCGTCCTTGCAGCACCGTGCGCTCGCTGGGGACGCCGTGCACCACCTCGTCGTTCAGCGATGCGCAGATCGTGCCCGGGAAGTCGTGCCCGTCGTTGCGGTGGGGATATCCCTTGAACGCCGCGACGCCTCCGGCCTCGCGGATGCGCCGTTCGGCGAAGCGGTCGATGGTCGAGCGTCGACACGCCGGGGCGGACGAACGACCGCAGATCCGCGAGGATGCCGCGGATGATGCGGTTCGCCTCGTCCATCAGGGCGATCTCCGCAGGGGACTTGAGCGTCGTCCGCGTCACGTTCGTCCTCGAGCCCTTCCCAGGTCCGGCATGGAGCCGGGCCTCACGTCGTCGACCTCGCCGGAGCCGTCGATCTCGACCAGGATCCCTTCGGCCCCGGTAGGCCTCGGCGACCGGGAGCGTCTGACTCGGTGTAGACCTTCAATACGCTCCCGGATGACCGCTTCCGTGTCGTCCGGCCTCTGCACGAGCGCCGCGCCGCAGACGTCGCACACACCGGCGACAGCCGGCGGACGGCTGTCCAGGTGGAAAACCGCCCCGCAACTCGGGCAGGTCCGACGTCCGGACAGACGCCTGACGATCTCGGCCTCCGGAACCGTCAACATCAGCACCCTATCCAGCGTCAACCCCAACCGGCCCAGGACACCCTCGAGGATCGACACCTGCTCGAGCGTGCGCGGAAAACCGTCGAGGATGAACCCAGTCGCCGCGTCCGTTCCGTCCGAGCCTCTCGGCGATCAGATCACCCATGAGGGCGTCCGGCACCAGCCGTCCGCTCTCCACGAACGCTCGGACTCCGCTCGCCCAGCGGCGACCCTTGCTGCCCGCATCGCCGCCCGCAGGATGTTCCCCCGTCGAAACGTGAGGAACGCCCAGCAGCTGCTGCAATCTGCTCCGCCTGGGTCCCCTTCCCCACGCCCGGGGGCCCATCAAGACGACTCTCATCGCGGTAAACCGCACATTCTAGCGAGACATAGCGGCAAACGCCCGAACCCCTCAGCTGCGGCGCCCGCGGATCCGGGTGCCCTTCATGAATCCTTCGTAATGCCGCATGATCAGCTGGGACTCGATCTGTTGGACGGTGTCCATGGCCACCCCGACGACGATCAGGAGCGAGGTGCCCCGAAGAAGAACTTGACGTTCAACCCCTCCGTCAGGAACTCGGGGCAGGATCGCGTCCAACGTGCCGCCGATCCACGGAAGCTGCTGAACCTGAAGCCCGCTGATCAGCAGCACCGGCAGGACGGAGATCGCGGCAAGGTAGACCGCGCCGCCGAAGGTCAGGCGGGTCAGGATGCCGTCGATGTACTCGGCGGTCTTCTTGCCGGGACGGATGCCCGGGATGAAACCGCCGTACTTCTTCATGTTGTCCGCCTGATCCATCGGATTGAAGATGATCGAGACGTAGAAGTACGAGAAGAGAAGATGATCAGGGCCGCGTACGACAGGTTGTACAACGGCGCGGAGTAGGACAGCTGGTGCAGGATGTCCTGCACCCAGCCGACGTCCTTGAAGAACCGCGATGCTCCCGATCGTCTGCGGGATGGCGAGCATCGACGACGCGAAGATCACCGGGATGACGCCCGCCGTGTTGACGCGCAGCGGGAGATACGTCGACGCCCCGCCGTAGACGCGCCGGCCCGACGACCCGGCGCGCGTACTGGATCGGGATCTTCCGCTGGGCGCGCTCGACGTAGACGATCGCGGCGACCACCAGCACCATCAGGATCACCAGAAGCGCGATGACGATCGGGCTCAGGGCGCCCGGTCTGACCAGTCCTGGATCGTCTTCACGACGCGCGTTCGGGAAGCCGACGACGATGCCGGCGTAGATGATCAGCGAGATGCCGTTGCCGATCCCGCGCTCCGAGATCTGCTCGCCCAGCCACATGATGAACGCCGTGCCCGTGGTCAGGGTGAGCACGGTCATGAGCTCGAACCCGATGCCCGGAGTGGCGAACGATCTGCCCGACTCCCGCCGACGAGCTGGCCGGACTCGAGCCACAACGCCACGCCCAGCGACTGGATGAACGACAGGATGACCGTGCCGTACCGCGTCCACTGGGTGATCTTCCGGCGTCCGGCCTCGCCCTCCTTGCTGAGCTTCTCGAGGTAGGGCCAGATGACCGTGAACAGCTGGAAGGATGATCGACGCGGTGATGTACGGCATGATCCCGAGCGCGAAGACCGTGAAGCGCTTGAAGTTGCCGCCGCGAAGAGATCGACGTAGCCCAGGATCGACCCGGCCTGGCGACTCGAACAGACGCAACAGAGCGGCGTTGTCGATGCCGGGCGTCGGGATGTGCCCGCCGACGCGGTAGATGGCGAGAAGCCCCAGCGTGTAGAGCACGCGCCGCCGCAGCTCGGGGATGTTCCAGATGTTCTTGAAGCTCTGAATCATCGTGAAGAGTTCCTCGCCCGCGTGGGCGTCAGGAGATCACCTCGGCCTTGCCGCCGGCCGCCTCGATCTTCTGCACCGCGCTGCCGGTGTACTTGTGGGCGCGCACCGTCGAGCGCGACCGTCAGCGTCGCCGTTCCCCAGGATCTTCACCGGCCTCGTGCCCTTCCGGAGGAGCCCCGCCTTCTGGAGAAACTCCGGCGTGACTTGGCTTCCGGCCGGAAGCTCGTTCAGACGGTCCACGTTGACCGTCCGGTACTCCGTTCGAAAGATGTTCGTGAAGCCGCGCTTCGGAACGCGCCGCTTGAGCGGCATCTGGCCGCCCTCGAAGCCCCGCTTCCTCGAATAGCCGCTGCGGGACTTCTGCCCGTTCTCGCCGCGAGCGGCGGTCTTGCCGAGTCCCGGACCCGGGCCCGCGGCCGACGCGCTTCCGATTCTTGCGCGAGCCCGCGGCCGGCTTCGAGTGCGTTCTGCTTCATGACGGCTCCTCAGTCCTTCTCGATGACGACGAGATGCGAAATCGCGGCGGCCATCCCGCGAATCGCGGGATTGTCCGGGAACGTCGCGGACGCGACCGATCTTGACGAGGCCCGAGCGCGCGTAGCGTCGCCTTCTGGGTCTTGTCGAAGCCGATGCCGCTCCGCACCTGGCGGATCCTGATCGTCTTCTTGCCGCTTGCCGGCGGCTGCTTCTTCGCGCTCATGACGCCGCACCCATGTCGAGCTCGTGCTCTTCCTTGCCGCGGCGCTTCGCGACCTGGTCGGCGTTCCGAAGCATCCTCAACCCGGCGATCGTCGCGCGCACGACGTTCTGCGGGTTCGCGCTGCCCAGCGATTTGGTCAGAATGTCCTGCACCCCCGCCGATTCGAGCACCGCGCGCACGGGGCCACCGGCGATGACGCCCGTTCCCGGGGACGCAGGCTTCAGGAGCACCTGGCCCGAACCGAACCGCCCCACGACGGCGTGCGGGATCGTCGAGCCCTTGAGCGGGATGAAGCACGAGGTTCCGCTTCGCCCGCTCGACGCCCTTGCTGATCGCCGTCGGGACCTCGCGAGCCTTGCCGGAGGCGAAGCCGACCCAGCCGTTCCCGTCCCCGACGACGACGAGCGCCGAGAAGGAGAAGTTCTTGCCGCCCTTGACGACCTTCGTCACGCGGTTGATGTGGACGACGCGGTCTTTGAGCTCGCCCACCGAATCGCGATTCATATCGGGCACGTCATTCTCCTCAGAACTTGAGACCGGCTTCGCGCGCCGCCTCGGCCAGAGCCTTGATCCGTCCGTGGTACAGGTAGCCGCCGCGGTCGAAGACCACGTCGACGATCCCCTTGTCCTTGAGCCGCGACCGCGATGGCGCCGCCGACGGCTTTCGCCGCGATCGACGTTGCCCCCGCTTGACGGTCCCTTGAGCTCGGCGTCGAGAGACGACGCCGCGGCGACCGTGCGGCCCGACCCGTCGTCGATCGCCTGGGCGTAGATGTGCTTGTCGCTGCGGAACACGGCGAGCCGCGGCTTGGCGGCCGTTCCGGTCACCTTCTTCCGTATCCGGTATCGGATGCGGCGGCGGATCGGCGTCTCTGTCGATTCGCTTCTGCATGGCGTCTCCTCGACCTACTTCGCGCCGGTCTTGCCGGCCTTCTTGCGCACCTGCCTCGTTGACGTACGCGCACGCCTTTCCCCTTGTAGACGTCGGGCGGGCGGAGCGAACGGATCTTGGCGGCGACCTGGCCGACTTGGCTTGGCGATCGATCCCGGTCACCGTGAGCTTCGTCTGTTTCTCGACCGCGATCTGGATCCCCTGGGGTATCGGAAACTCGATGGCGTGCGTGTAGCCCAGCGTGAAGCTCACGTTCGACCCGGCGAGCTGGGCGCGGTAGCCGACGCCCTGGATCTCGAGGCTCCTTGCGTGAATCCCTTCGTCACGCCGACGACGGCGTTGTTGAGGAGCGCCCGGGTCAGCCCGTGGAGCGCCCGCTGCGGCTTCGAGTCGTCGCGGCGCTTCGACCAGGATCTTCCCGTCGGCGACGTCCGCGTCGATGCCGCCCGGCAGCTCCTGCGCGAGCGAGCCCTTGGGGCCCTTTGACGGTCACGGTGCGGCCCGCGACGATCCGACGTTCACGCCGGCAGCCAGAGGGCACCGGCAATCGACCGATTCGAGACATGACGCCTTCTCCTCTTTCCCAGCTACCAGACGTTGCAGAGGATCTCGCCGCCGACGCCCAAGCGGCGGCAGGTCTTCCCAGTCAAGACGCCCTTCGGCGTCGAGAGGATGCGTCAGCCCGAGTCCGTCCAGCACCTTCGGGATCTCATCCTTGCCGCAATAGACGCGGCGCCCGGGCGGCTCACGCGCTCGAGGCCGTGGATCGCGCGCTCGCCTCCGATGCCGTACTTGAGCTGAATGCGCAGCGCGCCCTGCACGTCGGCCTCGACGACCTTGAAGCTGTCGACGAAGCCCTCGTCCTTCAGAATGGTGACGATGGCGACCTTCATCTTCGAGGCCGGCACGTCCACGGTCTTGTGCTTGGCGACCTGCGCGTTGCGGATGCGCGTCAGAAGATCGGCGATCGGATCCGTCATGCTCATCTTCGCGCCTCCTACCAGCTGGCCTTGGTGACGCCCGGAAGCGCGCCTTCGAGCGCGAGATTCCGGAAGCAGATGCGACACAGCTGGAACTTGCGGAGGAACCCCGCGACCGCCCGCACCGCTTGCAGCGACTGCAAGCGCGTACCGCGAATTTCGGTTTCCGAATCGTTTTGGCGACCCATGCCGACGTGGCCACGTTCACATCCTCCCGTATCAGTTCTTGCGGAACGGCATGCCGAGGCCCGCCAGAAGCGCCCTGGCTTCTTCGTCGGTCCGCGCCGTCGTCACGATGCACACGTTCATGCCTTTGACTTTCTGGACCTTGGCGTAGCTCACCTCGGGGAAGATCAGCTGGTCGCTGATGCCCAGCGTGTAGTTCCCGCGGCCGTCGAACCCGCGAGGATTCGCACCGCGGAAGTCACGCACGCGCGGCAGCGCCAGGTTGGTCAGCCGCTCGAGGAATTCGTACATCCGCTTGCCGCGCAGCGTGACGCAGCAGCCGATCGCCATCCCTCGCGGAGCTTGAAGTTCGCGATCGACTTCCGCGCGCCGCGTCACCGTCGGCTTCTGGCCGGAGATCCCGGCGAGCTCCTCGACCGCGGCGTCCATCGCCTTGCCGTCCTGGATCGCGTCGCCGATTCCCATGTTCACGACGACCTTCGTCACCCGTGGCACGGCCATGGTCGATGCTGTAGCCGAACTGCTTGATCAGCGCCGGCACCACTTCGGCCGTGTAGGTTTCCGTCAACCTCGACATCGCTTCCTCTCCTCGCCCTACTTGTCGAGCGGCATGCCGCTTCGCACCGCCACGCCTCACGCGCGATCCCGTCCGCCATGACCTTGATCCCGACGCGTGTCGGCTTGTCCGACTTCGGGTCGATGAGCGCCACGTTCGACACGTGAACCGGGTCTTCCCTCTCGACGATGCCGCCCTTCACGTTCTTCTGAGGATTCGGCTTCGTGTGGCGCTTGATCTTGTTGACGCCTTCGACGCGCACCCGCGCCGCCTTCGGCAACACTTCGATGACACGGCCGCGCTTTCCCTTGTCTTTGCCGGAAATCACTTCCACCGTGTCGTTCTTTCGAATCCGCGAGACCGGACATCGTAGGCTCCTCTCCGGCACGTCAGAGAACTTCGGGGGCCAAAGAGACGATCTTCATGAATTTCTTGTCGCGCAGCTCGCGGGCGACGGGGCCGAACACGCGCGTCCCCACGGGCTCTCGCGCGTCGTTGATGATGACCGCAGCGTTCTGGTCGAAGCGGATGTACGAGCCGTCCCTTCGTCTGTAAGCCTTGACCTGGCGGACGATGACGGCCTTGACGACCTGACCCTTCTTGACGTTGCCGTCGGGCGAAGCCTCCTTCACGTTGGCCGTGATGACGTCGCCGAGCTCGGCGTACTGTCCCTGCGATCCCCCGCGCAGAGTGGATGCAGGAGATCTTCTTCGCCCCGGAGTTGTCGGCGACCTCCAGGATCGTCCTCATCTGAATCATGATCCGCTCCTCGTCCTTACGGCATCCCGGCTTCGGCTGCCGTGGCGGTCGCTTCGGCGGAGCCCACGCCGCGCTTGACGATGCGGCGCAAGCGCCACCGCTTGCGGGCGGAAAGCGGTCGCGACTCCACGATCTCGACGGTATCGCCGACTTTCGCCTCGTTGTCCTCGTCGTGGGCCATGAAGGTCGCCGCCTTGCGCACGTAGCGCTTGTACATCTTGTGACGCACGATGCGGTCGACGCGCACGACGACGCGTCTTGTCCGCCTTGTCCGACACGACGACGCCGACTTTCGACGCCCGCCGCCTGCCGATCGTTTCCGCCATTGTTGCCGATCCTCTCTCAGGAGCGCTTGCCGGTCGTGCGGACCGTCTCGCGCTCGCGATGCACGGTCAGCAGCCGTGCGAGATCCCTCTTGATCACCGCGAGCCTCAGGGGATCGGTGATCTGACCCGTCCCCTTCTGGAGCTTCATCTTCCAGATGGCGGTGCGGAGCTCGGCCTCCTCTTTGGCGAGGACCTCGGGCTCCATGCCCCGGTACTTGACGAGCGTCTTTCCGTCGCTGCGACATCGTTTCGAACCTATTGCGCTCGACGCGCGACGAATTTCGTCTTCACCGAGAGCTTGTGGGACGCGAGGCGCATCGCCTCGCGCGCGGTCTTTTCGTCCACGCCCTCCATCTCGAACAGGACCTTCCCCGGCTTGACCACGGCGACCCACGCTTCGGGCGCGCCCTTTCCCTTTCCCATGCGGCGTCTCGGCGGCCTTCTTCGTGATCGGCTTGTCGGGGAAGAGCCGGACCCAGATCTTGCCGCCCCTCTTCACGAAACGGGTGATCGCGATGCGGCTCGCTTCGATCTCGCGCGCCGTGATCCAGCCGTCCTCGAGCGTCTTCAAGCCGTAGTCGCCGAACGCGACGGTCGAGCCGGTCATGGCCTTGCCGCAGCGCCTGCCGCGCTGCTGCTTCCTGAATTTCACCTTGCCTGGCATCAACATGACGTCGCGGTCCTTTCGAGTGTTCTAGCGTCGCGCATCGTCGGCGAGGCGGACCTCGCGCGACTCACCGCGGTTGATCCACACCTTGACGCCGATGACGCCGTAGGTCGTCCGTGCCTCGGCTGACGCCGTAGTCGATTTCCGAGCGGAGCGTGTGGAGGGCAGACGGCCTTCGAGGTACCTCTCGGTGCGCGCGATCTCCGCGCCGGCGAGGCAGCCCCCACCTGGACCTTGATCCCCTTCGCGCCGAAGCGCAGCGACGATTCGATGGCCTTGCGCATCGCCCGCCGGAACGCGACGCGCTTTTTCGAGCTGCATCGCGATCGACTCCGAGACCAGCTGCGCGTCGATCTCCGGCTTGTCGATCTCGAGGATGTTGATGAAGACCTCCCGCGAGAGTCCGCTTCCGGATGTCTTCTTTCAGCCGAGTCCACCTCGCTTCCCTTGCGGCCGATGATGATCCCGGGACGCGAGGTGAGGATGTTCACTTTCAGCTTGTTGGCGGCACGCTCGATCTCGATCGCCGACACGCCGGCGTGGCCGAGGCGCTTCTTCAGCTCTTTGCGCAGCTTGGGGTCCTCGTGGAGGAGCTCGGCGTACCTCTTCGACGCGTACCAGCGCGAACGCCACGTCTTGTTGAAGCCGATGCGGAATCCGTACGGGTGAACCTTCTGTCCCACGACTACCTCCTGCCTGCTGCCGCCCGCGGCACCGCCTTGACGGGCGTCACGTCGAGCGCGATCGAGACGTGCGAGGATCTCTTCAGGATGCGGTAGATCCGCCCCATCGAGCGTGCGCGCGCGCGTTTCTGCGGCGGACCGTCGTCGACGGTCGCCGCGCCACCACCAGCCGGTCCACGTCCAGCTTCGGATCTCTTCTGCTGGGCGTTCGCCAGCGCGGACTGCAGAAGCTTGTCGAGATCCCGGGCCACCATCTTTCGCGAATAGCGTAGCGAGGCCAACGCCTCGCCGACGGACTTGCCGCGGACGAGGTTCACCACCAGGCGCGTCTTCTGCGCCGAGACCCCGAGATACTTGAGTCGGGCCGTCGCGATCACGTGGTCCTCCCTGCCTACTTCGGCGCCACGGCGGCGGTCTTGTCGCCCTTGGTGCCGTGCCCTTGAACGTCCGCGTCGGCGCGAACTCGCCGAGCTTGTGCCCCACCATGTTCTCGGTCACGTACACACGGGATGAACTTCTTCCCGTTGTGCACGGCCAGCGTGTGGCCGACCATGTCCGGAATGATGGTCGACCGGCGCGACCAGGTCTTGACGACCTTCTTGTCGAACCGCTTGTTGAGATCGTCGATCTTCTTCTGCAGGTGGCCATCGACGAAGGCCCCCTTGCTGACGGAGCGTGCCATGCTTCCCTCGGTTCCTACTTCCGGCGCCGGACGATGAACGCGTCCGTCCGCGGGTTGTTGCGCGTTTTCTTGCCCTTGGTGGGAACGCCCCACGGCGTGCACGAGGGCCGCCCGCCCGACGTCTTTCCCTCGCCGCCTCCGTGCGGATGATCCACCGGGTTCATCGCGACGCCGCGCACGGTCGGACGCCAGCCCTTCCACCGGTTGCGACCGGCCTTCCCGATGCTCTCGTTTTCGTGCTCGAGGTTTCCGATCTGCCCGATGGACGCCCAGCATTCCTGGTCGACCTTGCGCGTCTCGCCCGAGGGGAGCCTGACGAGCGCCCAGCCGGCCTCTCGCGCCATGAGCTGCGCGCCCGCGCCCGCCGAGCGGACCATCTGGCCTCCCTTGCCGCGCTTGAGCTCGACGTTGTGAATCGTGGTGCCCAGCGGAATGGCCTTCATGGGGAGCGCGTTGCCCAAGACGATGTCGGCGTCGGCCGAAGCGATGATCTTGGCGCCGACCGCCAGTCCGGACGGCGCCAGGATGTAGCGCCGCTCGCCGTCGGCGTAGCAGACGAGCGCGATGTTCGCGGTGCGGTTCGGATCGTACTCGATGGTCTCGACCGTTCCGGGGATGTTGTGCTTGTCCCGCCGGAAGTCGATCACCCGGTACCGCCGCTTGTGACCGCCTCCGCGATGCCGGACCGCGAGGAGGCCGCGGTTGTCGCGGCCGCCCGTGCGCTGCTTGGTGTCGAGCAACGGCTTGTGCGGGGCGTTCGTCGAGCCCTCGGTCCGCTTGACCTCCGTCTTGAACCGCGTCCCGGGCTGGTCGGCCTGTAGATTCTCACTGCCATCTGCGTTGCTCCCTCGAGCTGGAGCGTCAGCTCGCCTCGAAGAACTCGATCTCTTTTTCACCGGGCGCCAGACGCACCCACGCCTTCTTCCAATCGGGCCTCTTGCCCTGATATCGAGCCGGCTCGTTTGGTCTTCCCCAACACGACCGACGTCCGCACGTCGGCGACCTTCACGCCGAACAAGGCGGAGACCGCTTCCGCGATCTGGACTTTGTTGGCCCGCGCGTCGGCCTTGAAGCAGTACACGTCCCGGTCTCGCGGGCGCGCGTCGACTTCTCGGTCACGAATGGCTGCCGGATGATGTCCTGGACGGTGAGCTTCATGACGCGAGCACCTCGCCCAAACGCCTCAACGCGTCCTCCGAGACCACGACGGTTTCGTGGTCGAGAAGGTCGACGATCGACACGCCCAGGGCACGCACGACCTTCAAGCGCGGGTTGTTGCGCGCCGCGAGATCGAGGTTGGAATCGGCGTCCAGCGGAACGGAGAAGGGCCTTCCGGGTCACGCCGAGCTTCCCTGACAGCGCGCCTTCGAGGTCCTTCGTCTTGGGCGTGCGGCAGCGCGAAGCCGTCGACGCACACGAGCTGCCCGTCCCTGATCTTTTGCGCCAGCGCGGACTTGATCGCGTTGCGCCGCATGGCGGCAGGGAAATTCCAGCTGTGGTCGCGCGGAACCGGTCCGTGGATCGTTCCGCCGTGGCGCCACAGCGGCGAGCGATTGTCGCCGACGCGGGCGCGGCCGGTGTGCTTTGCTTCCAGAGCTTCTTCGTCCCGCCGCTGACCTCGCTGCGGTTCTTGATCTTGTGGGTGCCTGCTCCTGCCGCCCGCGCGATAGGCGCAGACCGCCTCGTAGATCAGGTGCTCCTTCAGCGGTAGCCGAAGACGGCCTCATCGAGCTCGAGCGTGCGGAGCGTCTTGTTGTTCCAGTCGCGAACGGGAATCTGGGCCATGGCCGTCCCTACCGTCAGTTCTTGGCCGCGGGCTTTGCGCCCTTCGACCTGTGAAGCGTCACCGCCACGCCCACGGCGCCCGGAACGGCCCCGCGCAGCATCAGCAGGTTCTTGTCTCTTGTCGATGCGGATCACGCTTCAGGTTCTTGACGGTGACCTGGTGGTCTCCCATGTGGCCGGCCCCCGCATCCCCTTGAAGCACGCGGGACGGGAACGCCGACGAGCCGATCGAGCCCGGCGCGCGGTGGAACATCGAGCCGTGGCTGCCCTGGCCGCCCCGAAGTTGTGGCGCCGCACTGACGCCCTTGGAACCCCTTCCCTTCGAGGTGCCGATCGACGTCGACCTTGCCGATCGCCGTCGGAAGATGTCGACGAGCACCCTTGTCTCCGCGGCTGCAAGCGTGGATCCCGCGTCGATCGCGAACTCCCTGCGGAGGCCGGGTCGGGGGACCCCGGCCTTCTCGTGGTGGCCGCGCGTCGCCTTGTCCGCGCGCTTCGCGGCGCGCGGGTCGACGAAGCCCAGCTGCACGGCTTCAGTAGCCGTCCTTCGCGACCACGCGGCCTCTGCACGACGACGCAGGGCCGGCCCTCGATGATCGTGACCGGCGCCACCGTGCCGTCCTCGAGGAAGATCTGGCTCATCCCGACCTTCCGTCCGATCATTGCCTCTGAATCATCATCGCCTCACTGCCCCGGTCCGAACGCCTTGATCTCGACGTCCACGCCCGCGGGGAGGTCGAGCTTCATCAGGGCGTCCACGGTCTCGGGCGTCGGCTCGCAGGATGTCCGAACAGACGCTTGTGCGTGCGGATCTCGAACTGCTCGCGCGACTTCTTGTCGACGTGCGAGGGAGCGCAGCACGGTCCAACGGTTCGTCACCGTGGGAAGCGGGATCGGTCCCGCCACGCGCGCTCCCGTCTCGGCCGGCCGTGTCCACGTATCTCCGTCGTGGACTGGTCCAAGAGGCGGTGATCGTACGCCTTGAGCCGAATGCGGATTTTTCGGTTCACCATCGTCGCCCTAACCCCCGGGCCCGTCGCCCGGGGCCGAACCGTCAAGCGCCACCCGCGTCCCCGGAGTGCCTCCGGGCAGCCAGGCGGACTCGGCCGGTGACCTGCTCCACGATCTCGGTGACGGTGCCCGCGCCGACGGTGCGGCCGCCTTCGCGGATGGCGAAGCGCAAGCCCAAGACCATCGCGATCGGCGTGTGCAGCGTCACCTCCGAGGGCCACGTTGTCGCCGGGCATCACCATCTCCGACGCCCGCGAGGCAGCGTCGCCGACTCCGTCACGTCCGTCGTCCTAAAGTAAAACTGAGGACGATACCCCGAGAAAAACGGCGTGTGTCGGCCGCCCTCCTCCTTCGTCAACACGTAAACCTCGCCCTTGAACTTCGTGTGCGGCGTGATCGTCTTCGGCTTCGCGATCACCTGACCACGCCCACGTCGTCCTTACCCGTCCCGCGGAGCAACAAACCCACGTTGTCACCCGCCTGACCCTGGTCGAGAAGCTTCTTGAACATCTCGACGCCCGTCACCACCGTGGTCTGCGTCGGACGGATCCCGACGATCTCCACCGTCTCGCCTGACCTTCACGACGCCCTGCTCCGCGCGGCCCGTCACCACCCGTCCCACGACCCGAAATCGAGAAATGTCCTCGATCGGCATCAGGAATTCTTTGTCGATCGCACGCTGCGGCATCGGGATGTACAGCTGTCCACCGCCTCCATCAGCTTCACGATCTGCTCTTCCCTCGACGACGTCACCCTGGATCGCCTTCAGCGCCGAGCACCCGAATCACCGGGAATCTTGTCCCCGGGAAACTCGTAGCTCTGACAAGTCAGGCTCCCGCACCTCGAGCTCCACAAGGTCCAACAGCTCCGGGTCGTCCACCGCGTCGCACTTGTTCAACGCCACCACGACCGCAGGCGCACCCACCTGGCGCGCCAGCAAGATGTGCTCCCGCGTCTGAGGCATCGGACCGTCCGCAGCCGACACCACTGCAAGATCGCGCCGTCCATCTGCGCCGCACCCGTGATCATGTTCTTGATGAAGTCCGCGTGGCCTGGCAATCCCACGTGCGCGCGTAGTGACGGTTCGCCGCTCTCTGTACTCCACGTGCGACGCGTTGATCGACCCGCGAGCTTCTCCTCAGGGAGGTGTTGTCGATCGACTCGAAACGATCGCACCGCGATCCTTCCCGTTCACCCGCTTCGCCAGCGTCATCGTGATCGCCGCCGTCAGGACGTCTTACCGTGGTCCACGTGACCAATCGTCCCGACGTTCACGTGCGGCTTCGAACGATCAGGCAATTTCTCCTTGGCCATCGCTGCGATTCCTCCAACCGTTCAGAGGCGCCTCTGAGCGTTTCGTCGTTCCCTGTGACCCGCGCGATCACGTGTTCGGCGATCGCCTTGGGCACATCCTCTGTACCGCGCAAAGTGCATCGGTAGTTGCCGCGGCCCTGCGTGCGGTTCGGTCTCAAGTCCGTCGCATGCCGAACAACTCGGCGAGAGCGGAACCGCTGACTGTCATACTATCGCGGACACGCCGGGACGCGTCCCATCGCTGAGATCCGTCCCCGCCGCCCGCTCACTAAATCGCCGATAACCTCCCCATGTATTCCCTCGGGAGCACTGACCTCGACGCTCATCACCGGCCCAGGGAGCACCGACTTCAGCGTTCCGGCAGCCCTCCCTTGAACGCCATCGAGGATGCGCATGCTGGAACTATTATCTGAGGAATCTGACCTCGTGGGCTGAGCCACGTCGAGCAGCGTCACCCTTTGACGTCGCGCATCGTGTATCCGGCCAGGATTCCGCTCTCATGGCCTCTCAGAAGCCTGAGGCGCAGGCCTGCGATGAACTCCTTGGGGATGGCGCCCGCCGACGACCGCGCTTTCGAAGACGAGATCCCTGGGTCCAACCCCGCGGGCTCGATTCTGATCTGACGTGGCCGTATTGGCTGCGGCCGCCGGACTGCCGGATGGTAGCGCCCCCTCCGCCGTGGCGGCACTCGTGATCGTCTCGCGGTAGGGAGACCGGGGGCTGCCGACGTTGGCCGCCACCCCGAACTCGCGCTGGAGATCGATCGTCGACGGAGGATCTCGAGGTGAAGCTCCCCATCCCGGCGATGAGCGTCTGACCGGTGTCGGGGTCGGTCTGAACGCGAACGTCGGATCTTCGTGGACGAGCTTGGAGGTGCCGCTCCAGCTTTTCCTGATCGACCTTCGTCTTGGGCTCGATCGCCAGGCGGATGACGGGCTCCGGGAAGTCCATCCGCTCGAGGAGGACACGGGCGCCTCGGGGTCGCAGATCGTGTCGCCGGTCTGGGCGTTCCGCAGGCCGACCACGGCGGCGATGTCTCCGGCCCAGAGCTCCTGGATGTCCTCTGCGCTTGTTCGCAGTCGTCATCTCAGGGGAGTCGGCCGACGCGTCGGACTCGGCGCTTGGCGGGGTTGTAGACCGACGAGCCGGCGTCGAGGTGGCCGGAGTAGACCGCGCGAAGGCGAGTGCCCGACGAACGGATCGGTCATGATCTTGAAGACGAGCGCCGCGAAAGGGCGCGTCATCCGAGGCCGGCCTGGCCACGGTCGCGCCGGAGTCGGGGTCGATGCCCTCGATGGCGGCGACGTCGAGCGGAGACGGAGCGTAAGCCACGACGGCATCGAGAAGCGTCTGGACGCCGCGGTTGTGGAAAGCCGAGCCGCAAAGCACGGGAACGAACGCCATCGCGCGCAGGTTCCACGCGGCGCACGGCGGTCGGTGGAGCTCGGAAGGAGAAATCCTGATGCGCCTGAGAGGTATTTCCGAGGAGGGCGTCGTCGACCGTCGCACGCCGCGCCTCGACGACCCGGTCAGCGCCCGCGCCGCGGCGAGATCCGACTCGGGATGACCTCGAACCGTACGCCCACCCCCGTCGCCTCGTCGTCCCACACGAGGCGCCCGCATGCCGATGACGTCGATCCTCCGCGGAAAGCCTCCGCCGTCCCTGACGGAATGACGACCGGGAGCGCCGCGCGCGGGAGACGATCGGCGATCATCCGACAGAGCGCGATCAGGAAGTCGGCCCCGACGCGGTCCATCTGCGTTGACGGAAGGCGATGCGCGGCACGCGAGTACTTATGTCGGCCTGGCGCCAAAACGGTCTCCGGATTGCGGCTCGACTCCACCGACGGCGCAGAACACCGCGACGGCGCCGTCCGAGAACGCGAAGCGAGCGCTCGACCTCGGCGGTGACGTCCACGTGCCCGGGCGTGTCGATGATGGTTGATCCAGGTGGTCGTCCCAGTAGCAGGTCGTCGCGGCGGAGGTGATCGTGATGCCCCGCTCCGTGCTCCTGGACCATCCAATCCATGGCAGCCGTGCCGTCGTACACTTCGCAACTATTGTGAGTGATGCCCGTATAGAAGGGGATGCGCTCAGTGAGGTGCATCTGGTTCACTGGCATCGATGTGGCCATGATGCCGATGTTCCGAGTCTCTCCAGAGCTACCTGGCGCGCCATTTCGAAGATCCATGCGCCCCGGGGTGAACTGGTCGCGTTGTCGGCTCTCACCTCTTAGCCGGTCAAGAGTCGAGAGCTCAGAGTTCAGAGTCCCTACCATCGATAGTGCGCGAAAGCCTTGCTTGGCCTCCGCCATCTTGTGCGTGTCTTTTTCTTGAACGCCCGCCGCGAGAGCGCGGACGCGTCCAGATCTCGTTGGCGAGCGCTCGCGCATCGATGTTCGAGCGCTCGGCGCGAATACGAGATCAGCCAGCGGACCCCAGTGCCGTGCGCCGCTCGGGCCTGACCTCGATCGGGACTGCCGGTAGTTCGAACCGCCCACCCGACGCGACTTCGTAATCTCCTCGAGGAGCGGTCCGACGTTGTCGACACGCGCGCCTGCGGGAAGATCTTGACTCCGGATCGTCCTTTGGCGCGCTCTTTGCGGTCGAGCTGCATCGCGCCGTAGACGATCGACTCTGGCGGTCGACTTCTGCCGTCGCACGATCAGACAAAGTTGATGGAATCGCGTGACCAATCGGGTGATCGCCTGGGCGCAATTTCCGGGTCCGGAAGAACTCTCGCGCTTCGGTACGTTTCAAGTCGACGTGGGCGATCGGACTTTCTCCCTTAGGTCTCGGCCGCTTGGCGCCGCGTACTTCGAACGGCCCTTGGCGACGCGGCCTCCACGCCCATGGTCAGCGTCGAGGCCCGCGAACGACGCGGTACAACGAACGCCGGGAGGTCCTTCACGCGGCCTCCACGGATCGGCGCGATCTTGCGATCGAGTGTTCCTGCAGGCAGTGGGCCCACGCCCGGACAGATAGGTCGTGACCTCTCGATCCTGCCGGGTCAGGCGGACGCGCGCCACCTTGCGGAGCGCCGAGCTCGGCTTCGTCGGGGTGGACGTGTAGACACGGACGGCACGACGCCGCGCTTTCTGCGGACAGCGCACCGAGCGCCGGACTCTGGTTCGCGAGCGCTGCGCAGCTTCGCGGCCCACGCGGATCAACTGGCCTGCACTGGTCGTGCACAAACCACCCCTCACCCGGAAAACCGGGCGAAAAACTTGGGAGATACTAACAGAACCCGAGATCGCGGTCAAGACGGCCTCCCCCAGGGCCGGCGTCACTCATGCGGGCCTCTCCCAGGCTCCTGTTGCACCCGTCGCCTCCTGGCTGGCCGCGGCCCTGAGCTATCTCCGCGAACCGGTCGGTGTCCAAATCGGCCTCGGGCCTGACCATCTCCTCGCCCGGTCTCCCTTCCATCGGCGGCGGACCGTCCTCGGGAATCTGGATCCCCGAATAGGGACTCGCCCAGTGCCCGTGCCCGCGGGGATCGCGGGCGACCCACGCTGAGTCGCGCTCTCCGAGGCAGTACGTGCAGGATGGTCCACTCTTCCTGAGATCGACGCTTCGGGTGAGGGACGCGCTGCCGTCCCTGAAGCTGGCCGCCGAGATGAACGAACAATCCGGTCGATACAGCGAGGCCTCTGGTGATCCCCAGCAGCGCGGGCCGGCCTCAGGTTGCTGCCGGAGGCGCCAGCCGCGATGCACGTCTGCTCGTCCTCCTTCGGGACTTGAACCGGAAGCGGTCGACCCAGGGTCGTCCACGATGAAACTCGGTGCCGCCGCTGCGACGTCCTCGACCTTGATCCAGCGCATCATCTGGCGAATGATCAGTCCTCGATGTGCTTTGTCGTTGATGCTGACGCCCTTGGAGGCGGTATAGACCTCCGGGGATCCCGCGTCGAGCAGATACTTTTGCAAAGCTTCGCGCTCGCCCAAGATCTCGAGGGATCTTGTGCGGATCCTTCGGGCCGTCGGCGAATGCGTCCCCGGCGCGACGCGCTCCCTCTGACGTTGACGTGGCAGCTCCTTGGGGACCGCGCGCGCGGCGCTCTTCTCCGTCATCCGTCCGGAGTGACGACATCTTCCGGGAGGCTTTCACGATCTCCGCCGTAGTGAACGGTGCCGTCGACCTCCGCCAGGCGACGCGCCGTGGCGTTCGCGGGTGGCGCGCCCTCGAACAGGTACGACGACGCGCGGTGGTGGACCGCCCGTGACACCCTTCGTCCTGGCGGAATCGCGCGAGGGATTCTGGAAAGCACGCCGCCTTCCTCGGAGCGGCTCGCGCTTCGTCCCTCACCGTATGATGATCGCGTGGAGCGGGCATGAGGACCTTCCCGGGAGCGCATGCGCCCTTTCGCGTCGATGCATGTGCTGGCGCTGCGGGTGCTTCTTCTCGTTCCTGCGACTGCACGGTCGACCTGTGCCGGGAGAAGCCGGTGACCCGGCCAGACCTCCTCCCGCACTCGTGACGCCGGCCTGGATGTCCCGGGAACTTCACGGTTCCCGACGTACGGCCGGCGATCGCGTAGGTGCAGCGGATCCCACTCGGCCAGCCGGCGGTGCTGCCTCTGACCACGTCGCCGTCGCGCACCTCGAGCAACTGCCCGCCAGACGACCGCGTATCGCTCCCGCTCGCGATCCATCGCGGTCGTGGCTGACGAGCGAGCCGTGTTACGATTAGATCGCGACCGGCTTGGCGCTGTTCCGGTTCACGACCGACTTGATGCGTTGTGACACCGAACCGGTGTCCTGGCGTTGCGTGGCACCTCGACTCGACGACCATGCTCGTCGATGCGGGCCGTGCCGCCGATGTGAAGGCCCCGGCATGGGTCAGTTGCGCTGCCCGTTCCCGGTTCAAGCCGATCGGATTGCGCGGCGATGACTGCCCAACGGCCCGCCCAGCTCGACGTCGAGAGGCGGCCCGTGGCCAGGTTCCGGCCGTAGCAACGGGATGCACACGCCGCGCTTCGACTGCACGTCAGCACCGAGCGGATCCGACGCTCGATGCCGGCGTCTCGGTAACGGCGGTGGCGAGGTCTTCGTCCACCAGATCGTCCCGGCTGATCGGACTGCATCTCCCTGCCGGTCAGCGGGTCTTTGACGTCCTCCGCTGGCGACGCGGCCGACGATAGCGAAGTCCTCAGCTCTTCGATGATCTTCGCCGCCCTGCCTCGATCCGCGTGACCTCGATCCCCTCGATGGTCCCGCAGGCCTTCCTCGGAGATGATCACGTCTTGAGACGATGCCGACGAGGCGCCGGGTGAGGTCACCCGGAGTTCGCGGTCTGCAGCGCCGCAAGTCCGGCGATAGCCTTGCGGGCGCCAGTGCGTCGAGATGAAGTACGGGGAGAACGTTCCAGCCTCTTCCCGGAAGTTCGCGGGTGATGGGCGCGTCCTGGACGATCTCGCCCGAGGGCTCGGCCATCAGCCCGCGCATTCCGGCGAGGCTTCGTGCCGCATCCAGCCGCTTGCTACCGCGCGCACCCGAGTCCGCCATCATGAGGATCGGGTTGAACTCGCGACGCTCGCGCTCGATGCGGTTTCATCTCACGGAACATCGCCTCCGACACCCGCTCGGTCGCGTCGGACCAGATCGCGATGACCTTGTTGTAGCGCTCGCCAGTTCGTGATGACGCCGTCCAAGTACTGCTGCTCGACGTCGATCTGGTCGGTGCGGGCCTTGTCGACGACCGTCGCCTTCTCGGGGGAACGACCATGTCGTCGACGCCGATCGAGATGCCGGCGCGCGTGGCATGGGTGAACCCGAGGTCCTTCAGGGCGTCGACGAGGTCGACCGTGCGGTCGTTCGCCGTGCCGGAGGTAGCAGTAGTGAACCAGCGACTGGAGCCCCTTCTTCTTCAAGCAGCCCGTTCAAGAACGGAATGTCGGCCGGCATGTGGTCCGTTGAAGATGACGCGACCGACCGTGGTGATGAGACGGTAGTTCTCCGACGGTCTGCTCGGGCGCGCGCGCGACGTTTTCGCGATCCTTCGGCGGAAGCGTCGTCAAGTCGATGAGCCGACCGGTGTAGCGGAGGACGATGCGCGAGAGCGTTTCGACCTCGCCCGACTGGTAGGCGATCAGGACCTCGTTGGTCGAAGAAAACGCGCGACCGTCGCCTCGCGCCCCCGGACGCTCCTGCGTGAGGTAGTAGCAGCCGAGTACGATGTCTTGGCTCGGATTGACGATCGGGAGGCCGTTCGCGGGGCTGAGGACGTTCTGCGTGCTCATCATGAGGACCTGCGCCTCGATCTGGGCCTTCGCCGACAACGGCACGTGCACCGCCATCTGATCGCCGTCGAAGTCCGCATTGAACGCGGTGCAGACGAGCGGGTGAATCTTGATCGCCTTCCCTCGACGAGAACCGGCTGGAACGCCTGAATCCCCAGGCGGTGCAGCGTCGGGGCGCGGTTCAAGAGCACCGGGTGATTCTGGATGACCTCCTCGAGGTAATCCCACACTTCAGGACGCTCGAGCTCGACCATCTCCTTCGCCGCCTTGATCGTCGAAACGAGCCCCTCGCGCTCGAGCTTGTTGTAGATGAACGGCTTGAACAGCTCGAGCGCCATTCTCTTGGGCAGCCCGCACTGGTTGAGCTTGAGCTCCGGCCCGACGACGATCACCGAGCGGCCGGAGTAGTCGACGCGCTTGCCGAGGAGGTTCTGGCGGAAACGCCCTTGCTTCCCCTTGAGGGTGTCCGAAAGCGATTTGAGCGGCCGGTTGTTGCTGCCGCGCAGGACGCGTCCGCGGCGTCCGTTGTCGAAGAGCGCGTCGACGGCTTCCTGGAGCATCCGCTTTTCGTTCCGCACGATCACGTCCGGGGCCTTCAGGTCGAGGAGCTTCTTCAACCGGTTGTTGCGATTGATGACGCGCCGGTAGAGATCGTTCAGGTCGGACGTCGCGAAGCGGCCTCCGTCCAGCGGGAACGACGGGGCCGCAGCTCCGGCGGAATCACCGGGATGACGTCCAGATCATCCACTCGGGGCGGTTGCCGCTCTTGCGGAAGGCGTCGACGACCTTGAGGCGCTTGGCGTACTTCAGGCGCTTCTGCATCGACGTCTCGTTCCGCATCTTCTCCCGCATCTCGCGGGCGAGCTGGTCGACGTCGAGGCGCGCCAGGAGCTCTTGATCGCCTCGGCGCCCATCCCGGCGGTGAACTGATCGGGGTACTGGTCGACCAGCTCGCGGTACTGCTCCTCGCTGAGGCTCTGCGCGCTCTTCGAGAGTCGGCACGTCGCCCGGATCGATGACGCAGTACGCCTCGAAATAGAGGATGCGCTCGAGCTCGCGCAGGGGCATGTCGAGCAGGTGTCCGATGCGCGAGGGGAGCCCCTTGAAGAACCAGACGTGACTCACCGGCGACGCGAGCTCGATGTGTCCCATGCGCTCGCGGCGCACCTTGCTCTGCGTGACCTCGACGCCGCACTTGTCGCACACGACGCCTCGGTGCTTCATGCGCTTGAACTTGCCGCAGAGGCATCTCCCAGTCGGTGACCGGGCCGAAGATCTTCGCGCAGAACAATCCGTCGCGTTCCGGCTTGAAGGTCCGGTAGTTGATGGTCTCCGGCTTCGTGACTTCGCCGTAGGACCAAGAACGAATCTTCTGGGCGATGCCAGAGAAATCCGGATCGCGTTGAAGTCGCTTCGATGGTCTTCGCCTTGTCGAACAGAAACGAGGGTTTGCTCACCGTACCTCCTCCGCGTCAGATCATCGAGGGGCCGCGAGCGTCGGCACGATCGCTCAGCAGGCTCGACGTCGAGGCAGAGGCTCTGCAGTTCGCGGACCAATACGTTGAATGACTCCGGCAATCCGGGCTCAGGCGTGGGCTCTCCCTTGACGAGAGCTTCGTAGATTTTGGTGCGGCCGTAGACGTCGTCGGACTTGACGGTCAGGAGCTCCTGGAGGATGTGCGCCGCGCCGTACGCCTCGAGCGCCCAGACCTCCATCTCGCCAAACCGCTGGCCGCCGAACTGGGCCTTGCCGCCGAGCGGCTGCTGCGTGATGAGCGAGTACGGCCCGATCGACCTCGCGTGGATCTTGTCGTCCACCAAGTGCGAGAGCTTGAGCAGGTAGATGTACCCGACGGTCACGAGCTGTTCGAACGGCTCTCCGAGCTTGCCGTCCGAGAGCTGGATCTTGCCGGAGGCCGGCAGCCCGGCGGTGCGAAGCTGAGTCTTGATGTCGGACTCCAAGGCGCCGTCGAACACGGGAGACGCGAAGGTGACGCCCTCCGCCAACGCCCGCCCGAACTCGGAGGATGGACTCGTCGTCGGCCGTATCGATCGCCTCGCGCAGCGCCCCCTGCGGCAGCATGGCCTGAAGCCGGCCTTTGATCGCCGACGCCGCGGCGCCCGGCTCGCCCTCCAGCTGCTCCTTGATCCAGGAGGCGTGAACGGACGCCGCCCAGCCGAGGTGCGTCTCCAGGATTTGACCGACGTTCATGCGCGACGGCACGCCCAAGGGTTCAGCACCACCTCGACGGGTGTTCCGTCCGGCATGCAGGGCATGTCCTCCTCCGGGAGGATCCTCGCGATGACGCCCTTGTTGCCGTGGCGTCCCGCCATCTTGTCGCCGACCGAGAGCTTTCGCTTCATGGCCACGTAGACCGTGACCATCTTGATGACGCCCGGTGCCAGCTCGTCGCCCTTCTGGAGCGTAGCGATCTTGTCTTCGTTGAGCTTCTTGAGGATCTGAATGCGCTTCTTCGTGCGCTCCTCGATGCGCCGCATCTCGGCGAGCTTCTTCTGGTTGGTCGTCGCGATCTCGCAGCGATGCAGGTCTTCGGTGGAGATCTCCGCCATCACCTCGCGTGACAGTTGCACGCCCGCGGCGAGGATCTCTTGCTTGGATTGCTTCGCCTTGAGCGAGGTCGCGAGGGATTCCCCTTCGAGAAGCTCGATGAGGCGCTTTCTGTCCTCCTCGCGGAGAATCCGGATCTGATCCTCGAGATCCTTGTTCATGCGATCGATGTCGGCCTGCTCGATCTCCAGGGCGCGGGAATCCTTCTCGACGCCCTTGCGGCAGAAGATCTTGACGTCGACGACCGTTCCTTCGATCCCCGGCGGCGTGGTCAGCGAGGCGTCGCGAACGTCGCCGGACTTCTCCCCGAAGATCGCGCGAAGCAGCTTCTCTTTCGGGGTGAGCTGCGTCTCGCCCTTCCGGCGTGACCTTCCCGACGAGAATATCCCCCGGCTTCACGTGGGCGCCGATCCTGATGACGCCGGATTCGTCGAGGTCCCTTCAGGAACTCCTCGGCGACGTTCGGGATGTCCCGCGTGATCTCTTCGGGACCGAGCTTGGTGTCGCGCGCTTCGATCTCGAACTCTTCGATGTGGATGGACGTGAACGAATCCTCTCGGACGAGTTTTTCCGAGACCAGGATGGCGTCCTCGAAGTTGTACCCGCGCCACGGCATGAAGGCGACGAGCACGTTGCGGCCGAGCGCCAGCTCGCCCTCTCCGTGCACGGCCCGTCGGCCATGACCTGACCCTTCGCGACGCGCTGCCCGCGGCGGACGATCGGCCGCTGGTTGATGCACGTGTTCTGGTTCGAGCGCTTGAACTTCGTGAGCGAGTAGATGTCCGCGCCGAAGTCTTCCCGGCCTTCGGCACCGACCCTGCACGATGATGCGCTGGCTGTCGACGAGATCGACGACACCCGCGCGCTTGCAGATCACGACCGACCTGGAGTCCTTCGCCGTCACCGCCTCCATGCCGGTTCCGACGAAGGGCGCCTTCGGGCGAAGCAGCGGGACGGCCTGCCGCTGCATGTTCGATCCCATCAGGGCGCGGTTCGCGTCATCGTTTTCGAGAAACGGGATCAACGACGCCGCGACCGACACGAGCTGCTTCGGCGAGACGTCGATGTAGGCGACCTCGTTGCGCGGGACGAGCTTGAACTCCCCCGCCCTACGGGCGTTGACGCGGTCCTGCGAGAAGGTCAGGTCGGGGTTCAGCTTGGCGTTCGCCTGCGCGACGACCGACCGGTCTTCCTCCCACGCGGTCAGGTAGAAGGAATGCGGCTCCGCCTCGGGCGGGGTCTTCCCGGCCTTCTTGAGCCGGGCGATCTCCTTGGCGAATTCGTCGTCTTGCACGACGTCGTGCAGCTTGTAGGGACCGTCGGCGGTGCGGACGACGCGGACGTAGTCCACGACCTTTTCCGGACTCGACCTTGCGGTACGGGGACTCGATGAAGCCGTACTCGTTGATGCGCGCAAAGCACGACAACGAGGAGATCAGCCCGATATTCGGCCCTTCCGGCGTCTCGATCGGGCAGATCCGGCCGTAGTGCGTTCGGGTGGACGTCCCGGACCTCGAAACCCGCGCGCTCCCGCGAAAGTCCACCCGGCCCCAAGGCCGAGAGACGGCGCTTGTGCGTCACCTCCGAGAGCGGGTTCGTCTGGTCCATGAACTGCGAAAGCTGCGAGCTTCCGAAGAACTCCTGGATCGCGGCCATCACCGGCTTGGCGTTGATGAGGTCGTTCGGCATGGCGGTCGTCATTTCTTGGTAGACCGACATCTTTTCGCTGATGGCGCGCTCCATGCGAACGAGGCCGATCCGGAACTGGTTCTCGAGCAGCTCTCCCACGCTGCGGACGCG
>ERZ1370068.86-contig-10074_pt1 | contig 36762 bp, 62 predicted proteins | sample MGYA00561227_ERZ1370068 | MGnify/ENA primary metagenome ERZ1370068 (study PRJEB38410, sample SAMEA6850437) | metagenome | study: Metagenomic assessment of the ecological functions of the soil: analysis of the soil microbiota associated with the...
GGTGTACTTCGTTCCGGTTACGTATTGCTCCATCGCCTAGACAAGCAAACCTCAGGCCTGATGGTCATCGCAAAAAACGCGCATCGCATTTGTCAGGGCATTTATGAAAAGACAGGTCGAAGCGTTACCTGGCGCTGGTCGAGGGCGTTGTTGAGGCTGACGAAGGCGCTTAAGCCGATGTTACGCTGTGCCGAGCTAAAGCATTGGAGCGTCAGGCAGACGGCAAACATTCGGAAAGCGCGATTTCGCGTCATCCGAGCGCGCAGCGATGACCTTGCTCGAACTCGAACCGGTTACCGGCCGCACAAATCAACTCCGCATCCATTGCGAAATGATGAACACCCGGTCGTAGGCGATACGCGCCGCGGCAGCCTGCCCGACTTTGCCCGGCTCTCTTATGCACGCACACAAACTCGCCTTCCCGCATCCGTCAACAAATGAGCAAGTTCGCTTCGAGATCGGCCGCCCGAAATGCATTCATAGAGTTATGCCGGAAGGTGCCGGCAGCCAGTCAGGAACAGCGAGCAAAAACCCGCTCGTGGTTAGGGCTTTTTTTTACCTTTTCCAGGTAGATTTACTCGATGCGATAAAGCCTTCATTGGTCGCTTCTTCACTTAGCTCATTGTCGAGCGTGGCCGTGGCCGTTCGTGAGAGTGTGTCCACCTCAGCGTTAAGCGTAAATCTTTCGTTGCATTTGAGAACTTCCTTATAGACGCGGAATCCGCCGGTCGAGCAGAGGTTCGTCCGTATACGAATTGACCCGCTGCCGTCCTCACTTGTTTTGAGATCCTTTCGCCCGTTTCAGAACGCCATACAGAGTTCCGGCGTATTCCGTGCCGCTGTAAACAACGAGTGACCAGGTGCCGCCGAAGATGTCGCAGCTGTCGAAGAAATTCTTGTAGCATTGGTAGTTTAGCGAAACGGTCAGATGTTTAGTCTCCCATTCGCCTTTGCTCCTCATCCACGAGGGTCTCACCCCAGACGCTATTTCGATGCGTCCGCGGTGCCGGCGAGATCTCGGTCCCGCCATAAGAATGACGATTGCAATATCGCCCTGGGCGTTTGCCACCGTTGATGTCATACCAAGGGCAATTACCAAAGCCGCTATGCAAGTATCATGATCGTTTTATATACATTTGTTTATCTCCTTTCCCTTTTTTTCGAAAACCCTCGGACATCGCTTTCGGTTGTGCCGTTTCGAGCTCTGGCGAGGGGGCTTCTGTACAGCGAAACGACCTTCCCAGTCCACGTGCGGGACTGAAACTCCACTTGGCAGCAGTTGTTTTCGATATTTGCGACGACCACTTCCCTCTACTTAACTAACGCAACAATCCCGAGCGTTTTGGCTCAGGGATCGAGGAGATCGAAACAAACTATTTCTTGAGGCGAGGCGGAAGATCGTTGACTTGTCGCTGCGGGCTGCTTTATGATTCGATTTCACCTGCAGTTTCCATGAAACGGAGGTTTCCCGTGGGCGATGCTTCGTCCGAGCGGAGAGATAACCGACATGTTGAAAGCGTGGAGCGACGGAAACCGCGAGATGGCTGACCAATTCGTTCCGCTTGTCTATAAGAGAATTGCGCCGCCAGGCCACCGTTATCTCAACCGTGAGCGTCCCGGTCACACGCTGCAAACGACCGCCCTTGTTCACGAAGCCTACCTTCGTCTGATAAATCGGTCGCGTTAACTGGCAAAGCCGTGCCCATTTTTGGGCTCGCAGCAAAATATGATGCGAGAAGCATTTTGGTGAATTACGCGGTAAACCGAAATCGCTTCAAACCCGGCGGCGTGGTGAAAATCTACCGCTCGAACGAACGTGTCAGTCGCTATCGAAGAACGCGATGTTGATTTTGTTGCATTGGACCAGGCCTGAACCGCCTTGCCGAACTTGACGAACAACAGGCCCGAATCGTTGAACTCCGCTATTTCAGCGGCGAGCATTGAAGAGACCGCCGAGGTTTGAGCATTTCGCCCGCAACCGTGAAACGCGACTGGAACATGGCGAAAACATTATTGCGTGCGGAACTAAGCGGTGGATAAATCTGATGAGCCTCCGAATTACCAACGCGTGAAGAGCAGATCTTTCATTCCGTTCTGGATATCGCACCCGACAGCCGCCGACTATCTAAATGAAAATTGTTCTGATGATGCCGTTCGCCGCGAGGTCGAACGTTTGCTCGATTCGTATGATAGCGGTTATCTCGAACAGCCCGCGATCGAAAGAGTCGCCAGCGTCGTCGACAATCACTTAGACGTCGGTCAGGAGGTTGGACATTACAAGATCGTAAAAAGAATAGCCGGGGGCGGGATGGGCGAGTTTATCTTGCCGAAGATATATCAACCTCGATCGCCAAGTCGCTCTCAAGATCGGCTTCCTCGGCTTTGCCGTGGATAAGGAACGGATGCGCCGTTTTCTTCGTGAATCCAGATTCGACTCGGCACTCAATCATCCGAACTCGTCACCATCCACGAGATCGGAAACGGGCGGTACACCGTTCATCGTTACCGAATACATCGAAGGCGGGACCACAACGAGCGTTTGAAACATGAAGATGTATCGGTGAACACTGCTATTGAGATCTCAATCAAATCGCGTCGGCCTTGCCAGGCGGCTCGCCATGGCGCAGGCATCATCCACCGCGACATCAAACCCGATAACATCGCCTGATCCCGCCCCGACGGACTGAGTGAAGATCCTGGATTTCGGCGTCGCCAAACTGATCGAGAAGCAGGGTAGAAGACCGATCGAGGAAAGCTGGGCGTGCCGGCGAACCACGAGAGACAAATCCGGGATGATGCAATCGGCGCGGCAAATTACATGTCGCCGGAGCCAGGCACGGGCAGAAGAGCTGGAGCGGGCGCACGGATATTTTTCAATTTCGGGATCGTGCTCTGTATGAAATGCTGTCGGGTAAAAGGGCGTTTGAGGGCGAGAACGCAATGGATGTGATCGGGGCGATCCTGCACAAGGAACCGCCGCCCTTAGAATCAGACTAGTGCCGGCCTTGCCGCAGGAGATACGGACCGACTTAATTAACGACAAGCCCTCAAAAAGACAGGGACCTGCCGTTATCAAACGGCGACGGACCTGTTGATGCGACCTGGAGCGGGTGAAGCAGACGCTGGCGGTCGACGGGGCGACTCGGGCGCACAGGGGCCCCGGCTGAAAGCGGTCCTCCGAAGGCGGTGCAGCCCGGCAACCGGGGCTTACGGCCGGACCAGCTCGACCTCAAGCTGCTGCAATACCTCCTCAGCGGTATCCGCCGTCACAAGAAAATGGCCGGGCTCGCTCTGGCCACGCTCGCGATCGTCGGCGGCGGCAGGGTCGTCTTCTATTTTCAGCGGAGGCCACGGTCTTGGCCGAGCGAGATGCACTGTCCTGATCGCAGACTTCGACAACGCGACCGGAGACCCGGTGTTTGACGGAAGCGCTCAAAAAGCAGGCGGCTGGCCATCCAGCTCGAACAGTCGCCCTTCCTGAATATCCTCCGCCGACGAACGCACGCAGCGGACACTGCGGTTGATGGGCCGTCCGCCGGACGAAGAGCGACGTCACGCGGGACGTGGCCCGGGAGATGCTGTAGACGGCAGGGTCTGAAAGCCATGCTGGTCTGGCTCGATCGCCCGGCTCGGGACCACGTACGTCATCGCACTCGAGGTCGTCAATGCCCACACGGGCGACGTGCTGGCTCGCGAGCAGGTGGAAGCGAAGAAGCAAAGAGGAGGTGCTGACCGTGCTGGGCAGATCGGCCCACCAGCCTGCGAAAACTGGGTAGTCCTTTGAGTTCGATCCAGAATTTGATCGCCCATGGAGGCCACAACTCCGTCGCTCGAAGCTCAAAGCGTTCTCGCGGGAAGAGAGCTGCATTTGGGGCCAAGAGAGTGAAGCATCCCTTTCCTTAAGGAAGGCAGTGGCCCTCGACCCGCAATTCGCCTTTGCCTATGGGATACTGGCGATCACGTGCAATAACGCTGGCGATAAAAAAATTGCCCGGGAATATTTCACCAAGACGTTTTGAACTGCGGGGCGAGCCAGCGAAGCGAAAAGCGTTGGATCATGGCGAGATACTATGCTTTCGTCTCCACGGGGAATGAAATGGCGATCGAATCGGCAGGTTGCTAAAAGCAGAGCTATCCCCGTGATACTCAAGCACGCAGCACCCTCGGCGACACGTATGGCATGCTCGGGCAATACGAAAAAGCCGTGGAAGAGTGGCAGGAGGCTATTCGACTTAATCCCAACTGGGACGTACCTTATAGCGGCCTCGCCAAGAAGTGCGATACGTCTCCAGGCTTCGTCGAGGCCAGGAGATTGTGGAGCGAGCTTCGGGCAGAAATCGACCCGTCTCAAGCTGCACACATTCGGCTATGAAAATGCCTTTCTTCAGGGAGATACGGAGGTATACAGCGCCAAATGGGAGTGGTTTCGCGGCAAGCCTGATCTGCCCTCATTGCGAGCTGAAAACTGCTGAAGCGGCCGGCCAATATGGCAAGGCAGGAATTGAGGGGTACAGGTGGTCGAACTCTCCAAAGGCAAAAACGATACCGAGCCACAGCGAAGCCATCTGCAGATCTTCACCCAGACAGATGCTTTACGGTCACTGCGAGTTGGTCCATCAGGATGCACGCATATCGGCTTAGCCGTGCGCGTTCGCCTCTGTCGTTACGCACCGCCGCGCTCGCGTTAGCGCTTTGCGAGGCCTAGGCCAAAGGCGATCTCTTTCCGATGAATCTGCCAGGCTCATGCCAAGCAATACTCTGGCCAATGCGATAGATCTGCCGGTTATCCGCGCGGCAATTGCCAATCGCCGCGGAAATTACGCCGAGAGCCTATTGAATTGCTCCAGCCGGCCCTGCGTTACGAACGCGCATCCAGAAACAATTCTTGCACTACACTCGCGGTCAAGCTTTTTTCTCGGACAACTCGGGGGGTCGAGAAGCCTCAGCCGAGTTCCAGTACATCCTGGACCATCGAGGCTTCGCTCCCCTCTCGCGCCGCGCTTTACCCTCTTCGCACAACTGGGCCTGGCGCGCGCCCTTATCCGCTTCCGGCGACAGCGAAAAAGCACGCAAAGCCTATGGCGATTTTCACTCTGGAAGGACGGAACGACGCCGATCTGCGGGTACTGATCCGAGGCAAAAGCGCGAGTTTGCTCTAAGCGCGAAGAACGGCTGGCGATAGCATTTTCGTCTTTCGCATAAAAAAGGATCGGGGTGAGGCATCAAATCTTACATCAATCGCGCACTGGTGAAGCCGCAGTTCTGCTCGACCGAATGTGTGTACTTGGGTGACACCTCACCGAATCGGTCTGCAAGTCCGGCATTCCTAACAGATAGATGTCATTTGAGAGCGGTTTAACACCGTTGTTTTCCAAAAACAAAATCATTTTGTTGCGCAACAAAGAGCATTTTGTTTTTCAAAGCAAGAAGCATTTTGTTTCAGAGCAAAAACATTTTGCTGCGGAGCAAAGGCATTTTGTTGTGGAGCAAAGGCATTTTGTTGCTGCGAGCAAAAGCATTTTGTTGTGGAGCAAAAGCATTTTGTTGTGGAGCAAAACCATTTTGTTGTGGAGCAAAGGCAATTTGTTGCAGCAGCAAAAGCATTTTGTTTCGAGGCAAGATGAAATTGTTTGCCAGGAAAAGGGTCAGCGGTGGAATGTACAAAACTCTTTAGAGTTCCATGTGCACGATCCGCTCCTGAATTTGCGCCTCTTTATCAGGACACCCGCAATGTTACTTGCATCCCGGTGAGCGGGGCAGACCATGACGGTGACCTCGTTGTCGCGAGGGGCGGCCGCGGCGTCTGTTGGCCGTCGAGGCAGGGTTGCGGTCGTTCAGGTGCCAGCAAGCGGCGTCACGCTCCGGGCTCGGCGTCGCCGGCCCAGCTTCACCTTCACTGTCAGGTCAGGCGCTTCCTCCTCCATGAGTCAGGAATGAGCGATTTGGCACGGTTCCGGCAATAAAAAGCTCGATGCGGCGAAACATCGGCGGGGACGTTTACGACATAGATCTCTTTCGGCTCAGGCGGCGGCGCATGCGTAATATTCCTCCCTGTCCGGCAGGCGGTTTGTAAAGGCACCGGTGTCGGCGTCAGGTTGGCCTCGGCAAGCGCGTCGATCCGCGGATCGAGGTGCCGTTGCGGATGTCGATCTCGGCCTTGCGTATGTTGGCGGGCATCGTCCAGTCGCCATTCCAGCTCGGGGTGGAGCTCGCAGCGCTTTCTGCATACAATCTGCCCAGACCGGCATCGCCGAATCCGCGCCTTTCATGCCGAGATCGTCGCCGTTATCGAAGCCGACATACACGACACAGACCAGGCTCCGGCGTAAAACCGGCAAACCAGCCATCGGCGCGAAGTTCCGCGTCTTGCCCGCAAACGCGGTCTTGCCGGGATTGTTGCGAAAAGCCCCAGCCCTGGCCTGTGCCGCCGTGCCGCGGTTAATGACGTCCTTCAGGATGTCGTCCATCACATATGCGACGTCAGGGCGGACGACATTCTTGCGGTCAGGCATTGGCTGCGTGATCGTGCGGCCGTCGCCCGTGCGAACGCGTGATGGGCATCGGGGCCACGCGATCGCCGAGATTGGCAAACATCGTGTACGCGGTCGCGACCTGCAGCGGCGTCGCCTCGGCCGTGCTCAAGCGCCAATCGACGGATATGCCTTCTCGACCTTCGGAAAGCCGGCCTTTGTTCGCGAGGTTCATCACCTTGCCGACGTTCGCCCGCATCGCGATATCGACCGTGATGACATTTTTGCTCTTGACGCAGCGCGTCGCGCAGCGTGGTCTCCTGTGTTTGAGAAAAATCGCCAAAATTGCCCGGCGTGTAGCTGTCCTGATTGAACGTGAACGTCTTTTTCTCGTCCTTGAAAATGCTTGCGGCCGTAAATTGCCGCGAGCTCTGCTGTCGTATGCCGGGATTGATCGCCGTCGTATAAACGAACGGCTTAAAGACTGAGCCCGGCTGACGCATCGCATCGGTCGCGCCGGTTGAAATTGATTTGCGAGATGTAGTCGCGCCCGCCGACCATCGCGACGATCTCGCCGGTCTTTGGACGGATCGCAACCAAGGCCGCGTTCAGATTCCCCTTCGTCTTTTTGGGAAATACTTATCGAGAGCCTCAAGACGCTTTCGTCGACGATTTCATACGCGATACGCTGCAGATCGGGATCGATCGATGTATAGCAACACGCAGGTGCTGTAGCGCCTCGGGATCGGTGACGAGCTTTGGCAGTTCCTCGATCGCGAACTGCGAAAAGTAAGGCATTCCCTGCAGGTCTTTGGTGTTCGAGATCTGTTTCAGGCTCGATCGGCACGTTCCGCGTGGCGGCAAGACTGCTCTCGGGTGATCTCGCCCGCCTCGAGCATCGATTCGAGCACCTGGTTGCGGCGTTCCTTTACGCGTTCGTGATTCTTGTAAGGATTGTAGCGGTTCGGGCTGCGAATGATGCGCGGCAAGGAATGCCGCCTCGGCCAAAGCTCAGCTGCGAAACGTCCTTGCCAAAATACGCATTCGACGCCTCGCCCACGCCGTAGATCGAACGCCCGACTGCTGGCCCGAGATAGATCTGGTTGGCGTAAAGCGTAAAGATCTCCTGCTTGGTCAGCCGCGTCTCGAGAATGAGCGACATGTACGCCTCAGGGATCTTGCGTTCCCAGCGCCTGCTGGCCGGTGAGGATCAGATTCTTGATCAGCTGCTGCGTGATCGACGAGCCGCCCTGGTTTGCGATCGGCGAATCGTCATCGCCCTCGTAGCGTCGCCACGCCGCGCGGGCGATGCCGCGAAAGTTAATGCCGTAATGCTCGAAGAACGCACGGTCCTCGGTAACGGTGATCGCCTTGATCAAGTGCGGCGGCAGGTCGTTGAAGGTGACGGTTTTGCGACGGCCGTCGCCCTCGGCAGCGATCGAGCTAAGTATCTTTGGTTCGAGGTATGCTTCGTTGACCTGCGCCCGAGCCGCGGTCGCCGATCGCCGCGACCGACTTCATATCCTTTTGCAAACTTGACCGAAAGCGCAGGAATACCTTCTTGCCGTCGATGACCGCCGGTCATTCCCGGCTCGACGCCAAGCACATCGCCGTCAACGGCATATCGAGCTGCGCGATTGGTCGGCCTGGTTATTGCGCTCGATATAGCCGGCGGACTTCAGATACTCGATAAACGCTGGGCATCGTGGTGGCCTCGCCAACCTTTAACGTCTTCAGCGCGGAATAGATGCCGGCCGACGCGGTGTAAACCTCGCCGCTTAGCAGCCGTTGATCGATGCGGTCCGAGAACTCGAACCAAAAATACGTCAGCGTCAAAAACACGCCGAGCGCCATGAAGGCCACGGCCGTGAACGACCACCGGTTAAAGACATATCCTGCGTACACGCGCACCCGCGACGGCGGCGGTGCCTGATAGGACGCGGCTCGGCGCGCTTTTGACCAGCCCGTGGGCGGCATCTTTGATCTTATGGTTTTGGCTTCGCCTGAATCGGACATTTCGGATGGTGCGGGGCGCAGGAGAGCGGACCTGCTGAACGCCTCGTCCGCAAGGAAAGTCTATAGATATTGCTGTGCTTGCTGTCCAGCTTATTATCGCCTTTAATCTAAGTATGAATGTGCTTGTCACAGGCGGCAGCGGCTATTTAGGGTACGCATTTGCGTCGCTTTTCGACTGCTGACGATCTTTCACGTCGTTCGGGCTGCAGACATATTGATGCGAGTGATGCCTCGAGAGTTCGCGACTATGATGTCGTCATACACCTCGCCGACAAAGCTCGACAAATGCGGCCGCGAACAGCGGAGGACACTTTTCGCTCAAATGTCGACGGGACGGTGAATTTGCTGCGGTGAAATGAACCCGAGGGTCGGCCTTCATCTTCGCCTCGACCAAGGACGTTTATGGGCGTTTGCCGGAACAATTACAGCGAGGTTCCACGAGTCGTGCCAGACGCATTACGCCGATCAGTCGCCGCTCGAATGGTCAAAGCTCATCGCCGAGCGTTACGTCGAGTATTACGCGAACGCGCGTGGATTTCGCTCGTGCATCTTTCGACTCTCCACCGTCTATGCACCCGCAAGCGCGGCGGCAACACGCCAAACTTTGTCGGGCATTTTGCCAGTGCGATAAACAAGGGCGAGAGATTGCGGCTGCCCGGCGGCGGCGGTCCGCGTCGCGATGTGCTGCACGTCGATGATCTCACTGAGCGCGTGTTCGGCGTTCTCAGAGTCGATCATTCGCCACGGCCCTTACAATCTCGGCGGCGGCCCCGCAGAACCGGCGCTCTCGCTGCGCGAACTTGTCACCCGTATGGAAGAGGTCTCCGGCCTGCAAGCTGTCATCGATGAAGAACCCGCTGCCGGATCCGGTTCCGATGAACTACGTGACCGACCTCGGGCTCATTTCGCACGAACTCGGCTGGCGGCCTGAGGTTGGTTTGGGCCACGGGCTAAAGACGCTTTTTTAACGCAAAGACGCAAAGGGGCAAAGACGCAAAGGAAAGACAGCTTTGGAGTTGTATGGATGAGAACGGTCGCGGCACAGGTCATAGTTGACTCAGCAACACGCAACACATCGCGTCGTCAAACGGCCTTTGATATCTTTGCGTCTTTGCCCTTTGCGTCTTTGCGTTAAGAATTTCAGATGAAGATACTCGTACGCGGAACAAACTGGATCGGTGACGCGGTGATGTCGGTCCCGGCGCTCAGGGAGCTACGGCGCATCTTTCCGGACGCTCACGATCACGCTGCATACGCACGTGGGCCGATGGTTTGTTTGGCGATGCGGATTTTATCGACGAACTTGTAACATTCGACAAGTCGAGATCTAAGATCAAGGACGTTATGACAATCTCCGCAGTTTTTGCGTGACGACGGCTATGAACTCGCCGTGCTGCTGCCGAACTCGTTCGAGTCGGCATTGACGTCATTCCTGACGCGTATTCCGCGGCGATTCGGTTACAACAAAGACGTTCGCGGCCTGCTTTTGACCGATCCGATCGCCGTACCTGAATGGAAGAACCGCCGGCACGGAAACGTTCTATTACCTGAATCTCGTCGCCGAGATCGAACAGCGGATGCTCGGCCGCGACACAGTGTCGCAGGCAATTCCCGACGTAACACTAATTGTTTCTGACGAGCGTAAAACCGCCGCACGTGCATTCCTTTCGGACGTCGGTATCGTTCCCGGCAAGAAAACAGTTGCGTTTGGTGTCGGATCGAAAACTCGCTCGCCAAGCGCTGGCCTGCCGAGCGATATGCCGAGCTCAACGACCGTTTGCAGACCGAGTTGGACTGCATCGTCATGCTGGTCGGCTCAAAGGAAGAAGTCGAGGTCGCGGACGAAGTCGTGAGATCATGCAAAGGTGCGCTCGTTCGATCTGACAGGCAAGACCGATCTCGGTGAGGCCGTCGCGATCTCTGAGTGTCGTGGATCTATTGATCTCGAACGACATGGGGCTGGCGCATGCAGCGCTCCGCCACAGGAACACCGACGCTGGTGATCTTCGGGCCGACAAATCCCGAAACAACGCGCCTGTTCTCACCGAAGGCCGAGGTCCTGCAAAATACGTTGTGGAGTAGCGTCGATGAGGTGTTCGAAAATCGGAAGAACTTTTAACGCAGAGTCGCGGAAGATGCCAAAGACGCAAAGCTAAACAAAAGGGTATCTTAGGTGCAGCGAACACCTACTCCTTGCGTCTTCTGCTACCTTGCGTCTTTGCGTTAAAAAAGAATGTCCTACAAGAGACCTGCCATTTTTCTCGACCGTGACGGCACGCTGATCGAAGAGGTCAATTATCTTTCGCGTGTCGAGGGATCTGCGCGTTTTTTCCTTTACACCCGAAGCGATCAGGAATCTGAAAACGCCGGCTTCCTGCTGATCGTCGTTACAAATCAATCGGGCATCGGCCAGGGGCATTTACGACGAGGCGGCGATGCACGCGATCCACGCGTCGATCCAGGTCGAACTCGACAACGCGATCGACGCATTTTTATTTTTGCCCGCATTTGCCGTGCGACGGCTGTTGTATGCAGAAAGCCCGACCTCGGCATGATCGACGCCGCTCGAGCGGAATTTGAGATCGAAATGGAAAACTCGTGGATGGTCACGGCGATAAAAGAGGTGGATGTAGAAACGGGCCATGCCGCTAACCTGAAAAACGCTTTGGTGTTAACAGGTTACGGCCCACAGCACTATCCGTTGCTCGAACGCGAGCCAACGCTTGTTTCCGACGACCTCGGCACCGCCGCGGCCGCGCATTATCGATTCAGCTGCGGCCAAAATCATCCTCTAGCCGCACGATATCATCCTCGCCAAAATAATCGCCCGTCTGCACCTCGATAAAGACGAGCGGTTCGTCCGTTGACGGGTTTTCGACGCGATGAGCGTCCTCGCGAGCCGATATCGATAAACTGGCCTGCGCTGACTAGTTTTTCAACACCGTTTAATGTAACCTTAGCTGTGCCGCGAATGACGTACCAGTGTTCCGAGCGGCGAGAGTGCCGCTGGTAACTGAGCCGCTTCTCCGGCAAGACCTCGATCCTCTTTACTTTGTAATTTTCACCTTCGTCGAGAATGGTGAAACTGCCCCACGGCCTTTGCTCGAATATGGGCGAATCGCCGGTTATCATTGCATTTTCCTCAGCTATGCTCCAGTTTAGACGAAAAGGAAGCCGCAGCCAACGCCGGGCAAATGCAGCGGATCCAGACTCTGATAATCGGGCGGCTTTTGGTCGTATTTCTGCTGCCTGGTGACCGTTTGGATATGGTACAGCGGCACGCTGCAGCTATCGTTTGACAGTTTCCCCGAGGGCTTGTTCCTTGTCTTTCTCATTTCGGTCGGCCTGGCTATCGCCTATTTCTTTTTGCTGCGTCTGAGTAGCAACTTTACGTGGCAGGTTCGGGCCAGTTTTTCTCGATGCGCTATATGATTACCTGGCTTGTTCTGGCGGACGGGTGATATCTCATCGCCATATATAACGCTTTACATCGTTCTTATCGGCGTCGCGAGCTTTTTTATGAAACCGCTCGCGACGCATGGTGATGGCGGTCATCTGCGTCCTGCTTTCATTACACTCTCCGTTCTTTCCCTTTATTCGCTTATCGAGACCTACGGCCAAACGTGCAGGAAATGGGAAAGGCGATCCAGATCGTTAGTTTTCATGTTGTCGCAATGCTTGTGGTCGGCCTGCTTGCCTCGCGGCTGTCGGAACGTCACGCGTCGGGTGCCGAGCTTGAGGAAACAATAAAAACGCTTGCTACGCTCCGGGCCGTTCACGAACGCATTGTCGAATCCATCCGGTCGGGCCTGATCACAACCGATCTCGACGGCAACATTTACACATTCAACACGGCCGCGAGCGAAATAACCGGTTACCGGGTCGGATCAGGTGCAGAGTCATCCGATCTCTGAGCTTTTGGCGACATTCGTCAGCAGATCGATCTGTCGCTCGAGGCGGCCGGCGGCGGCGAACCGCTGCCGCGTTTCGAGGCCGATCTCGCCAACACCCGACGGGTTTGCCGTGCGGATCGGTTTCAGCGTGATGCTCTCTTCTCTCGGAGACCAACGATGCCACAGGGCTGATAATCACGTTTCAGGACCTGACTGAGATACGTTCGATGGAGGAAAGCGTCCGCCGCAAGGACCGTCTCGCCGCTGTCGGACGCGTGGCAGCCGGGCTCGCGCACGAGATACGCAATCCGTTGGGCGCGATGCGCGGGCGATCCAGGTGCTCGAATCAAGCACAAAGCCCCGAATCCACTCAGGCCAGCCTTATGGACATAATCCTCAAGGAATCGGACCGCCTGAACAGCATAATCACCAATTTTCTCAACTACGCACGACCGGCTGCGGGCGAATTCGCTGAAACAGACGTGGCCGAGACGATCCGCGACACGCTGACGCTGCTCAAACACAGTCCCGACGTTCGCGAGGATCACGTCCTGAACGCGCGATCTTGCCAGTCGACGCCTGATATTGATCTCGGCGGACGCGGCGCAGCTAAAGCAGATATTCTGGAACCTCGCTCGCAATGCCATACAAGCGATGCCCGGCGGCGGCGAGCTTGCGTTTCGGGCTGGAAACAATACCGAACAATCGCATTCGCGATAACGTTTAGCGACACCGGCCAGGGAATGTCGCAGGACCAGGTCGAGCAGCTTTTTGAGCCGTTCTCGAATTCGACGTCGGGCGGTACCGGTCTCGGCCTCTCGATCGTTTACCAGATCGTAAAGGACCATAACGGAGTGATAAACGTTCGAAGTCGCGAGGGTCAAGGCACGACGATAACCGTCGATCTGCCGCGCGAGCACCGAAGGGCAAGGCCGGAGGCCGAGGTTTCGATACATGATTCGGCCGAACCCTCAAAACTCAAGGATTTTCTGAAAGTTGGAGAAAAGATGGAGAAACTTTCCTCTTGAATTACAAACCGCATCAGTGTGACAATAGGAGTGGTGGTCCCCGCCGGATCGCCCGCCCTCACATTACTGCAAACCAACCGTTCGTTATTTAGATGGCAAACATACTGATCGTCGATGACGAGCTAAGCTACCGCCAATTATTGGGCCTCGTTTTTGAGGAAGAAGGCCACAGCATCCGCACGGTCGACGAACGGCCGGCAGGCGCTCGATCACTTAAAGGACGAGCCTGCCGAGGTTATCGTTTCCGACGTTAAGATGCCCGATATGGACGGCATCGAGACTGTTGCGTGAACTTCGCACGAGTTCACCGGACATTGGCGTCGTGCTGATGACGGCTTTTGCGTCGGTCGAGACCGCTCGCGACGCATTCAAGCTCGGGGCCGACGATTTTATTCAGAAGCCCTTTGACGTTGAGGAACTAAAGCTGATCGTCCGCAAAGACGCTCGAAAAGCAGGCGTTGATCCACGAGAATCGTGCTTTCAAACGTGCCCAGCGCGAGCGGCAGCATAAAGAATATTATCGGCACTTCGGCCCGCATGAACGCGATCTTCCAGATGATCGAGACCGTGGCTGAGGTGCAGTCGACCGTCCTGGTAACTGGCGAGAGCGGGACGGGTAAGGAACTGGTCGCCCGTGCGATCCACGACCTGAGCCCGCGGGCCGAGAAACCTCTTCATCTCGATCAACTGCGGTGCTTTTACGGAAACCTTGCTCGAATCGGAGCTGTTCGGTTACGTAAAAGGTTCATTCACAGGTGCAAATACCAACCGCAAAAGGCCTTTTCGAGGCTGCGAGCGGCGGCACGATCTTTCTTGACGAGATAGGCGAGATGTCGCCGGCGATGCAGGTCAAGCTTTTGCGCGTGCTGCAGGAACGGCGTGTTCGCCCCGTGGGCTTCACGACGAAATTCCCGTAGATTCACGCGTCATCGCGGCGACAAACCGCGACCTAAAGCAAATGACCGCCGACGGCACCTTTCGCGAAGACCTTTTCTATCGAATATCCGTGATCCCGATCGACCTGCCGCCCTTTGCGCGAAAGGTCCGAGGACATTGCCGAGCCTGATCGAGCATTTTGTCACGCAAAGTTCTGCCGTCCAGGCGGGCAAAACGCTGTCTGTGTCGCCAAAAACTGCACCAATTGCTCGAGAATTACGCTTGGCACGGTAACGTCCGCGAGCTTGAACACACGATCGAACGGGCTGTTGCGCCTCGAAAGGTCGGGCGAGATACAGCCGGAACAGCTTCCCGATCACATCACACAACTACAACCCGCGGCGGATCGACGCCGAATTCGACCTGCCCGACATTGGCCTTAATCTGGTCAGCCACCTCGAAAACCTCGAAAAGACGTACGTTGTCGAGGCCCTGCGAAAAAGCGGCGGTAAGCCAAACAAAAGCGGCCGACCTCCTGCAAATGCCTGTCCGCTCGCTTCGCCATCTGCTCGATAAGCACAGTATCCGCAGCCTCTCCGCTCAAATGCGAAGCAGACTAGGCCTGAAGCCCCGCCGCTAAAAACACCAGGCCGCAAGAACGTCGATCATGCGATCGGCCTTAACTGCGGCCTTTTTACGCCCGTGTTCGGTGGGCCCGCCCATTAAGACTGTTCTGACACTTTTTGTTACCGGCAGATTACCAAAACTGTTAAAAATCAGGTCAAATTACGGTCCAAAGCTACCGTTCAGAATGAACGGCCCTTGCGTTAAATCTTGTATTGTCAATATTCTTAATAGGCCGTAACCAAAGCAAGCTCTCTCTGGCACGGGTCTTGTTATTGACATCAGTGGCCTGGGAAAGGTACATAGATTTTCAAATAACTTAGGAGACTGTGAATTAGAAATGAAAAATCAGAAAGGTTTCTCGCTTATCGAACTTCTTGATCGTCGTTGTCATCATCGGCATCATCGCAGCTATCGCTATCCCCAATCTGCTTGCCGCTCGTCGCGTCAGCTAATGAAGGTTCGGCTGTTTCGGCCTCTGCGTACACTGCACGGTGCTCAGATGACGTATGCTTCAACCTATGGCAGCGGTAACTATGCTCCTGCTATAGCCAACATGGGTGGCACGCTTGGCCTTATCGACTCGGTTTTGGCCGCCGGTTCCGCAGGGTGGCTACGCATTTGCAGGTGCTGCGGTCGCGGCTACGGCTACGACCCCTGCTACATTCTTCTGCTCGACAATTCCGCTCGCCCAACGGGTGTCACCGCCACGGGAACCCGCAGGTTCGGCGTTGCGACGGACGGCGTGCTCGAGCATGACTCTGCTAACTTGACGGTGATAGTTTGATGCGACGACAGTTGCAGCGGCCAGCCCGTTGAACAACTAAGTCGGTCATTCCTCAACCAACATGGAAAGAGGCGATCCCTTTGACCGCCTCTTTTTTCGCGAGCCGGCCAATGAATGGTGTTAGAATATGGCGTCCGACCGCTATCCCGTCCGTAAATGAGATCATCCGCAACCTCGACAAATTCGGTGCGACTTAGCGACAAAAGCTCGGTAATAATAGCCGGCTTCTTGCGTTCCTGCTGCTCGCCGCCCTTTTGCCGCTCCCGCGGCCGGTCGCGACCCTCGAGCCTACCGTGGCGGGTCGAGATGCTGGCCTCGCTCTTTATCCTTGCAATGACGGTCTGGCTGTATCGGCATGCTTCCGGATCGCGAACCAGTCGCTTGCTCGGCCAACCGGCCTTGCGTAGTGATTCTGCGCTCCTTGATTTGTAGTTTGGAGCGGCTTGTCAGTGCTGTGGGCAGACCATGCCGGACCGGTCGCGCATCATACATTTATCTGGTCGATCTATCTTTCGATCCTGGTCATCGCTGCTAATAGTACTAGGCATTCCAGGCGGTTATTCGACGCTGGCGGCGGCTCGCTTTGCTCGATAATTCTCGGGTGAGTTTGTCTGCTCGACTGTGTCTCGCTCGTGGATTTTTCTGTTTCCGAAGGAACGCTGCGGATCAGATACGGCAAGCATGCCGAACTGCTAGTTACGATCTTGCCGTTCCTCTTGCGATGGCGTTGTATGGCCAGAAGGAAACGGATTTTTTGGCCATAGTGGCAGCATGGATGCTCGGTTGGCTCACGGTAATGCTCTCATTGAGCAAAGGCGCTTTCCTGGCGGGGATTGCCGGACATATCGTCGTCTTCCCGGATGTTTGTTCCTTTCCAGACCGCGAATTCGTAAAACGTCCGCCGTCCTTGCCGGAATCTGGCTGGCGGTTACGATCGGCGTGCAGGCACTGTCCTCCGTTTCGGGATCGATCCCGTCAACTGCGGAATATCTCTCCGGTAGCGCCGAGCCGTCGCGAAGCAGCACGACGATGCGCATCTTTACGTGGCAGGTTGCTGCAAAGATGGCAGCGGACCACTGGTTGGTCGGTGTCGGCGGCGATAATTTTGGGACCGCGTTCAATTCAACGCGAGGCTTCAGAACGAAAACCTGTCCCCGGCTTCCCGGAGATCGTCGATTACTTTGCGGTCGAACGCTCCCATAACGAACCGCTGCAGATCATCGCGGAACTCGACTTGTCGGGATCATATTACTCGCGGTCGCCTTTGGAACGTTTCTGATCCTGCTGATCAAATGCGCGGCCCACAACGAATATCATTTATCGCCGGTCCTCTGGGGAGCGATCGCCGGGATGATCTCGTTCATTGCCGTGCCTCGATGGTCGCCTCTTCTCTTTTCGCGCAATACAGAATGGCATTGCGTTCTTCCTTGTTTTTGCGGCCTGCGTTGAATGAGACCATCAAGAACCTGCCCGCCAAGACGCGGCCGGAGGCGGCCGGCCAACATTGGCTCAAACCAGTAATTGTCGCCGGGGCCGTTCTCAGCGTGCTTACATTGGTCTACTGCGGCGCGAAGTTCGTTTCGGAATATCATTTCCATCATGCGCAGAACGCCGAGGACCTGAATGCAGCGGCGGCGCTCTATGAACAAGGATTGCGGTTCGATCCGGATAACGGGAATGCACACCTGCGCTCAGGCTTCACTGCGTGCACAACAAAATGACTATCAAGAGGCTGCCATGTCGGATGCGGAGGGCCATCGATCGCGGACTTGGCGTAACAATGACGTATGCACTTCTCGCCAAGCAACAGCGCGCTCGCAGGCGACAAGCGGCAGCCCAACAGACGTTTCTTGAAGCGCTGAGCGTATTTCCAGGTTCGGTTTATCTGGCGAGTCGCCTATGCCTCATTTTTGAAGATGCAGCTAAGCACGACGAAGCCGCCGGAACAGCTTGCGATCGCAAAGGGCATAGATCCGCGGCAGGCGAATGGCTGGCACATTCTCATTCGCGACGGCAGCGTTGGCTGCGTTTTACCGCGCACAAAGAACCTCGAAATCGTGCTCGCCGGCTGAGCTTTGGCCCGACAACGCCGTGCAGCCAGCATCTCGACAAAACGCCCTGATCCATAATGCGGCGCGTGGTATAACCTGACTCATCGGCCGCAACACTTTCGCCGGAGTGGCTGCAATCACCACACCATCTATGCCGAATGAAGGAACAGGATCCCTGCCCCGTATCCTGGCCATCGCGGAACGCATTTCGCGAAGCGGTGCGCGACCGGTGCTTTACAACCTGATCATCTTCGTGCTGCTGATCACGATCGGCGGATCTTTCTGGGCGAGCTTACCGCCGGACAAGAGGCACGCGTGATCGTCAACCCTCGGGCTGAGCGATACTTATCTTCGGCACGTTCATCTCGATCTTTGTCGGCGTCAGCCTCGTTTGGAAAGAGATCGAGAAACGCACGGTTTACCCATCTTTCCAAGCCTGTCGGCCGCGGCGAATTCATCATCGGAAAATACCTCGGCCTGTGTGTCACGCTGCTCTTTAATCTGGCCCCAACGGCCGTCGGCGTCACGCTCGCATTGATTTGGCGTCGGCGGCGGCCACGCTTATAGCCCGATGTGGGCAGCGGTACTGCTCATCTTTTTGAGCTAACGATCGTCACCGCCGTCGCGATACTTCTGTCTTCATTCTCCTCGCCGGCACTGTCGGCCCTGCTGACGTTACTTGTTTTTCTGATCGGGAATTTCAGCTCGAGCTTACGCGACCTTGCCGAAGGGTTGGGCTCAGCGCGGCGATCATTTTTTTAACGGCGTGTGTTACCTGCCGCCGAACCTTTCGCATTTCAGCTTTATCACCGGCACGTCAAACGGCGAGGTCGCGCCTCCAGCGATGATCGGTTTCGCGGCTCTTCTTACGCGATCGTGTTTGACATGATCCTGATCACGATAACGATTGCGATCTTTAGCAGGCCAATTTCAAATGATGAAATCGAGCATTTCCAGGAGCATCATTCTACCCGTCGCGATCGTGGTCGTCGGCATTGCGGCCGCAGCCGTACTCAGCGGACAGATCGAGCGATGCTCGTCCCGCGATGCCCGAGGGTTACGAGGACAGCGACCTAGTCGATGCACGGCTCCGCCGTTAAGGGCTACGCACTTGGCATGGAAGGCCTGATCGCTGACTGGTACTGGATGCGAGCCCTGCAATATGTGGGCAACAAGATGCTCAACGCGAGGGCGGAGGACGTCAACCTCGACGACCTGCGCAATCTTAACCCGCGCCTCCTGTACCCTTTCTCGAAAATGCGACCGACCTCGACCCGCACTTTATGGCGGCATATACCTACGGCGCTTGTTATGCCCGCCATCGACGCCGAAAAGGCCATCGAGATCACAAAAAGGGCATCGCGAACAACCCTGACCAATGGCGGCTCTATCAACATCTCGGCTATATTCATGGAAGCTCGGCCGTTACGACGAAGCGGCCGACGCCTATGAGCAGGGAGCGCAAATTCCAGGTGCCGGCGGCTTTATAAGCCTTATGGCGGCCACCATGCGAACCGAGGGTGGCAGCCGCGAGACCGCCCGCCAGATCTTTAAGCAAATGCTGGCCGGAACGGATGACCCGGCGGTCAGGATAACCGCGGAAAGGCGGCTTGGCGAGCTCGACTGGCAGCGATGAGAGCGAAGCTGATCGACAAGGTGTTGGCCGAGTTTCGCGCAAAGAACGGCCGGTGCGTAAGCGAACTTGCGGAGATAATGCCGATGCTGATGCAGGTCAGACTGCCTGACGGACACGATTTTCGTGTCGATGAATTCAAGTCGACTCGTCGATCCAACCGGCTGCCTGCACGGCTCGACCACGAGAATTGCCGCGTCAAATTGGATCCGCGAAAGTCCCTTGCCGTCGGCAGCGGTCCGCACGGAGTAAGGGAATTTAACATATGGAACACGTTGTCGAGATCAACGATCTCCAGCGAAGGATTACGAGAAAGGTTTCTGGGTAAAGAAAAAGGTCCGCGCTCTCGACGGCCTTTCCCCTGAAGGTCAAGGGCGGCCAGATTTTTGGTTTTCTTGGCGGCAACGGCGCAGGAAAACGACGACCATTAAGCTGCGTTTATGGGGCTCATTTTTCCAACCTCCGGCTCGGCGACGATCCTCGGCAGCGACATCTCGGACGTGAAAATGCACCGCCGGATCGGCTATTGCCCTGAGACGCCATACTTTTTTACGATTACCTAACGGCGCGCGAGTTGATGGACTACTTTGGCCAGCTTTTTTGGATACGACGCTGCGACGCGGCAGCAAAAGCGACAACCTTGCTCGACTGCCGTTGGCCTGGCGGAAAAGGACCGCGGCCGTCAGCTTCGCAAGTATTCCGCATGGAATGCTCCAGCGTCGTCGCTCTTGCCCAAAGCCTGATCAACGACCCCGAGATCGTCTTTTTGACGAACCGGATGAGCGGCCTCGGATCCAGTCGGCCGACGTGAGATACGCGAACTGATCGCCGGCCTGCGCGCCAAAGGAACGAGCGCGTATTCATGTCCACGCACATCCTGGTCGGATATCGAGGCTGCCGTGATGAAGTTGCGATCCTGCGCGGCGTGCCGACTTGCCGCGACCGGCGATCTCAACGAGCTTTTGACCAAGAACGAGGGGCACCGCGCCGAAATATGCGTGCACGGCGTTGAATACAGGCGACGATACGCGGGCAGGTCGAGTTTATCGCCGGTGCCGAGATCTCGCCCGAACCAAGCGGCGCGGTCATACGCGTCATCGACGAATCCGACGTCGAAGCCGTGCTCCGCATCACTCGCGAGGCCGGGCGGCCACCTCACCTCGATCCAACCGGTCGAGCAATCGCTCGAGGAACTTTTTGTTCATGCGAGACAGGTCCACAAAACGCCGAGTGAGAATTGTTTCGCCGCGGATAAGCGCGATAAGCGGATCAAGAAGGCAACCGGGGAAGTTCTGGATCCGCTCCATTTGCGTAGATCCGCGGCTAAGTTTCTTTGGGATCTATTCTGCTTTGATCGCCGTCACCTTCCAACGGATATTTGCTCGATCATCTTCCTTTGAAAAACCGTCGAGCGTGATCGTGACCGGGATAGTTTCGTCGGGGCTGAGCATTGCGTCCTGGATCGGAACTACGAGCATCCTACGCTGCTGCAGCTTACCTCGTTGAATTGCGTCACGACCGAGACCTGGATCTCGAGCACGGTGATGTTGTGTGTCCCCTTATTCGCGGACGTTTCCGGTGATATACATCGAGATCGTGCCCAGTCCGTTTGGCGATTCGACAGTTTTGTCGTCCGTCCAGATGACGATATCCTCACCTCAATTCGGCAAATTCAGGCGAGCCTTCGCGGTGAGCGCCGGCAAGCAAGCGGTCTTGCTGCTCCTGCATCGACGGCCGCAACGAAAGCACGCCAATGAGTGCCCGCGATGACCACAACGCCGATCACGATCGCAACAATGAATACCTTGTTAACGCCCTTCTTCTTTTTCGACCGGATTGAATATTTCGTCCATACGTTCGATTCTACCGCAGAGACTACAAAGACGAAGAAAGAAAACGCGGCCTGCGTTCCTCGTTCCTCAGCGTCTCTGCGGTAGAATCTTATATCTGCTGACACCGAAAGCCAAAACTTTACCCAAACTGGTCGAGGCCGCTGTTGCCCGTGCCGCTGCGAGCGCATTCACCTATCGAATTCCCGACACGTTGCTTGGCCGCATAAATGAGGGCGCGCGGCTCAAGCTTCCGTTTGGCAAACGCAATCTCACCGGTTACGCCGTTGCCCTGCACGACGAGACTGCCGCGTGATATCGAGATCGACGAGTCAAAGATCAAGGATGTTCTCGAGGTCATCGATGACCACCCGCTCATCACGCCCGAGATCTTGAGCCTGACGCAATGGACGGCTGATTATTACGCGTCGTTCTGGGGCGAGATGCTCAAGGCCGCTCTGCCCGCCGGCCTCCACGCGAGAAGAGTAAGGCCCAAACGCCGCAAGGCCGTGCGTCTTTTGACGACGATCCCCGATGCCGACGACAAACCGCTGACCGAGCAGCAGGAATGGATACTCGAGATGCTTTCCGCGAACGGCGGCGAGATGCTTTTACCGAGATCATCGAACGTGCGGATGTCGGTGCTTCGCCGATAAATACGCTGGCAAAAACGCGGGCTCGTCGAGGTCTATGTGCAGGACATCCGGCGCGATCCGCTTGCGGGTGCGGACCTCGGACGCGGCGACGATTTTGAACTCACCGCCGAACAGCAGACCGCCCTCGATGCGGTAACAACCGCGCTAAAGAGTGAGGGCGAGTACAAGGGCGTTCCTGCTTCACGGCGTGACGGGTAGCGGCGAAGACGGAGGTTTACATTCGCGCGATACAGTCGGCTCTCGACCGCGGGCGTTCGGCTCTGATGCTCGTGCCCGAGATCGCGCTTACGCCGCTATTTTCGCGTCGGCTGCGTGCGGTGTTTGGCAAAGAGGTCGCGATACTCCACTCAAATCTCGGCGCGGGCGAACGCTACGACGAATGGCGGCGATTCACAGTGGCGAGGCGCGTTGCGATCGGCACCCGTTCGGCCGTCTTTGCCGCTCGCCGATCTCGGCCTCGTCATCGTCGATGAGGAGCACGATTCTCTATCGCCAGCACGAATCGCCCTTCTACAATGCCCGCGACGTCGCCGTGATGCGTGCCAACCTCGCCGGAGCGGTGGCGGTGCTCGGTTCGGCAACACCGGCAATGGAATCGTTTCACAATGCGAAGAACGGCAAGTACGAGTATCTTCGCTTGCCGGACGCTTTGGCAGGCGCTCGCTCGCAGAGGCAAAGCTGATCGACATGCGTGAGGTTTTCAACGCGCCGGAAAGCGATGTGCCGCTCTCGCCCGAGCTCCTCGCCGCCATAAACGACTCACGAACGCGGCGAACAGATCATCATCCTGCTCAACCGTCGCGGCTTTTCGCAGTTCGTGCTGTGCCGCACGTGCGGCGAGACGATCAAGTGCAAGAATCTGCGACATCACGCTGACGTTCCACCGCGGTGCCGGCCAGCTTCTTTGCCATTACTGCAACTACCGCGAAAAAGTCGCCGCGTGTCTGCCCACAATGTAAGAGCGAGTATCTCTATTTCGTCGGTGAGGGCACCGAAAATATCGAGGACCAGCTTCGCAAAAAGTTTCCCGAGATGCATTGCTCGCATCGACCGCGACACGATGTCGCACAAGGGCGAGCTCGACCGCGTGCTGCTCGATTTTGCGGCCGGACGGCTCGACATGCTCGTCGGCACGCAGATGATCGCCAAGGGCCACGACTTCCCTCGCGTGACGCTTGTCGGAGTGATCTCGGTCGATATCGGTCTGGGCCTGCCCGATCTGCGTTCGGCCGAACGAACGTTCCAGCTAATAACGCAGGTCGCCGGCCGTTCGGGCCGCGGCGAAACTGCCGGCCGCGTGCTGATACAAACCTACTACCCCGAGCATTACGCGCTCCGTCACGCGGTCAATCAGGATTATGAGGGTTTCTACGGCGACGAGATAAAATTTCGCGAACGCCTCGCCTATCCGCCGTTCCTCGTGCTCGCGTCGATCATGGTCAAGCACCGCGACCAGGCCAACGCGGCACGCACCGCCAATATCCTCCGCCGCTCCTCGACGCCGCAAATACGGCCAGGCATATCCGCATCCTCGGCCCCGCACCGGCCTCGCTCTCACGCTCTCAAGAACGAGTACCGCATCCAGCTCAATCCTCAAGGGCCAGACCCGCCGCTGCTCCCGCGAAACTCTCGACGTCGCCCTCGCCGACGCCGAATCGCACGGCTTCGAAATACGCACCGTTTATGTCGAGATCGACCCGGTCAATTTGATGTGACAGGAAGAACCACCAAATTACACGAAAAAGAGCGAAAGCTTCATTTGAGATCAACCCGTTCGTGCTCTTTCGGAATTTTTCGCGGTTAATTCCTAATTAACCGCTTTTGAGCTTAGTTCCGATTCGCTGAATTTGACCTGCGCATAGACCTCGGCGACCGAGAGACGTATCCCCAGCGATTCGAGGACGACGATGTCTTCGCTCGTTATAAATGCGATATACCCACTGTTTGACCTGCTGGCGGGCATAATGTTCGATACGCATCTCGTCCTCGTTGACGAAGAGGCACTCTTTGATGGTCGGTATGCCGAGAAAGCCCTCCATCCGCTGCGTACGATCGATGGAATGGGACATCGCCGAGAGTATCTCGACCACCGCAGTCGGGTTTACCAGGGTGGAATAGTGGCTGTCGGTGAAGTGAGGTTCGCCGCAGACCACCGCCAGATCGGGGTAAAAGAGCGATGCCTTGCCAACCTGCACTTGTAGATCGCCGGCATATATCTCGCACTGGCTCCGCTGCATGCGGCTGCCGACTGCGATAATAAAATTGCGCGTATAATGTTATGCCAGCGTGTGGCGGGCGGTTTGGTAACGACGCGGCCGTCAATTAGCTCGGTTTTGGCGGCTCCGCGTGGGCCGGGTGAATTAAAGTTCTTCGCGTTTTTTGTGGTCGGGGCGTGGACCGGTGTTTGGTTCATACTGCTTTATCGGCTCCTGAAGGGTAAACGAAACTGGCCGCTGGTCGGGGAAAAACGAGGGCAAACGTGGCAGATTTTCGCTTCGGGCGGTTTGTTTGTTAGAAATAGTGTGACACATCGCTACCACAAACTTTCAAGGTTTTTATGAAACTGGCAGAATTAGCCGAAAAAACAGCATCCGTGGTCGAGCTGGCCTCCCCGACATGGAGATCGTATCGACCGCGGGGCTTGATATTGCGGCGGAAGGACACATAACCTTTCTCGCCAATCCCAAATACACACCGCAGGTCGCGGCGACTCGGGCAAGTGCGATCTCATGTCAGTAACGGCGTCGAGATAGGGACGCGATGACATAGCGATCCTGCGTGCTCCGGACGCATACGTCGCCTACACCGAGGCGATGCGGCTGTTCTTCCCTGAGCCCGAGCTGCGGCCTTTCATCCACCCGACGGCGGTTATCGACGGCTCGGCGACGGTGGCTGAGGATGTCGAGATCCACGCCAACGTCGTCATCGGCACCGGGTGCACTATCGCAAGCGGCGTGCGCATAATGCCGAACGCGACGATTTACGATCGCGTCAGCATCGGTGAGAATACGACGATCCACTCGGGCGTGTCGGTCCGGGAAAATTGCGAGATCGGCTTCCGCTGCATTATTCACAACAACACGACGATCGGCTCGGACGGATTTGGTTATGCTAAAACGGCGGAGAAGCGCTGGCTAAAATTCCGCAGACCGGCCGTGTTGTGATCGAGGACGATGTCGAGATCGGCGTCAACACCGCGATCGATTGCTGCCGCGGTCGGCGAAACTCGTATCAAACGGGGTGCAAAGATCGACAATCTGGTGCAGATCGGACATTCGTGCACCGTCGATGAGGACGTGCGCTCATATGTTCGCAGACGGGTCTTGCCGGCTCGTCGCATATCGGTAAACGCGTGCTGCTTACCGGCCAGGTCGGCATCGCCGGCCATCTGAAGCGTCGGCGACGACGCCGTCCTCACGGCAAAATCCGCCACGTCGCACAATGTCGAGCTGGGCAAGGTGATGTCCGGGATCCCGGCCTTTGAGAACAAGGATTGGCTGCGCTCGACCGCCGCGTTTCGAAAACTAGGCGACATGGCAGCGGCTGAGACGTTTGGAACGGAAAGTCTTTGGCGAGGAGAAGTAATTTTTCACCGCAGAGACGTGGAGACACGGAGGGAGTATGAGTGAACACCTTTCGGATTCGGGATACGACATAACGCAGCTGTCGGCCGAGGCGATCGAGCTGCTCGCCGCCGGCCTTAACGACGAGGAGCGCCGCATACTGCTGAACCACGGCACCGAGCCGGCGTTCTGCGGAACGCTCCTCGACAACAAGCTGGATGGCGTCTACGCATGCCGATTGTGCGGCCTGCCCCTGTTTAGCTCGGAGAAAAAGTTTAACTCGGGCACCGGCTGGCCGTCGTTCTACGCGCCGTTCGACAAGGAGCACCTGACGAATATCGAGGACAACAGCTACGGTATGCGGCGCGTCGAGATACGCTGTGCGCTGCGGCAGTCATCAGGGACACGTTTTCCCCGACGGCCCGCCGCCTACGGGACAGCGATATTGCCTAAATTCAGCGTCGTTGGAATTCTTTGAAGCGGGGCAAAGAGATCCTGCAGAAGGGATAAAAATCACAACGGCCGGCGAGCGATGCCCGCCGGCGTGCCATAGTTACTACGGCATTACTACCTCGCCGCTCTTGCGGTCCTCAAAGCTATCAAACAACCGCGTGTGCCGGCATGCGAGCGGTAGCATTCGACCGTCGATAAAGAGGTACTTGATGTGGGTTCGCGGATCCGAGCATGTCGCCGTCGGCCACGACGATGTTCGCGATCTTGCCCGTGTCGATCGAGCCCATCCGGTCGGCGACGCCTAGGATCTCGGCCGGGTAGAGCGTGACTGATTTGAGCGCATCGTCCTTTGACAGACCAAAGCCCCCGCGATCCTGCTTGATACGGCAAGTCGCGAACCTCAGGACCGGTGTCGCCGGTCGAAATGCAGAATTTCACGCCCGCAGCCTGCATCTTTGACGGAGCCTCGTAGAAGTAGTCGTATGGCTGATCCTGCAGTATCGGCAAGCTGTAGATGTGGGTGTAGATGACCGGAATGTTGTTCTTCTTAAGGTCGTCCGCCGCCTTCCACGCTTCCTGACCGCCCGCGAGGATTCCCTTGACCTTCATCTCGCCGACAAACTTGGCAACACGCGAATGTCGCGTTCACGCTCCGACGTGAAAACGATCGGCTTTGGCCGCGAATGTACGGCTCCATCGCGTCGAACCCGCTGATCGATAGGGACATAAGGAAGCGTCTTGTCCTTGGCGTATGCGTCGCGTGCCGAAGGTAAGCTTCCGCATTCTTAAAGGTCTTCTTCAGGTCCTCGACGGCCTGGTCGCCGACGGACCGCCTCGTTAAAGTCGGGCTTGCGCCTGACCGCCGCCAAAACCGCCGCCGCCGCCGCCAAACCCGCCATCCGCCAAAGGCGATACGCGGAAAGTTGATGACCAAACCCCACTGCGCACAACTGCCATCTCATCCGGCGTCGAGCCGTTCAGGTTTATGAGCGCCGCCTGGCCCGGAATAGTGCCGCCCGTTGGCGACGAGAGGACCGTCGTGATGCCGTTGATGCGTGTGACGTTGATGTGGGCGGAATGAGGATGAATGCCCTTGATCGCCTTGGCATTCGAATTCATATTCCCCGACCTCGGCCAGGTCAACCGAACCGGGGACGGCCAATGTGATCTCGGCAAGTCCCATATTCGTTCCGGCGTCGATCATTCCGGGAAAGACGGTCAGGCCCTTGCCGTCAATACGTTCGGCTCCGGACGGCACCGAAACATTCGCGCCGACCGCAGCGATCTTGCCGTTTTGGATAACGACTGTACCATTCTCGATCGCTGGACCTGAGACCGGAACGATCCGTGCCGATGATCGCAAACGTCCCCGCGCGTCCCGTTTGGTTCTGCTCGGTCCCGTCATTCTGTGCAAGAGTACTGTAACCGCAGATGAACACAGATAGACACAGATAAAGAAATTGTTTTGCCTTTTACTTTTTACTTTTGCCTTCATTATCGTGTCCCTCCGTCGAGATTGATGTAGTCATCGCTGTCGCGATCGGCGCGTCGTCGCTCGGTCGGTATCCGCGGGGGCGCCGCCTGCGGCCGGCGGGCGATTGACATCAAGCTTTTCGAGTCCTCGCGCTCTTTGGCGAGGTCTGTACGCTTCTCGGCGTCTTTCGCACGGTCAAAGTAAACATCGCCCTCGATCAGCGTCGTCTCGACATGTGAGAACGGGCTGAACGGGTGACCGCTCCAGACGACGATGTCGCCGTCCTTGCCCACCTCGATCGAACCGGTACGCTTGTCGATGCCGAGCCTGTTTCGCAGGGTTCAGAGTGATCATTTGCAGCGAGTCCTGCTCGGGCACGCCGCCGTATTTCATCATCTTCGCGGCATCGAGATTCAGGCGTCGCATACGCTCGTCAGAATCGGAATTGATCGACACGCTGACGCCATTCTTCCAAAGTATGTAACCGGAGTAAGGGATATGCGTCGTACGCCTCTAGCTTGTAGCCCCAACTGTCCGCAAAGATCGACACGCCGGTGCCGCGTTTTGCGATCTCAGGTGCGATCTTGTAAGCCTCAAGCCCGTGCTGCAACGTGGCAATGCGAAAACCGAATTCGTCCGCCAAGAGCAGCAGATTCAGGGCTTCGTCCGAACGATAATCGTGGGCGTGGACGAGCCGTTTGCCCTCGAGGATCTCGACGATCGGCTCGAGTTCGAGGTCCTTTCGCGGCTGCACTTTGGTCTTGCCGGCTTTGAAATCATCAAGCGACTGTTTGTAATCGCGTGCTCGGACAAAGGCATCGCGCATCGTCTCGATAACGCCCTGACGGGTTCGCGGGTATCGCAGCCTGCTGCCCGGGCTGCGGCTGCTGGGTCGTGCGGCGAACGTTCTCGCCCATCGCGAACTTGATCCCGGGCGGTGCATCCGGAATGGGAAATCCTCGACAGGATGTCCCCATTTGAACTTGACCGTCGCATTCTGGCCGCCGATCGAGTTCGCCGAGCCGTGGAGCAGGTTTGCCGCCGTCACGCCGCCTGCCAAGGCCCGATATATCGTAACGTCGCTCGGGTCGAGCATGTCGCGGACGCGCGTCATCGAGGTGACGGAATACGATCCCTCATTGATCGCGTCGAGCATCGAGTGCGAGTGGCAGTCGATAATGCCCGGCGTCACGTACTTGCCGGTCGCGTCGATGACGCGGACACCGGCCGGGGCCGTGAGATTTTTGCCGATCCAGCGATCTTGCCGTTCTGGACAAGGACGTCCGTCGCCTCGAGCGTGCCCTTGGCCGCCGTCATACACAGTCCCGTTCTTGATCAGAACGTCACCCCTCGATTGTCCGAGGACAAGCGGGCGAGATCGCCAACATCGAGATACATCAATAGAAAAACAATTGTGCTTCTCATACTTTTTGCCGTTTTTACTTTTTACTTTTGCCTTCCTTTACGGATTCTTTGTCCCCGCGAACGGCACATCGCCAACCGGGGACGTGATCGTCCCACTGATCTGATTGCCGGTGACAGTTCCATTCACGGTGATATCGAGATTCTGGCCTCCGTACGGAACCGTCGCCGCAAAACTGAAACTGGAGCCAGTCACCTTGCCGTCGCGAAGCTGTGCAGGCCCGCGTCCGTGACCATCGTTCCTGTCAGGCTCGAACCTGTGTGCGTGAAATTGAACGTGCCGGTTATCGGCGAACCCGGAATGTCGATCGTTATCGAGTAGGTTCCCGACAAACTTGGCGTCGCAGGTGCAGGTGGCGGTCCGCCTTGCCCACCACCGCCCTGGCCGCGCCCACCGGCAGGCCGCACGGGTTCTTTCTGCTCAAAGACCTTGCCGTCAATGATGATCTGGCGGCACAAATTTGTCTCGGCCGAAGAGAGTCGCCTTTGACCAGCGAGATTAGCCATCTTACCCGCCTCGATCAGTACCGGTCCGGTCGGCAACGCCGAGGATCTCGGCTGCGCTTAAGGTCATCGCGCGTATCGCCGCATCGCGGCTTAGCCCGTTCTCGACCGCCTTTCCCGGCATTCGTAAAAAAGTCGGCCATGGTCGCCGCACCGCCTGATTGGAACGCGAATTTCACGCCCGCCGCCGCAAGCTTGGCCGGGCCCTTTGGCGTTTCGGCCCGAAATCGCAGCGTGTCCATCGACTCGGGGTCGGCATCGGGCGCCGATGCGGTCGCGCGTTTTGGAAAATTGAGCGAGAAGAGCACGGGCACATTTTGTGATTTGAGCCGGTCCGTAACTTTCCACGCGTCCTGGCCGCCGGCAATGATGCCGTTCAGGTTCAAGCTCGCGGATCAGGTCGAGGGCCCGCACGATCTCGTTCTCGCGATTGGCATTAAATACCACAGGCATCTGCCGGTTGATCGCCGGGTAGAGAGCCTCGAGCGATTTGTCCGCGTCCGGCCGTTTCATAGCCCTTTGGATTCGCGGCATAGGCCTTCTCCATATCCTGCAATCGCCGCGTCGTAAAACATCTGCCTTAACGCCGAAAAACGTTCCGAGTAGCGAGGTGGGATACTGTCCGCCGCCGACGGTGACAAACGAGACGTGCTGTGCGGAAGGGCCCTTTGACGACCATCCCCGAAACCGTTTCGCCGGCGAGATCGATGACGACCGATTGGCCGCTGAAGATGCCCGTTCGTCCGGTCGTAAGCACGGTGGTAAAAACCGGCGTTCCTCACAGCGTCGAATTGGCGATTCGCCTGCACGAAGCTCCTCGGCAAGCGATTCCTCAGGCCGCAAGCCCGCAGGGTAATTCGAATTTGACGTTTGCTGTGCTGCCGCAGCAGCAGCCGCGGCCGCCGCCGCCGCCGCCGCCACCCTGACCTCCGCCGCCCGGCGCCGCTTGCCGCCGGAACGCCGAGATTCGACACGGTATCGAAAAAGCCCGGATAGACCGTCAACCCGGTCGCGTCAAAAACCTGCGCGTCAGCCGGAACAGCCACGCCGGCACCGACAGCGTCGATCAGGCCGTTGCGTACGACGATCGTTCCTTTATCGATCGTCGCACCCGAGACGGTCACGATCTTGGCATTGGTGATCGCATAGCTCTGGGCGTGCACGCTCGTCGCGGCACACAGGCACACGACGGAAAGCAAAAGCAATAGCAGCTTTGATCTCATAACTTTAATGATTTGCAAATGGAACAAACTCGTGAATTTTTGCTTACGCAAAAGGATACAAAAAGTTTCGCCTGCGTAAAACGCCCGAGCGAAACTATTTCTGCCCCCAAAATTTCGGTGCGCTCTACGCCCGTTCGATCCGAGCGATAAAGCACCCGGCCTCGGCGTTGCGTAGGTTTATGAGCCTTACCGCCGGCCGTGAGAGTATCTCGGCGATCTGAGATTCGAGCAACTCGTCGCGGGTGGGATGCGCTTCGATGAATTCGCCTGACTGGTCGAACGCCTCAAGCAGCATCGGCAGATGACGGATGCCCGCCGGAAAGCCCGTTCCGCGGTATTCCCCACACGCCTCGGAGTGAATAAAAACGGGTCCCGGCTGGGGCAATCTGCGAAATGCCGTCGAACGGGTTATAGGTAAAAGATGTGCGGTTCTCCTTGCCCTGGCGAAATGTGTCGAGGCAGCTGCGGCATGGCCCGTAGCCATCTGCGATCGCCGAAAAAGGCTGGCAGGCTCTGGTATTGCGGCGAAACCATCGTCTCTGCGCCGCCTCGGTGATCTCCGCCGGGATGGGTACGACTTTGAAATTCATTTTCCCTCCGCGGAGCTTCCCGTTCGAGAAGCCGCCGTTTTCGCTCGACGCCCCAACGGTATCCGCTAAGCTTGCCGTCGCTCGCGACGACCCGATGACACGGAATAACGACCGCAACACGGTTTTTGGCACAGGCCTGGGCCACGGCACGCACCTTTTTCTTATCGCCAAGTGCCTCGGCAACCTGCGAGTCACGAACGCGTCTCGCCGTATGGTATCTTTCGCAGGAAATCCCACACCTGCATCTGAAACGCGGTGCGCCTGCAGATCGAGCGGCAGGACCAGCCGCTTCGTTTTCCGCTCAAGGTACTTGCGTTATCGCGTCGACCGCTGTTTTCAGATCCTCCTGCGTCCTCTGCGATCTCCGCGTTGGGAAATTCCTTTCCAATCCCTCGCGCAAAGAGCGCCTCTGCCGTCGCCGAACGTCACGCTGCAAATGCCGCGTTTCGTCCTCGCGACCAAGTAGCTGCCCAATTCACAATCGGTGATCGCGTAGCTGATCTTCATTCCCTGCCCGCCTTTTTTGTACGTCGCCGGTGTCATCCCGAGATTCTCCGACGCCTTTTCGTACAAGGCGGCTGCTCGATCAAAACCGGCGTCGTACATCGCCGTCGTCACATCGCTGCCGTCACGCAGACCCTTCCTTGAAACTTTTCCATTTTCTTTGCCTCCGCATATTTTTCGGGACTCACGCCGATCGATCTCTTTGAAGCTCCGCTGCAGATGATAGGTGCTCAGGTCGACCGCCGCCGAAAGGTCGGTCAGCGTCACCATTTCGTCGCCGTCGATCATGTCGCACGCCTTCGAGAATGCGGGTCGACCTGCGGGTCGACGCCGTTCACCTGCTTTGGGTCGCAGCGTTTGCACGCCCGAAAGCCGCTGCTTCTCAGCGACCATGGCCGGCGATACATAAAAATCGACATTCTCACGCTTTGGCAGCCGTGCCCGGCACGACGGGCCGGCAATAGATGCCGGTCGTTCTCACGCCTAGCACAAACGCCCCGTCAAACCTCGCGTCGTTCGCCTTGACCGCCTGCCAATAGAGTTCCGTCTCCATATTGACGAGTGTATCGGCGGCGAACATTAAAATCTATCGGTTCTTGCTGTAGAATTTTTTTGTGGAGCGAATAGTGCTGTTCGACGGCGTATGTAACTTTTGCAACGGTGCCGTCAATTTCATTATCAGGCACGATCATGCTCGAAGTTTAAGTTTGCGGCGCTCAATCGGACGCCGGAATGGCATTGAAACAGAAATTCGGCATCGGTGACGATATTGATTCGATGGTTCTGATCGAAGATGGCCGCGTCTTTCTACATTCCTCGGCCGCGTTGCGGAACATCCGGGCCTTGGGTTTTCCCTGGTCGATCGGCTATGCGTTCATCATCGTGCCGGAATCGATCCGTGACTGGTTTTACAAACTCTTTGCCAGGTATCGCTATCGCCTCTTCGGCAAAACGGACGTGTGCATGGTCCCAACGCCCGGGGTGTAAGGGAACGATTTCTCTGAAAGTTTTGTGGTCGTGGATGTGTGGTAATTTGGCCGCAGATGACGCGGATGACGCAGATAAGAACTGATTTGTCCAGATCGTTCTGATCTGCGTAATCTGCGTAATCTGCACTAAGACGCTGAACTGACCAACTGAGCTATTCTTCTCGAAACATTGGAATGGAGACCGCTGCTTGAGCTCGTCGCGCGAACGCCCAGACGCCTATGGGTGCTCGCGCATCCGCGCTTGCGTCCTATCACCGGCCGTCTCGAACTCGACAATGCCCTTGCGGCCATCGATCAGGCGATCCGACCTCAATGAAAAACAAATAAACTGGTCGTTCAGCGGCATCGCGGATCCGTCCGACGCGGTCGCTATCCTCAAGATCGAGAACGCCGCTCGAGCCCAACGTTCTTGCTCGAGATTGCCCGCGTTTGCAGCCAGGCGTTGTTCGCGAGCGTCTGTCGATTCAGCCTGAAAAGATACGTGCACCGGCAGTTTGGGAGCGTCGTCGAACCAATCCCGCCGACGCTGCTGGCGGTTGTCGACCAGATCAACAAAGGTGCTGCCCGGGGGCGAGATCGACGACCATGCCTCGCCCGAACTGGCCAAGCTGCGGCGCGAGATCAGCGCCCAGCGTGCGCGTCTGACCAAGTCGCTCGAGTCCGCAATGCGTGCCGCCGGCTACCGCGCATCCAGGACGAGATCGTCGACGGTCAGGCAACGACAGGTTACGTGATCCCGGTAAAAGACGGACTTTCGCGGCAAGGTCTCCGGGCGTGGCCCACGGGTTCTCTTCGAGCGGACTCGACCGTCGTTCGTCGAGCCGCTCGAAGTCTACTCGAGACAAACAACGAGCTGCGAAACCTGGACGGACAAAGAGGAACGCGGGGTCGCCCGCATCCTGTTCGCACTGACCGAAGCCTTCGCGAGCAGCTTCCCGCCGTCGAAACGGCCGTCGAAGCCGTCGCCGAAGCTCGACCTCATAAAGGCCAAGGTCGAATTCGCCCGTAAGATTCAATCGCGGTCGTCCCCGAGATCAGCCGACGACGACAACACTCGAGCTCGGTCGACGCCCGCCATCCGCTGCTTGAAGAAAATCTCCGCGTCAGCTAGCGCCCACTTAGAGGAAGGGCATCGGCCATCTATGGCCCATTACTGGCGGGCTACTCACACCGCGAGGTCGCGTCGTCCCAAGCTCATTCGGCTCTCACCAAGCAACCATCCGGTCATGATCATCTCCGGTGCCAACGCCGGCGGAAAAACCGTCGTCCTCAAAACCGCCGGCCTGCTGAGCCTCACTGGCGATCTCGGGCTTGCCGGTTCCGGCGACCGAGGCCAAAATTCCCTTCTACCGCTCGGTCCTCGCCGACATCGGCGACCATCAGTCACTGAGCAAATCTCTCGACATTCTCGTCACACATGTCGAACATAGCCGGGATGATCCGCCAGTGCGCTGCCACCGTCGCTCGTGCTGCTCGACGAGGCCGGCACGGGCACCGACCCCGAGGAAGGCTCGGCGCTCGGCGTCGCCATCGTCGATCATTTCCGTCGAAAGGTGCACACGTCATCGCATCGACGCATTATCGCGGCCTCAAAATGTACGCCGCAAACGACGAAGGCGTCGTAAACGCCTCGGTCGAGATTCGACGGAAAGACGCTGCAGCCAACATATCAGATTGCTCCTCGGCCTCGCCGGTGCGTCGTCCGGCATCGAGATCGCACGGCGCTTTGGCATCGACCAAAACGTGGATCGACGCGGCACGCGAAAAACCTCGGACGTCTCGGCTCCAGGACAGCGCGAAAACTACTTGCTCAAACTGCAAACCGAAACTCACGATCAGGCCGACGGACCTGCGTATCAGCTCTCGAAGAGGAACGCGAGGCCGTCGCGATGAAATACGCCGGTCTCGAGGTCGAGGGCCGTCCAAAAAGAAAAGGCTACGGCAAAAAGAGTTCGAGGGCCAACTCGCCACCGCCGATTGACGATTTCGACCGCCAGTCAAAGGCCTTCATGAAAACGCATCGAGGACAAGGCCCTAAAAACACGCCTCGACAAAGAACGCACTGGCCCGCAAAGCCGAACTAAACCGCGCCAAGTCGTCGCAGAAGGTCTCCCGGCGTCAGTAGACCCGCACGTGAGCGGAGGCTCAAATGCAGGCCATCGAGCCCTTACGTAACGTGACGGGCTACTGACACGGCGGCTGCCGACATCGCTCACCGTCGGCTCCACGTCATCACATCCTTCGGCAAAAGTCGGCACCGATCGAGACGCATAGATAACAGAGGTCGCCGCAGGTCCTCGTCGGCGGCATGCACCTCCGCGAAAAGCTCGCGGACCTGCAGCTTCGCCGCCGACTCAGCACCGGGAGCACGTAACGCGAGTCTCAGAACCAGCGCAGCCGACACATCGACCACTCGACGGCACGCGACGCAGCCCGCCGAGCTCAACCTGATCGGCAAGACCACCGCCGACGCCGAATACGAGGCTCGACCGCTTTCTCGACGAAGCCTATATGTCCAGCCTGCCCCGCGTGCGTATCATCCACGGCTTTGGCACCGGCGCTCAACGTTATGTGCACCATTTCCTAAAAAACAGCGACCTACGTCGAACGCTTCGAATTCGCCCCATCAAACCAAGGCGGCAACGGCGCTACCATCGCCGGAGTTGAAGCAATGAAGACAAAACACTGGTTGACGTTCGTTCTCACACTTATGCTTACACTGCGGTCGTCTTTGCCCAGGAGCGTCCAGTGCTGGTGGATCGGTTCGGGCGACAAACTAACGACGCTGATGACTCCGGACAGATCGGTTCTCGGATATGCTTGGCACGAACCGATTCCGCTGGATTTGTCATCGTGAAGGGGAATCCATTGATGTGAAAGCTTTTGATTCAACGTAAGATAGAGGCTGCACTAGGGAGTGGCGTGCAGAGACCTGTTGATCAGTTTACATTTTGTTTTTGGTGAAAATGCCGACCAGCTTGAAGTTGAGTTTTGGCGAAGTTCGAAAGATTTCCGGTCGCCGCAGTTCTCAAAAGACGGAACAGTTACAAACTGGCCGATCTTAAGAAGCCGATTGAGCTTAATAGTGCCTTTTCGACGGACGGAATATTGTCCGCTCAACTTCGATCTCGAATGGTATTCCCAGCTTATGAAAGCTAATCCGGCTTTTGTCGGAAAGGTGGTTATTGATGCCCTCGAGAAGCGACTTTCTTTCGCGGGTAGTGAGACACCGCAAGAAACTCGCGGAGTTGGGTGTTGACCCATCAAGAGTGAGATTTCTTCGACATCATTTCGTTCATGAGAGTGATGAGCAATGGTGGCTTATTCCGCCGAAAAGCAAATAGTGCTCTATCCGCAATACTTCATCGACGATCTTAAGACGCGTGCCGATCTGGTGCGGATAATACAGCCGTATGCGCCGGACCTGAAGAAAAAGGGGCGAATTGGATGGCTGTGCTGTCCGTTTCACCAGGAAAAGACGCCGTCGTTCTCCGGTCAACCCGTCGAAAGGGTTTTACAAATGCTTTGGCTGCGGCAAGGGCGGGACGGCGTTCAACTTCGTGATGGAGATGGAGGGACTTAATTTCCCCGAGGCAGTAAAGCGCGTTGCGGAGCTGTCGGGTGTGATGCTGCCGAGCCGGTCGATGATGAGCACCTATGAAGGTCAAAAAAAGAAACGTGAGGAGAAAAAACAGCTCGCCGATCGCATCATCGAGCTAAACCAGGTCGCTCTCGAATTCTGGGAAGCCGAGCTGAAGAAGAAAAACTCCGCGGCCAAGGCGGTGCAGCGAATATCTTGCGGGCCGCGGCATCTCGGACGAGATACAAACGCAATTCCGCATCGGCTATTCGCCCGACAAATGGGATGGTCTGCTCAAGGTGCTTCGCGACTTCAGCCGACGAGGAACTGATCGTGCAGAAGCGGCCTCGTCTCGCAAAACGAGGACAAGACAAAGACATTTGACCGGTTTCGCGGGCGGATAATGTTCCCGGTGTTGGATGTCAACGGCTGACCCTGTTGCGTTCGGCGCCCGTGCGATGGGCGACGACCAGCCGAAGTATCTCAATTCGCCCGAAACGCCCGCGTATATCTAAGGGCGAGCATCTTTACGGACTGTTTCAGGGCAAGGACGAGATACGCAAGAAGACAGTTCGCCATCCTTGTCGAGGGATATCT